>Ga0209013_10003284_pt1 | contig 14388 bp, 14 predicted proteins | sample Cruoilmetagenom2_FD_187291 | JGI IMG/M metagenome (GOLD analysis project Ga0209013, IMG submission 187291) | Oil polluted marine microbial communities from Coal Oil Point, Santa Barbara, California, USA - Sample 2 (SPAdes) (version 2) | ecosystem: Environmental > Aquatic > Marine > Oil seeps ... | reverse complement strand
AAAAACCCTGTGGCGGTAATGGATGCCGGAAATTCAACATAGGAAACAACGTTCCCCTAAATCGCGGACAAGCCGGGATTGAAGATTTAAGGATTAATCACGAAAGCACGAAATCTTTCTTTTCTTTCGTGCTTTCGTGATAAAAAAGTTTTTTCATAACATGAAAAGAATTCACAACTAAAACTCTAACACACTTTGCATCCGGCTCGGCTGCAGCGGCATAGACGGTAGCACTGCATGTTTAGTCATAAGCTGGGTTATTCAATGAGTCCGATGAAATCAAAAAAAGATAGTGGCTCCGGTCATAGAAAGACAACGTTGTCCCGGGGGATGACCGCCGCCTGGCCCATCTGTTTGGGTTACATGCCGATCGGTCTGGCTTTCGGGGTGCTGGCGCAAAAGGCGGGGCTGTCACCGCTGGAAATCGGGCTGATGTCAGTGATTGTCTTTGCGGGCAGCGCCCAGTTTATCGCCGTGTCGATGTTGGCGGCCGGGGCTTCGCTGTTTTCAATTGTAGCAACGACTTTCATGGTTAATTTAAGGCATTTTTTGATGAGTTCGGCCCTTGCCGTTTTTTTAAAAAATGCCGATAGAAAAAAGCTTTCTTTTTTTGCCTATGGGGTGACCGATGAAAGCTTTGCCGTTAATCTCTCCAAATTCAGGGATTCCCGGTGGGATTTAAATTCGGCCCTGATAACCAATTACACGGCTAATCTTACCTGGATTATTACAACGGTACTCGGGGGCGTCGGCGGACAATTTATTCCGGCCCACGCCTTTGGCCTTGATTATGCGCTTATTGCCATGTTCATCTGTTTGCTCGTATTTCAAATAAGAGGTTTTATCTATGTCATCACCGCAGTAACAGCCGGAATATTTGCGGTTTTCCTGTCGATGTTAATACCGGGCAATTCTTACATCGTTATCGCTTCGATGACCGCTGCTGCAATCGGTGTGGTTTTAAAGAAGAAGGGACGTTAGGATGGTGTCAAGAGAATATCTGGCTGTCATTTTAGGTATGGGCCTTGTGACCTTTTTGCCGCGCTGGCTGCCACTGGTATATCTGACCAAACGAAGTCTGCCTTCATGGCTGGTTGAGTGGCTGGATTTTATTCCGGCGGCTATATTAAGTGCAATATTACTGCCGGCACTGGTCTCCGACAGTGCCACCCGATCTGTTGACCTCTGGCGGCCTGAGTTTATAGTAGCTATCCCTACCTTTTTGATTGCCATCCTGACCAAATCACTGGGCGGAACCGTGATCGTCGGAATGTTGCTCTTTGGACTTGCACAGAAGTTTTTATAATTAAGATCAGGTTTTGATATTTTTAAGATAGCTTCTAATCATACTCATAGATCTCGTATCTAGTCTCTTCCTCCAACAACTGATCAATTTTGTCCTGGATCTCTGATCGTTCTTTGCTCTGAAGCCACTGGTTCCAGTAAAATTCTGACTGCCATTTGGTGACTACCAGGCTTTCGTCGGGTTTATCCAACCGTTTCAATGTTTCACCGGCGATATATCCCGGCGTGCCCATGGTCATCCCCCTTAATTGATTGATCAACAACTTTAAATCATCAGCCTTGTCTTCCGGTACTTTTCTTCTTATATGAATCCTGATCATTGCATCGCTCCTTTTTCTGACAGTCGACATTGATCTTTAGCGGGTCTTTATATACCTGTAAATTGAATATTCAGTCGTTACTCCCGCAATAGAATCTATTTTGGACTGAATCTCCTTTCTTTCCTCACTTTCAAACCAGGCTTGCCAGCTTTCTAAAGTGTACCAGGAACTTATTGCGACTATGTCATTGGTATCGTCTATGGATTTTAAGTATTCTCCTGAAATATAGCCTGGCTGTTGGGGGACCCGGCGTCTAATCTCCTTGATGCTGCGAAAAAGTTCCCTTTCTTTGTCTTTCGGGCATTTCCGTTTAATTAAAACTTTAACAGCCATAGTTACCCTCCTTCCACGCGGTTTTTATTAGCGTTAAAAGATTACAACAGTTACAAGCCGGGAAAATATGCGATCAATTTTGCTAGTTTCAATTTATACCGCTTTCCATAATTATGTTCCGAAATAAGGAATTGCGGTATAAGTGGTTGTAGAAAAAACGTTAAAAACCCGGAACGTATTTTTTGACAATCACTATAACGGGAGATCAAAATCGCTGTCAGAAGAGCTCTTTCGTATGTAAGATACAGGGCAGAGAGTCTCGCGGTGGAACCTATAAGAAAAGTAAGATCGAACTGTCAAAGGCGCAAGCTTTAAACTTAAATTATGATGATATATATTTTTTTGGATCTGCCATAAATTCCTTGTAGATCCGGTAATGATTCGTATCTTCATAATCAACCAGTTTAACCGGAATTTCGTCAAATGTCAGGATTTGTGCTTCGGGGCAGGCCAGCAATATCGGTGAATGGGTGGCGATGATAAACTGGGCCTGCCCTGTGAGACTTGCCTTCTTGAGAAATTCCAGCAATTCCAGCTGGCTTTTGGGTGAAAGCGCCGTTTCGGGTTCATCCAGTATGTACAGCCCCTTTATTTTTAACCGTGATTTAAAAAAGGCCATCAGGGATTGACCGTGGGACTGGGACAATAATGATTTGCCCCCAAAATATTCGAGCAGTCCAGGGTCCATGGTCAGCCATTCATCCAGAATACGGGCGAAATTATTAAAAATGTCCGAGCCGAAAAAGGAACCGTTCACCCTGCGGCCGTTGGCCCATTCGATGCTGATGGTCTGGTAAAGAGCGTTTTCATAGGGGCTGGCATTATATCGCGGGCGTTGTATCCCCTGCCATATATAGATACCGCATTTGCGAGTGATGGCCTCCAGCAGAGTTGACTTGCCGGAGCCGTTTTCACCCACAAAGAAAGTCACCGGTGTATCCAACGCGATACGGCGGGTTTTTTGAAACAGGTCCAGATTAAATGGATAGTGTTCCCGGGTCGGGTATTGGTCGGGGTTTAACATTACTTTCTTTAAGTGCATAATGATTTCTCCGGTTGCTATAATTCAAAGCAAATTTTTTATTCACCGCCCACTCGCCCTGCTCGTTAGAGGCACAGAGTACACTGAGTCAGTAAATTTTTTTTTGTGGTGAAAATAGTATTAGCATAATTTCATTATAAAGTTAACTGTATGGCGATTCTGCCGGCTGAAGGTTGATGGCGATATTTGAATGTACTTGCGACAGTTCTCGTTTTAGCCAAAGCGCAACCACAGCCGTCTCTGCCGCGGCGGTTGCCAGTTTAATCCACCAGACCGATTGAATTCCCCAGCTAAAGAAAACGGGTAATGTAAATACCAATCCGGCAAACAGCGCATTATCCACCAGCGCTCCGATTAGGCTGGGATAGGTCTTTCCCAGGCCCTGAAAAACCGACGACGCCACCATGATGGTTCCTACCATGACAAAGCCTATTGAAAATATTTTTAAATATATTACACCGAAATGAATGACGTCTGGATCATTACTGAATACGCTGATCAAGTTTGCTGGATACAGCAGACAAATAACCGTACAGAAAATCATAAACACCATGGAAATCAGCCAGGCCCGCCAGATAGTGCCGATAATTCGCGCGTATTTTTTGGCCCCGAAATTCTGGCCGACAATGGCCGCCATGGCCGCTGCCATAGCAATGACCGGTATGTAAATCCCCTGAAGTATTCTAAATCCGATGCCGATCGACGCCAATGAGGCTGTCCCATAGGCGCTGATGACACGATAGGTGATCATTAAATTGGCCGCCAGCAAAAAATGATTCATTCCCGACGGGATTCCAATATATAGGCTGTGTTTAATTATTTCCGGATTCAGCCGCCAAGCCCCCTTTATATTGATATGAGATCCCCTGATAAAAATAAGATAAAAATAAATACCGAGCGCATAAATTTGAGAAATCAAAGATGCAATTGCTGCGCCGCGCACCCCCATCGCCGGCAGGCCCAACCAGCCGAAAATAAGAATAGGATCCAGCACAATATTAAGAATATTGGCCTGGAGCATGATGATCATCGGGGTTTTGGTATTTCCCATTCCCCGGAGGCAATTCCCGATAACATAAAGCAAAATCATAAACAAAAATGAAATTGAAAAGACTTGAAAGTACTGGATTCCCCATTCTAGTGATTTTCCGCTGCCTCCGAAAAATTCGATGTAAGCAGGCGCTAATAAAAATCCAGTCACCGTCTCAATACTGCCGATCACCAGGGCCATCAAAAGGCTTTGCTTGAACACATTGGCCGCGTGGGTGTAATCCTTACGGCCAAATGCCTGGGCAATCAGTGCCATGCCGCCGGTTCCCAGAACCGTGGAAAATCCCAGATGAATGAAAAAGGCATTGCTCGAAATGGATAATGCGGCCACGGCATCCGGCCCCAATCGTCCCACAAAATAAAGATCAACCAGCAGGTAAACGGTAAACAAGACCATGCTTATGGTAACCGGCACGGCAAGCCGAATCAGGGTCTTAAGTATTGGACCCTCGGTGAGGTCGATACGGTTGGTAGTTCGATGATTCACCATTTTAAGCTTTTTTACCTGTTAATTCCGGCTTATTAAGATAATTAACCAAAGAAAAAATCCGAAATTCGAAACAATTTCGAATAGCAAAATTCTAATGACCAAAACGGGACCATGAATAGAAAGCCGTTTAATATATAGGATGTTTGTGTCATTGAAACATTCGAATTTAGTATTTGCGCTGCAAACTGCTGCACAATAAATATAATCCTCATTAGTCCGGCTTTTTTCGAGCTGAATCCTTGTTATCCATCTTGTGCAGTGCAGCGAGAGCTTCTTCCGCCCATTTTATGTATGCGCGGGTTACGTGTTCCCCGTAGGAGAATGCCAGTTGCCAGAACGGCATATTGGGGTCGTCGACTTCCTCATTTTTAAACCGTTCTTTTAATTCTTCAACCTCCTTTAGCTCCTTTCGTTGGCGGTCCCGGAGGCGTTTGATTTGAACGATATTATCGGCAACCGAAATCTGTTTGCCGAACATCAGTTTCAAAAGAGCCTCATGACGACCGATGTGGCGCCCGGTGGGCACCACCAGCCACCGTTGCAAATCCCGGCGTCCTTTTTCCGTGATGGCATAGATGTGACGGTCGGGTTTTCCTTCCTGCTTCTGGATTGATTTTGTGGCCAACCCCTCTTCGGCCAGCCGTTTTAAAATGGGATAGATCTGTCCGTAGCTTTCGCTCCAGAAGCCGGCCACACTTTTCTCGTAGAATTTTTTAATATCATAGCCGGACATGGGCCCGTAGGATAAAATTCCCAGAACGGCGAACCTGGTTTTGCTTTTTCTCATAACGGTTCCTGTTTAATATATCTAATTGATATATAGCAAAAAGATATTTCATGTCAACAGAATAATGGAGAAGGGCAAAAAATTGAATTTACAGTTCTAAAAAAAATGGAATAAAAACCCAAAACAGCAAGATTCGGGTGGCATGAATCATTTTTGTACGTTATATTTCGACTTAATTATTAGAAGTAGTTTCCAGAAAGGTGATGCATGATATGAAAACATCCTCCCTATCCCAGGCTAACGACGATTATAATCGTATTGAAAAGGCCATTAAATTTATAGAAACTAATTTTTCGTCTCAACCGGACCTGAAGGAAATAGCCGCTCATATCGGTTTGAGCGAATACCATTTCCAACGTCTGTTCAGCCGGTGGGTCGGCATCAGCCCCAAGCGCTTTTTACAATTTTTGACCAAAGAATATGCCAAACACCTGCTGGAGGATTCCGTCAATCTTCTGGATGTAACCTATGAAGCGGGCCTGTCCAGTCCCGGACGGCTTCACGACTTATTTGTCACCTGTGAGGCAGTCACACCGGGAGAATATAAAAGCAAAGGAGAAGGGCTTACCATTAAGTATGGTTTTCACCCCAGCCCGTTTGGCGAATGTCTGCTGGCGACAACCGAAAGAGGTATTTGCGGCTTCTTTTTCGTAAAAAACAGAGACAGGAAGAACCCTCTCTCGGAATTACGGTTTTTCTGGAAACAGGCGGATATAGTTGAAGATCCGCATCCATCCCGGGAACTGGTTGATCGGATTTTTAATTCGTCATTCGCCGACACTTCCACACCATTGCATTTAATTTTAAACGGTACCAATTTCCAGATAAAAGTCTGGGAAGCCTTGATCAAAATTCCGTTTGGTGCGGTTGTTTCCTATGAAGATGTGGCAATTCAGGTGGGCATTCCCGGAGCTACCCGGGCGGTGGGCAGTGCGGTGGGCAAAAATCCCATTTCTTTTATTATTCCCTGTCACCGGGTGATTCGCAAGACGGCCGACTTTGGCAACTACGGCGGGGGAACCGCCAGGAAAAAGGCGATACTGGGATGGGAGGCCTCACACCTTAGCATGGCGCAAAGCGCATAGCAAAATATAGCCCATAGCTCATTTTAGGTTAGCCGGTTTTCCAGTTAGTCCGTTAAAAATGGGTTTCATACGTCTGACACGCACAAGTCCGATTTGAACCGGCGAACGGGCTCAACGGGCAACCTGTTTCAGGGAGGAAATGAGGTAAAACTCTTTTGGCTTTAACTCATCTGAACCACTATAGTCATTTTGCACCAGAAAAATACGTATTTCGGTGCACAAATCGCATTTGTTGATATAGAAATCTTTTTGTGGATTGAATCCGACAAGGTCTTCGGCCATTTTGATCAGCCCCAGGATACCGTGATGATATAGGGTCGTTAAAATGGGGTAGGTTTCATCGGAAAGCGGCTTTCCCAAGTCCTGTATCGAGATGGATAAACCGAAACAAAGGCCGGGGGATGTAGTTGCCGAAAAGATCAATGTATCGTTTTTCCCATTGCGGGCTGCAGTTGTACAGACAATGTCCACACCTGGAGGTGCAAAATAGTTGGTAATGATACCACCGGATATCAATCGCCGGATCGTAAATTCAGCCATATTCTTCAAACACTAGTTACTCCGCCCTGAAAAATAGCCATAACAGGGTTGGGTATAGTAAATTTGTTTTTTAAAATTGAAGAAAATATTTAGAAATTGATCCGCCGGACCTTAGATCTAACAACTTACTTCAGTTTTCAAAGAACAATTTGCAACCCTAAATGTGCTATTTTCCGGGCGGAGTAATTAACTAATCAACTATTCAACTGCTTTTTTATCCTGGCCAATGCTTTCTCAACGTTTTCGTAATCGTTAAAGGCACTGATACGAATAAAGCCTTCACCGCATTTTCCAAACCCGGCTCCCGGCGTGCAAACCACGCCGGCTTTTTCAAGAAGTCGATCAAAGAATTTCCAGGAATCTGATCCGCCGTCAAACCAGATATAAGGAGAATTTTCTCCACCGATACACTCAAATCCGAGTGCGGACATTTCCTGACGAATCAACGCTGCATTTTTCAGGTAGTAATCGATCAACTCCCTTGTCTGGATTTTGCCTTCTTCACTGTATACGGCCTCAGCCGCTCTTTGGACGGGATAGGAAACGCCGTTGAATTTGGTCGATTGGCGGCGATACCAAAGTGCGTGCAGGGCTTGTCCTTCGCCATCACCCGTGTAGGCGATGCATGATTTCGGCACCACCGTAAAGGCACAGCGAATGCCGGTGAACCCGGCTGTCTTAGAAAAGCTTCGAAACTCAATGGCGACATCCCGGGCGCCTTCTATTTCGTAAATGGATTTGGGCAGTTCGTCGTTGCGGATGAACGATTCATAGGCCGCATCATATAAAATGAGAGCCTTGTTTTCTCTGGCGTAATCCACCCATTCTTTAAGTGCAGATTTTGATATGGTGGCCCCGGTGGGGTTGTTCGGGTAGCACAGGTAAATCAGGTCCACCTTTTCCTGAGGCAAATCCGGAATAAACCCGTTTTCCCGGCTGCCCTCCAGGTAAACAAGTCCATCATAGCGACCCTGATTATGGGCCCCGGTTCTGCCGGCCATGACGTTGGTATCGACATAAACCGGATAAACCGGGTCGGGAATCGCAATCTTTATATCTTTGGAAAAAATTTCCTGGATATTACCGTTGTCGCATTTGGCGCCGTCGCTGATAAATATTTCATCCGGGGAAATATCAGCCCCCCTGGCCTGGAAATCATGCCGGGCTATTTTTTCACGTAAAAAAGGATATCCCTGCTCGGGACCATAACCCCGAAAGGTTTTAGCGTCTGCCATTTCGTCTACTGCCTTATGAAACGCCTGAATGCAGGCCCGGGGCAGGGGTCGGGTGACATCACCGATTCCCAGCTTTATCACTTCGCTATCCGGATGTGCCTCCTGAAAAGCTGCCGTTCGGTTTTTAATTTCAGCAAATAGATAGGATGCCTGAAGTTTAAGAAAGTTTTCATTGATTTTAATCATCATTCACCTCTGATAAATTCATGCCGGGTTTTAGATTAATTGAAAATTGCTAATATAATTGTTTATTCCTGTGAGGTTCTTCGCAGATTTATTTCATGAATTTATATGTTACTTTCAGAAAATCTTGAATGATTTATTGTGGGAGTGGCTTCCAGCCACGAAGGAAATGCAGCTTGAAAGCCATAATCGCGGCTGGAAGCCGCTCCCACGTATTGATCGTGGATTATTAATTTTTAAATTTATTTTGCGATATCATTAATCGGAAATTGAGCTGTTTCCTTATATGTGGACATCACGATAGAGGTCTTTGTCAGCCGGACACCGTCGATGGATTTAATGGTTTCGCGGATCAGGCGTCCGATCTCTTCGGTATCTGCGCCGCGCAGTTTCACCAGGAAAGCATCTTCTCCGGCGACATAATGAACTTCCTGGACATGGGGGCGGTAGGCCAGTTTCCTCCCAATCTCAATTTCATCGGTATGCTCATCGGTTTTTACCGTGATAAACGCGATCAGGCCTTTGTCAAAAAATTTCGGGTTTAGCCGAACTTCATAACCATCAATAATCCTTTGTTTTTCAAGCTTGCGAATTCGCTCCAGAACTGCCGAAGGGGCCAAACCCACCTGCCGCGCTACGTCCACATTGGGAATTCTTGCTTTTTCCTGTAAAATTTTCAGTATATTTAGATTAATTTCATCAATCATTCTCTATTATTCCTATTATAGCGAACAATATTCTTATAATCTGGCTAAGTCAAGAAATATATACTAAAAGGCATAGGGCGTAAGGTGCAGGGCGTAAGGTTAAATAATGATGTCATCCTTTATATGACATGCGCCTTGAGCCCTGCGCCTTTTTGTAAAAAGCAACCAGCAACCAGTAGCCAGCAATCGGTCGCCAGCGAACAGCGTCCAGCAAGAAGATACTTGATGCTTGATACTCGATACTGGTCGGCACGGAGGCCGACCCTACGATGTTTGTCTGGACCAGTTGGATCAGTAGGGTCATCCTCCGTGCCGACCAGAAACCAGAAACCAGTGACCAGAAACCAGTGACCAGAGACCAGAGACCAGAGGCCAGAGACCAGTGACCAGTGACCAGCGACCAGGAACCAGAGACCAGAAACCAGAATCCAGTCTGCCTCTTGATTTAATAGTGCTTAATTGATACGGGGAGTGAGACAAAGGCAATATCCATACATTTAGGAGGCCATCATGTCCAAATTTGACGGTTTTCCCAGGCAGTATTTTACATTATGAAAGGAAATTAAAATGGATTTTACAATTAATGAAGTCGATAAGGTTGAAGTTCTGACTTTGCAGGATAATTATGTAGACATCGCCTCCATGGACAGCACCGCAATGGTGCAACGGGCGATGCCCGTCAAAGACTCAGAGGTTAAAGTCAGCATTCTGGCGGAGCACGGTTTTTCAGCCCTGATCACGGTTACCGCAGGTGACAGCGCAAGAAGTGTGCTTTTTGATTTCGGTTTTTCTGAACATGGCTCCGCGTTTAATGCCGACGCTCTGGGGTTGGATCTATCCAACGTCGAGACCCTGGTTCTTTCACATGGTCACATGGATCATTTTGGGGGGATAGTTCCAATCGTTGAGCGAATCGGCAAAAAAGGCATCGAACTGGTTCTTCATCCCTCTGCTTTCAGGCAGCAGCGCTATCTTAAAGCGGCCGAAGGCTCAAAAATTTTTTTGCCTTCTCTAAATCGTGAGAAGTTAAAAAATGCGGGAATCTTTCCGGTCGAATCGAAAGATCCCTATTCGCTTTTAGACGGCGCCCTTTTTTTTCTGGGGCAGGTACCCAAAAAGACGGATTTTGAAACTGGAGATTCCCGTTTGTGTTATGACGTGCAAGGCGCATCGCATCAGGATCCCATAGAGGATGATACCGCCGTCATCGCCCATGTTAAAGGAAAAGGTTTGGTGATTGTCTCCGGCTGCGCCCACGCCGGGATTGTCAACACGGTGAAATATGCCCAGGAGGCCACCGGAGTTGATACGATCTATGCCGTTATGGGAGGCTTTCATCTTACAGGAGCCGTGAATGAGTCTGCCATTGAGCCGACCATTGAAGCCCTGAAAGAGCTGAATCCCGAATATATTGTTCCCACCCATTGTACCGGCCGCAAAGCCGCCATGCTTATCGAAAAGGAAATGCCCGAAAAATTTCTTTTAAACATGTCCGGTACCAAAATGATATTCGCACCCCAATGATACGGTAATAACCCTAACCCGGACAAGCCGGAATTGAAAATTGAAGATTGCAAATTGAATATTTGTGGATGTCGCTTCGCTTCGTTTTTATTAAAATGGAAAGAATTCCTTAAATATTCAATCGTTTCAAGATAGTGAAAATATCTTAATACAATTTTTTTGCAACAAAATGCACAAAAATAACAACTAAGGTACTAAGCTTTTTCCGAGACTACGCTCGGAAAAAGTGGCCCCATCGGGGCAGCAATGGCACAGTTTTTAGGTTTCACGTCAGGTGTCAGGGAGTTGAGGTGATAGATCCTGAAGCCTTTAGTTTCTTACAACATGTTGTCAGAAAAAAACCGATAAGGGCCTAAAGGGAATTTGCGTTTGAACCGTAATCAGAGTAAGAAATCTCCAACCGTGCATTTGAATCTGAACGAGAAGCCTTCCGGCACAATCGGCTTTAAAAGCGAAAAAACATCTCAGGTGGTAATTTCAAGTTATTATACCGACCGGCTCAGCTCGACGGCCCGGTTGATGGCACTGTCAATCGCCTCCATGATGCCGGCCTTAAAGGCATAAGTTTCCAACGTATACAGGCTTTCAATGGAAATTCCCCCCGGTGTGCTGGCTTCACTGATTAACTCATAGGGTGGCACTTGCCGGGTTTTCCAAACCTCCATGGAACCGGCGATGGTTTGATCTTTTAGTGCCATGATTTTAACCTCATCAGGGTTTTATCAAAGTTGGTATTAATGAAATCCCCCTCGATTCCCCTTTATTAAAGGGGGAAGTTTTGGTTCTCCCCTTGTTTAACCGTCCAGTCTCTGCCGCACCGAAATCGAGCATCACCTAAAAAGGAATACCTTGGGGGGGGTGGGTTTGATATCCTAAAAGAAAAAAATAACTTATTATTTCAAAAAAAATGCCGATATAAAGCAGGAGTTGTGGGATTTTGTGATTTTAGTGTTTTCCGCTTCCCAACTTATAAAAAAGTTTCTCATTCCTAAGGTGCCGTAAAGAATGGAAAATAAGATCTTGATAGTGGAAGACGATGCAGTTATCGCCAAATTGTTATATCAATTTCTCACCAGATCAGGGTATCAGGCGATTACTACCCCCAGTGCCGAAGAAGCTGAAAAAATTCTAAAAAAAGAAGAAATACACATAGTTTTAACAGACATAAAGTTGCCTGGTGCAGATGGCATAACATTTACCAAGAAAGTCAAAAAGCAATACAGCCTCGATGTTATTGTTACTACCGGGTACAGCTCGGAATATTTTTATGAAGACGCCATCAATAGCGGTGCCAGTGATTTAATCTTCAAACCGATTCGATTAAATGAGTTAATGCTAAGAATTAACAGGGTCATCAGAGAACGCTCATTGATCAGCGAGCGTGACCGAATGATTGAGAGTCTAAAGAAACTGTCGATACGGGACCCGTTAACAGAGTTGTATAATTCGAGACATTTATATGCGCAACTCGATAAAGAAATAACAAGATCGGGCCGCTATTTACATCCCCTATCCCTGATATTTATTGATATCGATAATTTTAAAGCTATCAATGATTCCTATGGCCATATGGTCGGAGACAAGGCTCTACTATTAATTGCCAAGAAAATTAAAACGTCTCTCAGATCACTGGACACGGCCTATCGATTCGCCGGCGATGAATTTACCATAATTTTGCCGGAAACATCCTCTGAGAAAGCGAAGGTTGTGGCTGAAAGAATCAGATCTGAAATGAAAAATGAGAGTCTGGTTATCTTTGATAAAGAAATATCGAAAATTACGCTTAGCTTCGGTATTGCTGAATATATAAGAAATGAAGAAATGGAGCATTTTATACATCGCGCCGATGTGACCATGTACGAAGCAAAAAAAGGCGGTAGAAACAGAATCGTCATTGCTCCGAAAGTTAATGAACTATCGAATGGTCCTATTAATACTGGGGAGGCGAAAATTGGAGATTTAAACTCAATACCATTATAGAATTTTGGGTGCTTAAGACGAAACCTATGCGTTTTTTCAATAAATTTGAAATACTTATCCGGTGAAAAACCTATTTTTTCATCCACCTTTTTTCTTTCATCGTTAGTGCACAGGCGGGCCTATCTCCTATTTTTATCTGTAATCCAATTTTTTACTTCCAAGAATGGATAACTCTCAAGGATACCGAAATATGGCAGTTTCTTGATTTTCAGTTTCGAGAAAACAGGCGTATAGATACCACAAAGAAACTTGGTTAAATTTACCTCGCTAAACTGCCCGCCTACTGCTTGCATAAATTCAGCGGTGATCGTTTTAAATTCAAACTGGGAGAGAGGCTTTAATTCGGTCGTGTTTTGCAGAACCGCTTTTCCCCTTTTACAAAAAGAACAATGCCCACAACTTTCTTTTTCAAGGTGCTCTCCAAAGTATTCGGCAAGTTGCTTGCTGATACAGGCATCACTTTCAAATAAGCTGACCATATTGTGTATTCTTTGAATCTCAAGGCTTTCCTTTTTTTTGAACAAAGCATACATTTTTTCAGCCATATCATCGATATCAAACGCCTGGGTCAAAATGTCGTATACTTCTACTGCCTGCCTGGATTGGAGCTCGATCCAGCCCTTCTCCTCAAAGTATTCCAGCGCAGCCAGAATCCGCTGCCGATCCGTAGCATAACTGTTAAGGATTGCCGGGATATCAACAGTTGTCCATATTTTTCGGGTACGACAATGACTCATGACCGCGGAAATAAACTGCTTTCTTTCCCCTTCAAAACTGCTGATGATATGTGTCGCATTTTTTTTATACTTGAAAGAATATTCTTCAAAATAGGTCAGCTTGGGTCGAATCACTTTTTCCATCGCCAGATAGACCAGCAAGGTTTTTAAAGGAAGGATTCTGATATTCAATTCATTTGCAAGCTTTACTGTTTTGATTTCCCAGACAAAACCTTTATTTTCTTTTATGGTTTGCAGCAATTCAAAGATCGAAGGCTTCTCCGGCGTATCGCCGTAAATAAAATTTTCTAAAATATGAATGTTGTCCCGGTTGGCCAACACTTCGCATGTCGCGGGCATTCCGTCCCTCCCGGATCTTCCGATTTCCTGGCTGTAGTTTTCAATCGATTTGGGCAAATCATAATGAATGATTCTGCGGATATCCTTCTTGTCGATCCCCATCCCGAAAGCGATGGTTGCCACGATACAGGCCAGGGTTCCATCCATGAATTTGTTTTGAATCTGCTCCCGTTTATCGTTTTCCATGCCGGCATGATACGGGTGCGCATTAATTTTATTGGCGCAAAGGAATGCCGCGACGTCTTCAGCCGTTTTCTGAAGGGTAACATAAACAATGGTAGGGTCTTGCGGTGTTTTTTGAATTTTTTGAAGCAGGCGGTCCTTTTTTTCAGAATTATCCGTCGGCGTTATCTGCAAAAAGAGATTGTCGCGATAAAATCCGGTGACAAACACATTGTCCTTGAGCATATTAAATTTAGCGCACATGTCGTCTCTTACCTGCGTTGTTGCAGTCGCGGTCAGCAACAGCGTATGCGCTATTTTGAATTCTTTTTGGTAATCCGGCAATTTCAGGTATTCCGGCCGAAAATTATGCCCCCATTCGGAGATACAGTGCGCTTCGTCCACAACCAACAGGGTGACGTCCATTTTTTCCAGTTGGGCGCGAAATCGTTCATTTTTAAACCGTTCGACCGCAATCATCAGGATTTTTAATTCGCCGTTTTTGGCGCTTTCGAGAATCCTGCTATAGTCGTTTTTTGCAAGGGTTGACTCCAGGCGTGCGGCGGCGA
>Ga0209013_10003283_pt1 | contig 14389 bp, 16 predicted proteins | sample Cruoilmetagenom2_FD_187291 | JGI IMG/M metagenome (GOLD analysis project Ga0209013, IMG submission 187291) | Oil polluted marine microbial communities from Coal Oil Point, Santa Barbara, California, USA - Sample 2 (SPAdes) (version 2) | ecosystem: Environmental > Aquatic > Marine > Oil seeps ... | reverse complement strand
GCACCAGGGACGAGATGATCAACGAGAGCGCCGGCCGTGCCGCAACGATCGTCGACGATGCCAATGGCCAAGCCAATCGACTCATCAAGGACGCCCGCGCCGAAGCCGAAGCCATGATGTTCGAACGAGACGAGGCGATGATCCGGGCCCACAGGGACGGGGCGAACCGGATGGCGGAGGCCGAGGCGGCTTCACACCGGCTGCTGCTCGACGCCGAGATGGCGCGTTCAGATGCCGTCACGCTGACCGAACAGGCACTTGAGCGCAACCAAGCGGAGACCGACGCGATGACCGCTGCAGGCGTCGTCGAGGCCGAGAGGATCGCAAACGAAATCGTCGGGGCTGCTCGTCGCGAAGAGATCCGTCTCGCAAACCGCCTTGAGGAGCTGCGCTCAGCGGTCGCGGAAGTCGAGACGAAGATCAGTGCTCTCGCTGCTCTCACAACACCGCACACGACACACATCGCCGAGGTCATCGACCTCACAGTCATCGATGGCGAGGCAATGCTGACAGGTTTGGGTCGGAGTTAAGGGGACCCAATGCCGAACGCGGGCCGTCCACATGGGCGGCTCGCGACCGGCAACTCCCGCCGGCGGCTCCGCCGCCGCCGTACCCAATACCAAGTACTCACCTCACTAATGGAGTGAGTTCCACATTGACTGGAACCGGACCTCACCGTGCGGCATACTGTTCCAATGACTGATCAGTACTACCAGGAAGACAGCCAGGCGACCACGATCCTCGTTCTCGGGATCCTCGGCCTCGTGCTTTGCCAGGTCCTCGGCCCGTTCGCGTGGGTCATGGGCAACAAGGAACTCGCTGGCATCGACGCCGGACGGCGAGCGCCGGAGAACCGCGGCACGGCCCAGGCCGGGCGGATCCTTGGAATAATCTCAACGGTTCTGATGATCATCGGAGTCGGATTCCTCGTTGTTCTGCTACTCATCGCCGCATTCGCTTCGGCCTCGTGATCACGGCCTCGTCGGCGGCATCCCAACTCGGGAGGCGATCGCTCCTCGCGATCCCGTTTGTCGCGGCCGTCGCTCTCGCCACGATCTCGCCGTCAGACGGGAGTCCGACGATCTGTGGCTTCGCCAACTGCACCGGCGTAGCGTGCCCCGGATGCGGAATGACGAGAGCCGCCGGCCACCTCGTCCGAGGGAACGTGATTGAGGCCCTTCGTTACCACCCGCTCATCCTGCTCGTCGTCGCCGAAGTGTTGGGAGCGTGGACGATCTGGGCTGCACACCAGGCCGGATGGATCCGCTGGAAGCACCGTCGTTGGGTCGACGTCGTCATCGGTGGAACGGCTGCGCTGTTGATCATCGTGTGGATCGTCCGACTGGTCTCAGGAACAACACCGCCAATCTGAGCGTCCACGACTCTTCAGATTTGATGGGCGTGCATTGAAGAAGCCGAGAGGGAGAACCCGGGCAGTACTACGTGATACGTGGGACGTGCCACTGCCTGTCGTCTTCCCCGTTGTAGCCGACCTCGCTCACTTCCGAAGTGCCGAAAATGTCAAGCCGATTCGCTCTCCACGTGCACCGGCACATTCGGGACAGAGCCCCTCCCATGTTCCCGCACGATCAGTCCGCGGCTGTAGAGATCGGCGACGAGTCCGGCTGCTGACAGTTCGAAGAGGTTGAGTCGCTCGGCGACTTCCTGGATCGAAGCGCCTCCACCAATCGCGGCCAGGATTGGCCAGGTCTCCGCGTCCACTACAACCTCTGACACACCGTCGGCGAGTCGCGGACGCACCACGAAATGAATCGATGTGTCGGGCACGATCTGAACGATCTTCGCCCATTCGGCACGACGGGCCGACGCCGCATCGAGCACTTCCTCTGCTTCGAACCGTTGGATCTCCTCGGTACCGTATGCCCTGGTCTCCACTCCTCTGACGAACCAGAACCGTCCGCCGGAGCCGTGGGCTAGTCGAATGAGGACTTCGCTGATCTGCTGAAGGATGAGCGGTCGCGCAGGATCGGGCCATCTCCCTCCCGGGTTGCGACCGCGGCGCTCTCGTTCGGGCCTGGTTCCCAACCGGGAGAGAGCCTCAACCGATCCGTCACCGTCTCTGGTTGTCGCATACGTCAGACACCCGTCGACGAAGAACACCCGGCCCGTCATCGAGCCGCGTTCGATCCGGAGTACACCCGTCCCACCGGTCGTCGCGAGAAGGCGAACAACGTCGGCAAGCGAGAATGAGTCGAGGTCACCTTGGAGAGCGTCCATGGGTAGTCATCGGCAGTGGTTCGTCAAGGCTTGACCAGGGACGAACAGAGTCGACGGGTGACAAGAGAGCGTCCCCCCGGCTCTCGCCGAAGGGACGCTCTTCCGTTCTGGTACTCAGTACTCAGTACTCAGTACCCAGTACTCACTACTCCGAAACGATCGCGGCTTGCGCTGCGGCCAATCGGGCCACCGGGACCCGGAACGGGGAGCAGCTGACGTAGGCCAGACCGAGATCGTGACAGAGAGCGATCGATCGCGGCTCGCCACCGTGCTCGCCACAGATACCGGCCTCGATGTCCGGTCGGACCGACTTCGCCTTCTCGAGTGCGATCCCCATGATCTGACCAACACCGTTCGGGTCGATCGTGAAGAACGGATTGTCGTCGAGAATCCCCTCAGACAAGTACTCGATGAGGAAGCTGCCCTCGGCGTCGTCACGGCTGATTCCGTATGTCATCTGCGTCAAGTCGTTCGTACCGAATGAGACGAACTCGGCGTACTCGGCGATCTCATCCGCCGTGAGCGCTGCCCGTGGGATCTCGATCATCGTCCCGAACTTGTAGTCGACTTCGAGACCCTGCTCAGCCATCACGTCCTTGGCTTCCTTCTCGAGGATGCCGCGCTGACGCTTGAGCTCGTTCACATGGCTCGTCAGAGGAATCATGATCTCGGGATGCACATCGATGCCCTCCTGGGCCACCATGCACGCCGCCTCGAAGATCGCCCGCACCTGCATGCGGGTCAACTCCGGACGCAAGATTCCGAGGCGCACACCACGGAGGCCGAGCATCGGATTCTGCTCCTTCAGGGATTCCACGCGGTCGAGCATCTCCGACTTCTCGGTGATCTCGGCATTGATGGATTCCTGATCGTCGACGTCTGTCGTGCCGATCAACTTGATCCGGAGATCAGCGATCTCGGTGACGAGCTCATCGAATCCTGGAAGGAACTCGTGGAGCGGCGGATCGATGAGCCGGATGACCACCGGGTAGCCGTCCATCGCGCGGAACAGGCCGGCGAAGTCCTCCCGCTGGTGCGGCAGCAACGAGAACGTGACCTCTTCACGCTCTGCCTGATCGTCGGCGAGGATCATGCGCTGAACGACGGGGAGACGCTCCGGCTCGAAGAACATGTGCTCGGTGCGACAGAGGCCGATCCCCTTGGCTCCGTATGAACGAGCACGCTCGGCGTCGCTCGGGTAGTCGGCGTTTGCCCACACGTCGAGCTCGCGACGGTCGTCCGCCCAACCGAGAAGCTTCGTGAGCCACGGGTCATCGATGTCGGGAACCTTGGTCTCGACCATGCCGAGGAAGACTTCGCCGGTCGTGCCGTCGACTGAGAGCCAATCGCCCTCTTTCACGACGACGTCACCAACGGTCATCCTCCGGGCTGCAACGTCGATATCGAGTTCGTGTGCGCCGACAACGGCGGGCTTGCCGAACTGACGGGCAACAAGTGCCGCGTGGCTTGTGCGGCCGCCGCGCGACGTGACGATGCCGTTCGCTGCGAGCATGCCGTGAACATCGTCTGGCTTCGTTTCGGGTCGGCCGAGGATCACATCCTTGCCCTCCTTCGCCCACGCCTGAGCGAGGTCCGGGTCGAAGGCGACCATGCCGACCGCGGCGCCGGGAGAGACGTTGAGACCGAGAGCGATCTGTCGACCTGATGCGGCTGCTTCAGCTTTCGAGTCAGCGTTGAACTGCGGGTGCAGGAAGAAGTCGACATGATCGGGAGAGACCCGCATGAGTGCTTCGTCCTTGCTGATCATCCCTTCTTCGACCATGTCGACGGCTATCCGGACAGCGGCTTGTGCAGTCCTCTTCCCGTCGCGAGTCTGAAGGAGCCAGAGCTTCCCGTTCTCGATCGTGAACTCCATGTCTTGCATGTTGCGGTAGTGGTTCTCGAGCTTCGTCGCGAAGGCATCGAACTCCGCATACGCGGTAGGCATGTCGTCGCCAAGTTTGGCGATCGGGTCGGTCCTCCGAATGCCTGCAACGACGTCCTCACCCTGGGCGTTGAGCAGGTAGTCGCCTTCCAGGTTCGGCTCGCCGGTCGTAGCGTTGCGAGACATCGCCACGCCTGTCCCGGATCCTTCGCCCATGTTGCCGAACACCATCGCCTGGACGTTGACGGCCGTGCCGAGATCGTGGGCGATTCCATCGGCGTTGCGATATGCGAAGGCACGGTCAGAGTTCCAGGACTTGAAGACAGCTTCGACTGCCATCATCAGCTGATCGTTGGGATCCTGGGGGAAGTCCTGACCCGTCTCGCTCTTGACGATCCCCTTGAAGCGCTCCAGCACACCCGACAAGGCGGCAACATCGAGCTCAGAGTCCGTCTCGACACCCGCTGCAGCGCGAGCTTCGGTGAGTACCTTCTCGAATGCGTGATCATCGACGTCCATCACCACACTTCCGAACATCTGCACGAGGCGTCGGTAGGAGTCGTAGACGAAGCGCTCGTTGCCGAATGCCTCAACCATTCCGGGGAGTACCGCGTCGTTGATGCCGATGTTGAGGACGGTGTCCATCATGCCCGGCATCGAGAATTTCGCTCCCGAGCGACAGGAGACGAGGAGGGGTGAATCCGCAGATCCGAACGTCTTGCCGAGAGTGGCCTCGGTGGCCGCGAGGGCAGCATCGAGTTGGTCAGTGAGCCCGTCCGGGAAGTGCTCATCGGCGTCGAGGTAGGCGTTGCATGCTTCCGTCGTGATCGTGAACCCCGGAGGTACCGGAACACCGATCCGCGACATGTCGCCCAAGTTGGCGCCTTTGCCGCCGAGCAATCCTCGTACTTGATCCCAATCACCGTCGAGGGCTGCTTCGGCCTGATCAACCTCGTCGAACCGGTAAATCCACTTGTGCATCGTGTGCTCCTTCTCTGCATCCGCCGGCAACGACGCGGTGACCTCCGGTCGCGCGGATGCGCATGAACGACCGAAGTTCGGTGTCTGAAAGGTACCGTTATCTCGATGCATTGGAATCGGTTCCTTCGCGTAGTTGGTTGGACGGCCTTCGCGATGCTTCTCGGTGCCTGTACATCCGGTGCTTCAGCATCACAGAATCCGCCCACAGAGTTCACCCCAATCACCGCTATCTCCCCAGCAACCACCCTCGCTGAAGCGTCGTCGGCGTCCACGACGACGCTGGCCCAAGAGCCGACAGCAACAACGACAACGGCGGCCGATAGACCGGCTGTTCCGATTCCCGACGAGAAGCAGCGCCTGGTGATCAGCGGAACGGGTGATGTGAATCTCGATCCGACCTTCGTCCGTTCGTTCCCGTCCACCGGCTACGAATACGCCTGGTCCGGCCTCGATGACATCTTCAATCAGGATGATCTGACGGTGATCAACCTGGAGTGCTCGGCTTCTGATCTCGGTACGCCGTGGAACAAGCCATGGACGTTCCGCTGCGATCCGGATGCACTCCCGTCGATGGCGGCGGCGGGAGTGGACGTTGCCAACCTCGCCAACAACCATGCCATGGACTTCGGATTCGATGCAATGATCGACGCCCGTGCCAACCTGGCGGGCGTCGGCATTGATCCGGTAGGAGCGGGGGCCAACGCTGCCGAGGCCTACGCCCCAGTGCTCATCGAGAAGAATGGCTGGACGATCGCGATCCTGGGCGGCGGTGGCGTCCACCCCGAGACGGGATCCTGGATCGCCACCGAAGATCAGCCCGGTATGACGGATGGCGACTCTGCGGAAGCCATGGCCGAAGCCATCAGAGCGACCAAAGAGGTCGCCGACCTCGTCCTCGTAACGATCCACTGGGGCCTGCAGGACACGACGCAGCCCCGACCGTTTGAGATCCGCCTCGCAGAGGCATTCATCGACGCAGGAGCGGACGGCGTCTTCGGGCACCACCAGCACGTGCTCCAACCCCTCGGCTGGTACTCCGGCAAGCCGATCGCATGGGGACTCGGGAACTTCGTCTGGCAGGCCGGATCCACACAAGCGCGCACAACCGCCGTAGCCCAGTTCGTGTTCGAACCCGATGGCCGCATCGGCGCCTGCCTGGTCCCGGTCGTGATCGAAGCCACAGGCCACCCGGTCCTGCAGCCCGGCTACGAGGGCCCGTGCGTCCCCGAAGGGGCGCAGTAGCCGGTAGTCGGTGATTGGTGATCTGTAGTCCGTAGTCCGTAATCCGTAATCCGTAGTCCGCAATCGACGAAACGTCGTCCCGTCGCCTGTCCCCTGTCACCTTCTTCGGGCTGTCAGCTGTCAGCTGTCCCCTGTCTGCTTCTTCTCTCCGGACACGCCCCTGTATCACCATCTACAATCTCCACATGGGCGCTGTTATCGCTGTCGCGAATCAGAAGGGTGGTGTGGCGAAGACCACCACCGTCCACACGCTCGCGGCGGCGCTCGTGGAGCGGGGTAACCGTGTCCTCGTCGTCGACCTCGACCCGCAGGCCTGCCTCACCTATGAGAACGGCATCAACCCGGATGATCTCGACGCGACTGTGCACGACGTCATGCTGGGTCGTGTCAAGATCACCGACACCATCGTCGAGGTGAACGGCATTGAGTTGGTGCCATCATCTATCGACCTCGCCGGCTCGGAGATTCATCTGCTCACGAAGACCGGTAGAGAGTTCGTCCTCGGTCGCGCGCTCAAGAGCGTGATCGACGACTATGACTACACATTCATCGACTGCGCGCCTTCCCTGGGAATCCTCACGCTCAACGGCTTGACCGCAGCGTCGCACGTCCTGATCCCATTCCAGGCCGAGACGCTCTCTCATCGGGCCGTTGGACAACTCCTCGAAACGATCGAGGACGTGAGGGCATACACGAACGAGGATCTCGAGGTCCTTGGCGGCGTAGCAACGATGTTCGACGCCAGAACGAACCTCGGGAAGCGGACGCTCGTCGAGGTCGCTGAGACGCATGCCATCGAAGTGCTCACGCCTCCTATTCCCCGCTCCGTGAAAGTGGCCGAAGCACCTGAGAGAGGAAGATCGGTTCTGACCCATGCCCGTCGCTCGAAGAGCGCCGAGGCCTACCGACAACTTGCCGAAGAGATCGAGAGACGGACATGACCGGACGCTCAGACCCACAGGGCAAACGAGCCCTTTTCGAAGCACCACCGGCCCAGCTCGATGACCCGCTCGAAGACGATGTGCTGCACGACCCGGAGAAACGTGAAGGTCAGGCGGCGCTCTTCTCAACCGGCGAGCACCAGCATGGCACCGGCGTGATCGAATGCTCCTTCTGCGATACGAGAACCCGAGCATCACACCTCGACATCAGCGTTCGCATCGCGATGATCTCGATGTGGATCCCCGGCAAGCACTACAGCCGTTGGATGCAATGCCCGAACTGCCAGCGTCGTTCGTGGTGTCGCGTCGATTGGCTCGGCTGACGGGATCGTCAGACTGTCGGCCCACTGTTACCGGCCGAGGAACCGCTCCCGATCTACCACGAACCTGACGTGGTCCCCGGTCGCCACCTGTCGATCGCCTTCATGAACCGTAAGACGGAAAGACACAGCCCGGCCCTCAAGACCCACGACTTTTGCCGTTGCGGTGACGGTGACACCGACGAGCGATGCCGCGAGATGCTTGACGGAGATCTGGGTTCCGACGGAAGTGTCCCCTTCATCGAGCGTCCCCGCAACAGCGGCAACAGCCGCTTGCTCCATCAAAGCCACGATACGCGGCGTGCCGAGAACAGGTACATCCCCGCTCCCGAGGGCGATAGCGGTGTCGATATCGGTAACGACGAACTGAACGGTTGCGCTGGTGCCGACTTCGATCTGCATATGCGCCAGACTGTACCCGGTCCGAGAGTGGCCGGGTCAACGAGAGGACGGCGTACCCAATGATCGAACTCGAGCAACGTGGATCCGTCTTCATCACGACACTCGACCTCGATGAGAACGTCATCGACCCACCGTTCGTCGAGCGATTCAACAGTGTGCTCGACGAGGTCACGGCCACAAAAGGTCCCCGGACCCTGATCACCACGGGAACGGGTCGGTTCTTCTCGACCGGTCTATCTCTTCGGTATGTGGAGACCCTCGACGCGAGCGAGTTACAGGCGTTCCTCTCGAACGTCGATCATCTCCTTGCCCGTCTCATCTCCGCGCCGTTCGTAACCGTGGCAGCGATCAACGGACACTGCATCGCCGCTGGTGCCCTCCTGTCCCTCGCCCACGACTACCGCGTCATGCGTGCCGACCGTGGCTTCTTCGCACTTCCCTCGGTCGACGTTGGCATCCCATTCACTCGCGGAATGACGGCGCTGATCTCTCGCAAAGTTCCACCACCCTGGTCTGATGACCTTGCAATCTCCGGTGACCGCTTCGGCGGACGAGAGGCTTCCAGCCGACACGTTGTCCATCGGGCCGTGCCGGAGGATGCCGTGGTTCCAATGTCGATCGAAATCGCCGAACGCCACGCCGGCAAGGACGCCGACACGCTCGGCACGATCAAGGAGCGCCTCTACCACGACGTGCTTGAAGCGCTGGATTCGTGATCCACCCAATCGACCGACTCGGGGGGACGATCGTGAGCCGCGGTCCGGACCGGCTTCGCTTCTTCACCGATGGCTGGGGAGATCAGTCGGCCATCGATGCGGCCGGCATGCCGGCCGGAGAACCTTCCCCCATCGCGATCGAATGGATCTCGGACGGCACCCACGACGGGATCTCGATCTCGGTCGGCATCTTCGAGAGCCCCGTTGCGACGCTTCCCGATCATGCACGGCACGGTGCGGTAACCCGGCTCCTGCCCGGAGACGGGACCGATCGCATCGTCGTCTTGATGGCGGCCTGGAACGAACATGACTCACGAGCGAGGTTCGGCATCGCCAGGCGGCTCGCACAGCGGGGCATCGGCAGTCTCGTCCTCGAGAACCCCTACTACGGAATCCGCCGGCCCACCGACCATGATGGTCAACCAATACGCACGGTCGCAGATTTCTTCCAGATGGGGATCGGAGCCGTGACCGAAGGGCGCGGACTCCTCGCCACAGTCCAACAAGAGGGCTTCACTCCCGGCGTTGCCGGATACTCCATGGGCGGGAACATCGCAGCTCTGATCAGCTCAACGATGCCGTTCCCGGTCGCCACGGCACCACTTGCCGCCTCATATTCGCCGGCGCCCGTCTACCTCGAGGGCGCATTGAGAGGCGGCATCGACTGGGCCGCACTCGGTGGAGAGTCGTCGGCAGAACCGAGACTTCGTGAAACGCTCCTCAGGGCATCGGTCCTCGACCGTCCTGCACCACAACATGCACGTCACGCGATCATGGTCTCGGCCCGCTCCGATGGATACGTCCCCCCGGCAGCAACCCAAGCGCTCCATACACAATGGCCGGGTTCCGAACTCCGTTGGGTCGGTGGCGGACACGCCACACTCCTCTGGATGCATAAGGGCGCTCTTGCATCGGCAATCGAGGACTCGTTCCTTGGGCTAACTCGAGCGCCAGCGCGGTAACGTGCACAACCACCGCTGAGAGGAGAACCGTGCAAGTCGGCGCAATTCTGTACGTTGGCGCCGCGCTCTTCGTCTACGCTCTAGTCTCCAGGCGGCTGGCTCAATCGCCACTCTCCGGCCCCCTGTTCTTCGCCATGCTTGGCTTGATCGGATACGCAGCGGGAGTCTTCCCGTCGATCATCCTGGTCGAATCTCCGATCGTTCTCGTTCTAGAGCTCACTCTGGCGCTCCTGCTCTTCACCGACGCCTCGAAGATCCAGATCCGGTCGTGGGAAGCCGACATGAGTCTTCCAACACGGCTCCTGGCAATAGGCATGCCCCTCACGATTGCTCTCGGAACAGTCGTCGCCTACCTCATCTTTCCCTCGACTGGAATCATCGGAGCGGCCATCCTCACAACGATTCTGGCGCCAACCGACGCGGCTCTCGGATCGGCCGTTGTCTCGAACCGGCGCGTCCCGATCCGGATTCGCGAAGCGCTCGGTGTCGAGTCGGGACTCAACGACGGTGTCGCACTCCCGATTCTGCTCTTCCTGCTCACTCTCGCTCTGGCCGACGAGGGGGAACCCCTGTGGCGGTTCTTCATCGAAGGCATCGGTATCGCGGTGCTCGTTGGTCTCGCCATGGGGATCGGTGCCGCGTATGCCATCCGATTCGCGTTGGAGCGATCCTGGGTCAAGGCACAGTGGATCCGGATCAGTTGGGTCGTTGTGGCGCTCGGGACCTACGTCGTGGCCGATCACCTCGGCGGTAGCGGTTTCATCGCGGCATACCTGGCCGGGATCACGTTCGGCCGCATCATCAATCGGCTTGAGATGCCCTCGGAGCACTTCGCCGAAACAGGAGAGGACATCGGGAGCGTCCTCACGATGGTGTCGTTTCTGATCTTCGGGGCATACCTGCTGGCGCCGAATCTTGCCGCGTTCACCGCGGCCACGGTGTTCTATGCCGTCTTGAGCCTCACGGCCGTGCGGATGATCCCGGTTGCCATCTCGATGATCGGCACTGGCCTTGCTCCGCCGTCGCTTGCCTATCTCGGCTGGTTCGGACCTCGTGGCCTTGCGTCAATCGTGTTCACAGGGGTCCTCGTGGAAGGAGCCGGCCTCGAATTGTCCGGGCCGATCGTCGGAGCGATTGTCGTGACGGTGGCCTTGAGCATCCTCCTCCACGGTGTGACCGCACCGTGGGGAGCTGCCAAATACGCCGATTGGTACGACGGCCAGCCCGAAGCGTCAGGCCAGGACGAGCCAGTCAACTAGAACTCCAGACCACCGCGTTCAGTACGAAGAGGATGCCGGATAGGTCTCTCCCCCCTCCGGCATGTGTGCCACTGACATGTCCCCTCGGCCGAAGGACGGGGGGACGCGGAGGAGCGCAGCGACGACGCAGGGGGGCCACCGGAGCGTGCCGGGACTGAGTCTCATGACGTGATTGCCCCCCTGCGAAGCTAACGCTTCGCGTCCCCCCGCTGCGCGGGGGGACATGCAAGAACGAGCAACTCTCTCACCTATCCGCTGATCCTCCGAGTACTCGGGACTCCGTACGGCCAGCTTCGCTGGATCAGGCCTTCTTGATTTCAAGGCTCGCAAGGATCTGCATGATGCCATCGATGATGAAGAAGATTCCGGCGATGATCGCGAGAACCGTGATCGTTGCGGCGGGCCACAGAAGCAGGATTGCACCCGCTCCGATCGCGGCAAGTCCGCCGAAGATGACCCAGCCGCGTGACAGCATTTCGCTATCAGTGACGGCACGGAACACGTCGACGATTCCACTGATGATCCAGAAGATCGCGGCGATGAGAGCGACAATCCCGATCGTCTCGGCAGGGTTCTTCATCACGACGATGCCGAGCACGATGCCCACGATGCCCACGATCAGGACGACCCAGCGTCCGTCGGCTTTGCCACCGAAAAGGGCCATCACAACACGGAGCACGCCGAAGAAGAGCATCCACAGACCGATGATCCATCCGACAACGCTGAGTGTCTTGCCGGGCCAGAACACCAACGCAGCGCCGATGAAGAGGCTGATCAGCCCGGAGACCAGGAACAGCCACCAGTACGTCTTCAATTCCTTGTAGTCAAACATCTGCGGAGATCTCCCTCGATCGGTAATTAGGCAGCTCAGATGCTACCTGGACCAGTACTCAGTCCCCAGTACCCAGTGCGCCGCCGTGGGGAGCCTACGCCACGATCGTCTCGCCGTCCTGCTGCTGGACGACGAAGGCAACAACGAACGAATCGCGAATAGGCCATCCTGTGAGATGGTCGAGCGCTGTGGCGTTTGCATGTGAGCAGAACTCGGCAGGTGACATGATCGACTGAGGTTGCACCACCAACTCGAGGCCGGGTCGAGCTTTCAACTCGCCGGTGATGAGATCGAAACCCTCCATCTCGACGACTGCGAGCCTCAACTCCTCGCAACGACGGACGAAACGCTCAGCGATGTCCTTCGGGAAGAAGCCTTCACCGTCCTCGGACCGGAAAGTAGCCAGAGGATCGAACTCCGAGAGAAGTTCAACCGTGGATGGATCCTCCTCCGACCAATCGTCGTCGGACTCCTCTCGCTTCGTCTGAGCTCGTCCCCCTCCAAGGTTGATGAGTCCGTCAACCTGGTCGAACGCCAGTGGATCGACGATGCGCTCGGCCATCTCCAGTGCCCGGAAGAGATCGCGAATCTCGAGGTCGTGGACGTCGCCGTCACCGGCCGGGTAGATCTGCACGACCGTCGACGAGCCATCCCAGAAGACCATCCCGACGAATTCATTCTCCATCCAGAGCTCGACGACGGGTTCGTCGAAGTCCTCTCGATCGGTCTCGACGATGCGGATGGGATTCATGAGGCTCCGTGGTCGGGGAACGCCAGGATACCGGGCTCTTCGGATTTCAGCGGGGTGCGGCAAAGAGACTGGTAGTGAGCCAGACGACGCCTTGGGACGTCATGCGTACCTCGCAGTCCGTGCTTCGTATTACGTCCGGCTACTCCTCGATTCGAACCCCGCGCCAGAACGCGACCCGGTCCTTGATGTCCTCTGCTCCGGACTTGGGATCGGTGTAGAACCACGCCGCCCCAGGATTCGTGTCGTCTCCAACGGTCACGTCGTAGTACCCGGCCATCCCCTTCCACGGGCATCGGCTCACCAGATCACTGGGAGCGAAGAACTCCCGGTTCAGTGACGACGGTGGGAAGTAGTGATTCCCCTCCACCATCACAATGTCGTCACTCTCCGCGAGGACGGTTCCGTTCCATACTGCTTTCGGCAACGATGAACTCCCTGTTCGGTCATCGGGTAACGCCCCCGCCACCGTTTCCATTTCCGGACGTTGCCGCCGAGGAGGATTCACATCAGCCAGGGGATAATCCGATACGGGATGGCAGATCGGTACTCGCGATACCCGTGGACATGCTCAACCAATCCATCCTCCTCGAAACCCGTCTTCGCACCGAAGAACGGGATGAACACGAGAGCCACGAGCACACCTGCGGTGTTGAGCAACGCCAGCGCCAATCCGACACCGCCGACGATGACCGCCAAGTAGATCGGGTGCCTGACCATCCGGTACGGTCCGCGGTTCGAGAGCGTGGCTTGAGGAACCGGATACGGGTAGATCGTGAGATTTCGGCCGAGGACGACGAGTGACCAGGTTCCGATGAACACAGCGACTACCACCATCGCGATACCGACGAGCCTTGCGAGATCCAGACCGATTCCTTCGGTGATGCCCTCAGTCCCGAATATCGCAAGTGCGTACAGGCCGAAGAGGAGTACCTGAGCGATCACCCACCAGCCGCCTCGATCAACGAAGCTCATCGCAGACCCCATTCTGTCAAACTTGACACATATCGACTCAAGTTTCTTGGCATATGTGTATCATTGTTGGTGTTGAACAACTGACCGACTTGAAACGACGAAGAACGGACTGCCATGGACTTCAACGCATTCACACAGAAATCGCAACAAGCCATCCTCTCCGCACGTGACCTCGCAACGCAGCGTACCCAACCGTACGTGGAACCCGTGCACCTCCTCGCAGGCCTACTGGCCCAAAACGACGGGCTCATTTACCCCATTCTCGCAAGACTCGACATCCACGCGACGGGCATCACAGGCCCGGTTGACAGAGCCCTCGCTGCGTTGCCTGCCGTGGTCGGCGGAAGTGAACCGACGTTCTCCCCGGACTCGCTTGCGGTATTCGAGGGAGCCGAGAACGAACGCCAGGCCCTGAAGGATGAGTACATCTCGGTCGAGCATTTGCTTCTGGCTCTCTCCTCCTCCACCGAACAGACCGGAGATCTCCTGCGCCAGGCAGGCGTCACAAAGGATGCGATCCTCGGAGCACTCACCGAGGTGCGCGGCAGCCAGCGGATCACATCGCAGAACCCCGAGGACACGTTCGCTCCGCTCGAGAAGTACGGACGCGATCTCACCCAACTCGCGCAGCAAGGCAAGCTCGATCCGGTGATCGGCCGTGACGAGGAGATCCGCCGAACGATCCAGGTGCTGTCACGCCGTACGAAGAACAACCCGGTCCTCATCGGCGAGCCCGGCGTGGGCAAGACCGCAATCGTTGAAGGACTCGCCCAACGGATCATTGACGGTGACGTTCCTGAGGGCCTGAAGAACAAGCGAATCGTCGGCCTCGATATGGGCACGCTCGTTGCCGGCGCCAAGTATCGGGGCGAGTTCGAAGAGCGGCTT
>Ga0209013_10003282_pt1 | contig 14393 bp, 14 predicted proteins | sample Cruoilmetagenom2_FD_187291 | JGI IMG/M metagenome (GOLD analysis project Ga0209013, IMG submission 187291) | Oil polluted marine microbial communities from Coal Oil Point, Santa Barbara, California, USA - Sample 2 (SPAdes) (version 2) | ecosystem: Environmental > Aquatic > Marine > Oil seeps ... | reverse complement strand
TGTTGCTTTCATCTGATGTGCCTCACTTTCGACAGAATGGAAATTAAAGTTCATTTCTGCCATAGTATGCATCACACTACCAAATAATATGCAAAGAGGTTTATTTTGCTTGTGTTGGTTCTTTTTTCGCTTGTGGTAAAAGTTTCATCATTTCCTCTAATACATCAAATGCACTAAACTTACCTGTTTTGCGTTCGTCTATTGTTATAACTAAACTTGCACCATCCATACTAAAACCTACCGCACGACCATATTTCATTGATTCTTCTACAAGCATTGCACCGTTTATCTTTTGTGTACCTTCCCCACTGAAACGGATCGATACAACTTTATTTACTTCTTTAATCGATTCTACTCCTACCGATTTACCCCAAATTTTCATGCGTGCAATTCGTAGTAATGTTTCTGTTTGGAGAGGAAGATCGCCAAATCGGTCTTGCAACTCATCCACTAGATCCGAGTATTCCCCTTCCTGATCCATAGCTTTCACTCGCTTATACATTTGAATTTTTTGATAGCCGTCTGGAATATACTCATCCGTTATATATGCCTCTGTAGATAAAACGATTTCTAAATCTTGGATATCTTCTTTTCTAATACCTGTTCGTTTTTCTTCAATAGCATCTTCAAGCATTTGCGTATACAAATCAAATCCAACAGAATCGATAAATCCATGTTGCTGAGAGCCTAATAAGTTTCCGGCTCCTCGAATAGACAAGTCACGCATAGCAATTTTGAAACCTGATCCAAGTTCCGTAAATTCTTTTATTGCTTGTAATCTTTTTTCTGCTACATCCGTTAAAACTTTATCGTGCTGATGCATTAGATAAGCATATGCTACACGATTAGAACGTCCAACACGCCCACGTAATTGATACAATTGAGACAATCCCATCTTGTCTGCATCATGTATGATGAGTGTATTTACATTTGGTATATCTATTCCTGTTTCAATAATCGTCGTAGTAACTAGCACATCGTACTCGCCTTCTAAAAAGCTAATGATAACAGATTCTAGCTCAGATTCAGCCATTTGACCATGAGCATATCCCACTCTTGCACTTGGAACTAGCATTTGTATTTCATCTACTTTTCTAGTAATATCCTCTACTCGATTGTATAGATAAAATGCCTGTCCTCCCCTTGCGAGTTCTCTTTCGATCGCTTCTCTAACAAGCGCAGCATTAAACTCCATTACATACGTTTGCACCGGAAAACGATTTTTCGGTGGTGTTTCTATGACAGATAAGTCACGTACGCCAACCATCGACATATGCAAAGTTCTAGGAATTGGAGTTGCTGTAAGCGTCATAACATCTACATTTGTTTTTAATTGTTTAATCTTTTCTTTATGCTTTACGCCAAATCGTTGTTCTTCATCGACCACTAAAAGCCCTAAGTCATTATACACAACATCTTTTGATAGTATTCGATGTGTCCCAACTACTATATCTACAAGACCTTTTTTTAGACTTGTTAATGTTTCCGTTTGTTGCTTTTTCGTACGGAAACGACTTAATAAACCAACTTCTATAGGGAAATCCTGAAAGCGTTCTATCATCGTTTCATAATGTTGTTGTGCCAAAATAGTTGTAGGACAAAGGAAGGCAACTTGCTTTCCTTCCATTACTGCTTTAAATGCAGCACGAATTGCCACTTCTGTTTTTCCGTAACCAACATCTCCACAAACGAGACGATCCATTGGCCTTGGCCTTTCCATATCTACTTTTACTTCTTGAATCGTACGTAGCTGATCAGCTGTTTCTTCATATGGAAAAGCTGCTTCAAATGACTGTTGCATCTCCCCATCAGGTTCAAAAGCGTACCCAACTTCCGCTTCTCTTTTTGCATAAAGCTTTATTAACTCGTCTGCAATATCTTGGATAGCGGCAGATACTTTCGTTCTAGTTTTCTTCCACTCTGCCCCACCTAATTTGTGTAACTTTGGATCTCTCTCACCGGAAGCTACATATTTTTGAATCAGGTCAATTTGATCTACCGGAACAAATAGTTTATCTTCCCCGCGATAACGAATATGCAAATAGTCTTTATGAATTCCATTTACTAGTAGCGTCTCTATTCCGATATATTTCCCAATCCCATGATGAATATGTACAACACTGTCTCCAGCTTTTATCTCAGAATAACTTTTAATACGTTCAGCGTTCGTAATTTTTTGGGCTCTGGATTTTTTCTTATGCTTCTGTTTAAATAATTCAGAGTCCGTAATAACAGCAATGCGTTGTAAAGGTAATTCAAATCCGGTATCTAAATCTCCATCAAAGATAAATATACCGGAGTTTTTTAAATCCTCGGCTTCTGCTCCTATTTTAGAAACTATTTCATAGTCTTCTAGAACTTCATGAACTTTTTGTACCCGGTCTTTTCCATCTGCAAAAATTATTACGCGGAATTTCCCTTGTGTAAATCTATCTACTTCATTTTTTAGTAGATGCATCTGCCCATGGAAATTTTGCATTGGCTTACAAGAAAAACTCAGACTCTTTTTAAACGTAATCCCAGAAAATGTACGCGCAAATAAAGACAAGTAAATTTTCTCGTTTGGCAACATGCCAATAATTTCTTTTAAATTAAATGAAGGTTTTACATCATGCACCGTTTTTCCTTCTTCTAGTAAAGACAAAAACCAATCATTTTCTTCTCGTTCTAATGTTTCCATTACTTCTTGAATTCTTCCAAGCTCGTCGAATAAAACCATTCCATTTCGATCGAAATAGTGGCCTAAAAAGCTCGGCTTCTCTTCTAGCAAAGACACATATTTCATAAATCCTTTTGGCTGTTCACCATGCTTTAAAAGTTCAATATCATGTTGGATGTTTTGATAAAATAATTCTTTCATCTCAGGAACTTTTATTTTTTTCAAAGTCTCGGCTAATGCATCCTCTAATTTATGAGCAAGTACTTTCTTTTTTTCTTCTGTTAAGACATATTCTGTCGCAGGTAACAGTCTAATCTCTGTTAATTTTTCTAACGAACGTTGATCTTCTGCAGAGAATGTACGTATAGAATCTACTTCCGTATCAAATAGTTCAATACGTATCGGATTCTCAAGGTAAATCGGATATATATCAACAATTCCACCCCTTAGCGCAAACTCCCCTGGTGCAGTAACCATTGGTTGTCGAACATATCCCATATTCACGAAGCTCAATAATAATGCTTCTAACACTATTTCTTCGCCTTCTACAATATGAATCGTACTCTCACGCCAATCTTTTTCTGTTGGCATATGTTTTTTCAAACCAGCAATAGGAACGATATAAATTCCATTTTTCTTCGTTAACATATGATTTAACGCTTCAATACGCTGCCCTCGAAGCTCTGGACTTGCTATAGAAATATCTGCAGCTATAAGTTCTTCGGCAGGATATAACCGTACTAAGTCTTCTCCTACTAGCTTTACTAAGTCCTCCATTAGCTTTTGAGCGTGCAGTAAATTAGGTGCCACAATAAGCATCGCTTTTTGGCGTATATTGTATAGCATATTAATAAAAACAGCTCTCGCACTACCAGATAACCCCGTTAATAGTTGTTGATCTTTACCACTCTCTAATTCTTTCACTAACTTCTGTATATGTGTATCTTCCATTAGTAAATTACTTAAAAGTTTCATCTCTATGCAAACCCCCTACTATAAAAACAGAAAAAGGCTTTGTGCACGGAAAACCGTGCCAAAGCGTCTTTACTGTATCCACTTTTTTAATGCGTAATAATTTGGAAACTTTTGAAGAGATTTTTGGCAATCTTCACAAATACAATTAACCGTATAGTTCCCTTCCGTTCCGTGTTCTATATACGAATCTTGTTCTTCTAATGTAAGTTCATTTTTGAGAAGAAATTGATCATCTATTGAATCGAACGGCAATTGTCCTATCTCCGTTTCACAATGGCGGCATTTATAACGAATCGTCATACCTATAACTCCCCCTTTTTAGGAAGTATAGGTATTTACCTTACAATTTATGCACCATTGTATGTATTCATTACATCTAAAAATTTTTTTGACAACCAATCTTCACAAGCTGTAGCACTTTTATTGATTGCTTCCATCATATCGGACTTTTCATCCTCACTAAATTTAGATAACACATAATCCGGCACCTTCATACCATTTTTAGGACGATCAATACCTATTCGAATACGATTGAATTCTTGCGTTCCTAAATGCTGTATAATTGATTTAATACCATTGTGTCCCCCTGCGCTCCCTTTTTGACGGAGACGAAGTTTTCCTACTTGTAAGTCTAAATCATCGTAAATAACAACTATTTGGTTGTCCTCAACGTCAAAATAATCCATCATCGGAATAATGCATTCACCCGATAAATTCATATATGTTAATGGTTTCAAAAGCATAACTTTCTCTGTTCCAACTTGAGTTACACCATACATCCCATTAAATTTAGACTGGGTCATTGGTATATTCAAACGCTTTGCTAATTCATCTATTACATGAAAGCCTATATTATGTCTCGTCGCTTCATATTGTTTACCTGGATTACCAAGACCTACAATGATTCTCATTCATTTCCATTCCTTTAAATATATATTTCATTTATTTTATCATAAACAAAAAGAAAAGAGATTGCCAATAAGACAATCTCTTTTTTCTTTTTTTATTATTCAGCTGGTTTTTCTTCTGCTGCTACTGTTTCTGATTCCTCAGGTTCTTCCTCTACTCGAGGAGCAGATACAATCGCTAATGCAAAATCATCTTCATTGATAATTGTATAATTCGTTTTATCGCGAATATCCGCTACTGTTAATATATCACCGATGCCCAGTCCAGATACATCCGCTTCGATATTTTCTGGAATATCAGTTGGTTTTACTGTAATCATTATTTCTCGGTTTGGCTGTTGAATCATTCCACCTTCAGAAACTCCTACAGAATTACCAACTAAGTGAACTTGCACACTTACTTCTAATTCTTCCTTCATGTTAATCGCTAAAAAGTCTACATGAATCATTTCACCTTTTAGTACGTTCATTTGGTAATCATTCATTACAACGTTAACAGATGTACCATCTACGTCTAACTTCAAAACACCATTACGACCAACTTCACGAATTGTTTTTAGTAATTCTTTTTCGCTCACTGCTACTGCTTGTGTATCCATCTTATATCCGTAAACGACTGCCGGGATAAATCCTTTTTGTCTTAAACTTGCATTCTCTTTTTGCTCACGTTTTTGTGCTTTAACTGTTGTACTCATGTATTCTTCATCCTCCTGTAAATAACTATATATAGATGTATACCCACCTACAAGAAGTTTCAAACCTATTTATTATTAATCAAATAATGTACTTACTGATTTCTCTTCATATACACGTACAATTGCGTCTGCTAACAGTTTAGCTACAGATAACTCTTTAATTTTTGGAGATGTTTTATCTTCTGATAATTGAATTGAGTTTGTAATTACTAATTCTTTAATAACAGAGTCATTGATACGTTGAATAGCAGGACCTGATAATACTGGATGTGTACAGCAAGCGTAAACTTCTTTAGCTCCACTTTCCATTAATGCTGCCGCTGCAATTGAAATAGTACCTGCAGTATCGATAATATCATCAATTAAGATACATGTTTTTCCTTCTACATTACCAACGATATTCATTACTTCTGCAACGTTTGGACGAGGACGACGTTTATCGATGATAGCAATAGGTGCTTTTAAACGATCTGCCATTTTACGTGCGCGTGTAACTCCACCGTGGTCTGGTGATACGATAACTAATTCTGCTGGATCAAAATCTTTTGTTAAGAAGTAATCAGATAAAATTGGTGCTGCAACTAAGTGATCAATAGGAATATTGAAGAATCCTTGAATTTGAGGAGCGTGTAAATCAAGTACAATTGCACGAGTTGCTCCAGCAGTAGTTAACAGATCTGCTACAAGCTTAGCAGTAATTGGTTCACGAGCACGCGCTTTTCTATCTTGACGAGCATATCCATAATAAGGTAAAACAACACTAATTGTACGAGCTGAAGCACGTTTTAATGCATCTAGCATAATTAATAATTCCATAATATGCTCGTTTACAGGACCCGAAGTTGATTGCACGATAAATACGTCACATCCACGAATACTTTCTTCAATATTGATTTGGACTTCTCCATCACTAAATCTTGTAACTGTATTTTTCCCTAGTGGAATTCCTATTTCTTTCGCGATTTGACCCGCTAATTCTCTATTGGAGTTTAATGTAAATAATTTTAACTTTGAGTCTGCATATTGAGATGGCATGGATGGTCCTCCTGAATGATAGGTTATTTTAGTTTTAACTTGCTGACATAGCCTTCTTTGTTTTCTTGTCGAACTCGACCAATTGCAAGTGCTTCTCCAGGTACATCTTTTGTGATCGTAGAACCTGCAGCAACATACGCTTTATTGCCAATACTTACTGGTGCTATTAAATTGGAGTTACAACCCACAAATACATCGTCTCCAATTGTTGTTAGAAATTTATTTTTTCCATCATAATTCACTGTAATCGTTCCACAACCAATATTCACGTTAGTTCCTATGACTGCGTCACCCATATAACTTAAATGAGAGATTTTACTACCATTTCCTACTGTCGATTTCTTCACTTCGACAAAGTTTCCTACTTTTACTTCATTTCCTATATCTGATTGAGGTCGGATATGAGCAAATGGACCAACTGCAGTAAGGTCACCTACAGTGCTTGAAAGAACAACGGAAGAGTGGATCTTTGTTGCATTTCCAATGTTACTTGAGACAATATGACTGTTTGGACCAATTATACAATTTTTACCAATTATTGTTTTGCCTTCAATAATGACACCAGGTTGGATAATTGTATCTGCTCCAATGACCGCATCGCTACTAATGTATGTACTTTGAGGATCAATGATTGTTACGCCCTCTCGCATATGATGATATGCAATACGAGTTTTCATTGTTTGCTCAGCTTGAGATAATGCGATTCGATCATTTACACCAAGAATTTCATCAAAATCTTTTGCTGCAAAAGCAGAAATGATTTCCCCTTCTTTTTGTAAAATCTCAATTACATCTGGTAAGTAATATTCACCTTGTGCATTTTCATTCTTCACTAATTTTAACGTTCTAAATAGCGCTTCGTTATCAAAGCAATATGTTCCGGAATTTATCTCTTGCACTAACCGCTCTTGTGTTGATGCATCTTTTTGTTCCACGATATTTTTTACGTTGCCATCTCTAGCACGTATGATTCTGCCATAACCTGTTGGATCATTCGCTATTGCAGTTAGAACAGTTGCTTTCGCCCCAGATTCTTTGTGATGTGAAAGCAAATCACGCATTGTATCTGCAGTAATCAGCGGTGTGTCTCCACAAATAACAATTGTGGTTCCCGAAAGATTCGCAAGTACTTTCTCTGCTTGTAATACAGCATGAGCAGTTCCAAGTTGTTCAGCTTGAAGTACATATTCACTTCTTTCGCCAATTTCACTTTTCACAGTTTCTGCACCATGGCCAACAATTGTGACAATTTTCTCGACGCTAAGTTTTTCCATGTTTTCTACAACATGTTCTACCATAGGTTTTCCACATACATGATGTAGTACTTTATATAGACTTGACTTCATACGAGTTCCTTTACCAGCTGCCAATACAACCGCATAAGTGTTTGTCATTTTTCAATTCCCCTCCAGTGGGCTAATTTCCTCTCTTGACTATAGCTGAAATTGAGTGGTTTTTCAAGGAAATTTCTGTTGACAAATACATGACAAAGCAAGTATTATAATAAAATTTCCCAACAAAAAACCATTTCTATTTGAGAAATGGTTTTTTGTTGTTATACGGTTGCTTCTTCGACTGCTTCTTCTAATTGTTCAACTTCTTCATTTAGATAATACGCGTATAAAACTGCTTCTTGAAGTTTATTCCGTGTTTCAGCATTTATTGGATGTGCAATGTCTCGAAAATCTCCATCGGGGGTTCGTTTACTTGGCATCGCAACAAATAATCCTGCGTTTCCATCAATCACTCGAATATCGTGTACAACAAACTCGTTGTCCAGTGTAATGGAAGCAATTGCTTTCATACGGCCATCTGTTAGTACTTTACGTAACCTCACGTCCGTAACTTCCATTCTCTCACCACCCCTCATCCTAGTTACAAAATCTTGTCTACTTATTATTCAACAAATGTTATTATTATCCTTCTTTATTAAGAATAATTTTTCGAATATTTTAAAATAATAATTTAAACAATAAGAAAAGCGCAAGCGCCTATCTCTGCGTAAGGCAGCGAATGGGGAATCGCGAGGAGGCAGCTCCTCAGCCACCAAAGTCGATTACCCATTTGACCCCGAGGGGCAAGGCTGCTTGCGCTAGACAGATATTATGCAGAAATTTTATATACTTTCTTATCTTTTAAGAAAAGCGAAAGCGCCCTTTTTTCTACTTGGACGATGCCGATTCGCTTTGGACTAAACTTACAGTAACTGGGTAAACGATAAAAACAATAGAGGAGCTACGTGACTGCGTCACGTAGCTCCTCTATTGTTTTCGGTCATCCTATTACGATTGTTTGTCCGTCGCTCACCTAAAACATACAAGGAAAAAAGGCAAATACTTTTTGGAATAAAAGAAGAGATCCTTTTCTATCTTATGACCAACGCCTGAAGATACAATTTCAGACTCCATCGCCTTTTCTACAAAATAATGCTTACTTATTTTTAAAGAAGAGATGCATTCCTACATAAGTTACTAGAAAAAAATAAGATTCTGTCTAGGAGCGTCTCTAAAGAATAGAGTAGCATTCATCTAAGTAAGTGAGGATATGACAGTCGAAATTGCATATTCCGCTTCCTCTTAGGTGAGCAAGCATAAATATTGTCCAGGGCCTTCCTAGTCAATGAAATTCTAATACTTTATTGTTTTTAGAAAAGCGTGTTTTCCGAAGAAAACACGCTTACTAATCTATTATACGATTGCAATAACTTCAATTTCTACTTTTACATCTTTAGGTAATCTTGCCACCTCAACAGCAGAACGCGCTGGTTTGTGACCTGCGAAATGTTTATCGTAAGCTTCATTGAATTCAGCAAAATCATTCATATCTTTTAAAAATACTAAAGTTTTAACTACTTTCGATAACGAAGAGCCAGCTTCTGTAAGGACTGCATCAAGATTTGCAAATACTTGTGCTGTTTGCTCTGTAATAGAACCTTCTACTACTTCTCCTTGTGGAGTCAATGGAATTTGTCCTGAACTATAAAACATGCCATTTACAATAACCCCCTGTACATAAGGTCCAATAGCTGCTGGTGCATTAGTTGTTGATACTGCTTTCATTTAAATTTCCACCTTTCTCAAAATAGTTTCCTTCTGTTAATGCAATAGTACCATCTTTTTCATTTACTTCATGCAGTTTTATAAGTGATAAATAATCTTTTACTAATTGTTCATCTGTATGCTCTGCCTCTACTAACACTGCAATGCCAGCCAATTCACAGTTAAATTCTTCAAGTAGGCTCTTCATCCCGTTAATCGTTCCGCCGACTTTCATAAAATCATCTGTGATTAGCACACGTTGGCCTTTTTCCATGCTTCTTTTAGAAAGAACCATCGTTTGAATACGTCTTGCAGATCCAGACACGTAATTGATACTCACAGTAGGACCTTCTGTTACTTTACTGTCTCTACGCACTACTACAACTGGTACGTTTAAATGTCTTGCAATTGCATGTGCAATTGGAATACCTTTTGTTGCTACCGTCATAATCGCATCAATTTTTTCATTTGCAAATGCAGATGCAAATACTTTCCCCAATTTATTCATAAGAGATGGATTTCCAAGTAAGTCTGTCATATATAAATATCCACCCGGTAATAACCGTTCAGCTTTGGATAGCTGCTCCATTAAATTTGATGCAATTTCATGTACATCTTGAGTCGTCATCGTCGGTATAAATTTCACACCTCCAGCTGCTCCTGGTACGGTAATAAGTAGTCCTCGTCCTCTTTCTTCAAACGTTTCTTTAACAATAGTCAAATCTTCACTAATAGAAGATTTAGCTGATTGATATAGAGAAGCAAAAAATGTTAAAGGGATTAGTTTATGTGGATGTTCCATTAAGTATTGCGTCATGTCTACTAAACGTTCGCTTCTTTTCCATTTCATATAAGTACCTCCAAACACGAATGTTTTAATACGAATTTAACACAATCATCCGTGTTTAAGCAAGTGTATCCCTTTCACCAATTAAACGAACAGCATAAACTTCATCACAAAAACCACGAAGTCCATTATATACCCTCTGCACCCTTGACTCCTGTTGAACTAGCCCAAATACTGTCGGACCGCTTCCACTCATTAATACTGCGTCTGCTCCAAATTTTTGCATCTGTTCTTTTAAAACAGCAACCTCAGGATATAATTTTAATGTCACATCTTCTAGTACATTTCCGATAGAGTCACACATTTGATCAAAATCTTTCTTTTCAATCGCTTCGATCATTTGGTTTGTTTTCGGGTGTACAATTTTATCAAGCTTCATTTTTCCATATACATCTGCCGTTGAAACACCTAGAGTCGGTTTCGCAAGAATGACCCAACTGTTTGGAGGAGCTGGTAGTTCTTGAATCAGTTCCCCTCTGCCAGTTGCAAGAGCAGTTCCTCCGTATACACAAAAAGCGACATCTGAACCAATCTTCGTTCCAAGTTGGGCAAGCTCATCCAACGTCAAGCCTAAACTCCAAAGTGTATTAAGCCCTCTTAACGTGGCCGCTGCATCGCTACTGCCTCCAGCAAGTCCAGCCGCTACTGGAATATTTTTTTCTATTGTAATCGAAACTCCCAATTTCACATGATACATTTCCTTTAATAACTTTGCTGCTTGATAAGCTAAGTTACGGTAATCATTTGGAACAAATCGATCGACAGAGAGAATTTGAATTTTCCCATCTTCTCTTATTTCTAATCCAATACGATCAGCCAAATCTACAGTAGTCATAATCATTTCAACTTCATGGTAGCCATCTGAACGTTTATGTAATACATCGAGTGTTAAATTAATTTTAGCAGGTGCTTTTACATAGTACATTCCATCTGCTCCCTTTCAAACTTATATTGTTCATTATTTTAACACATGACATTCTATTTGGATAAGAAAACCGCAAGCAACTATTTCTACTCCAAATAATAGTTGTTTGGAGTCGCGTTCCTACGCAAAAGAGTTGCCCCAAAATTACCTCGGGACAACTCTTACTAGTTATTTTGGATTTTTTAATCTCGCGGTCAAGCATGGCGAACTCCATTGTTGAACATTCACAAGTCTTACTTTTTTTTGTTCGTTTGTTGTTCAGCCATTTCAATTGCTCGTTTTACCATGTTACCTGCATCACGTGACTTTATTCCACCCCAGCCCTCGGCCTTGACTACATCATAAAATCCAAGATCTTTGGCAATCTCTTCTTTTAATTCCTTAGACATAATACCTTTTCTGGACATATGGCGAATCCTCCTTTTTAATAACTAGCTTTTTTAGTATGTCCGTAAAACAGAAAAAAACTCGTTTTTCATTCATGAGAATGAAAAACAAGTTTTTTTCTAAAAATATTAAAAATAAAAGTTCTAAAAATCATTTTACAACTATTAAATTATTTGCTTCATCAAAAATAGTGATTTCTACCGCTTCTGTCAAAATGTCTGCATAACTATAAGATACACGTTCAAAAGAATTTTCATCTTGATCCAAGTCGATAACGAATACTGCGTGATAAGTTTCTCTTAGTACACCGGCACGTTCGATTGTTTTCTTACGTCCTCCGTTTGCTTTTAATTGCAAACGTTTACCTAAATGATGATCTAATGACTTTTTAATATCAGCTAAAGTTTTTGGCATTTCGATTACACCTCACTAAATATTATTATATCATCACTTTTACGATTTGTCAAACATGATATTTTATCAATCATTTACTACTCTTGTCAATAGATTTTTTCTGATTCTAGAATGTTCTTCATAGACATGACAAATATTGTAACAAGTGGGATTAATGGAAATGAGGGTATAATTCATCGGCTAAGCGACCAAATTCCTCAATAGACAAAGTTTCGCCTCTTCTAATCGGATCCACATTCACTTTTTCTAAGCATTGCACGATTAAATCTTTCTTTTCTTTCCCGTTAGGCAACGACGATTGCAAATTATTTATGATTGTTTTTCTTCTTTGAACAAAAGACCCTCTTGATACTTTAAAGAAGAAATCTTCATCAATTACATTTACTGGAGGTTTTTCATAGCGTGTTAATTTAATTACGGCTGAGTCGACATTTGGTTGTGGCATGAAAACTGTTTTAGGGACAGTCATAGCAACTTCAGCTTTCATATAGTATTGAATAGCGATAGAAAGAGACCCATATGCCTTTGTACTAGGTGATGCTGTGATACGGTCTGCTACCTCTTTTTGCATCATCACAACCATGCCTCGAATCGGTAAACGGTCCATTAACAACTTTAACAAAATTGGTGTCGTCACATAATAAGGTAAATTAGCTACTACCATTACATCTTCATAGTCCGCTAATTGCTCTTCTAAGACCTTCTTTACATTCGCTTCTAGAATATCTCCATGTATGATATCAACGTTATCATACGGAGAAAGGGTATCCGCTAATACCGGAAGTAAACGCTGATCGATTTCGAAAGCTACTACTTTCCCTGCTTCCCGAGCTAAATTTTCTGTTAATGCACCAATCCCTGGACCTATTTCTATAGCAGCTGAATTCTTTGTAAGATCTGCATGACTCACAATATTCCGTAAAATATTTGGATCAATTAAAAAGTTTTGTCCTAAACTTTTTTTGAAAGAAAATCCGTATTTCTTTAATATTTCTTGTGTACGTATTGGTGTCGCTATATCCTTTTGCATAAATTATTTTTCCTCCATATTGAGCTGCGAGATTGCTTCTTCTAGCTGCTTCACACTAATTTGAAAAACGGAAAGTCGCTTTTGTAACTGTTTTCCATTCGTATAACCTATTTTCAATAATTCTCCGAGTTTCGTTCTACGGTCCCTTGAATTTGAATATCCAATTAATTTTGCTTCAACCAAAATTTTTATTGGTATTTCAGTAGTAGTGTCTGTTTCAGTTTTCGGAGTATACACGTTTTCGAGCGCACTTCGAATATCCGCATCTTTTGCATGTTCAATTCCTAATCCTTTTCCATTTTTTGCAATTGTTTTTTCTTTCGACAAAAATGCATGCTTTACTCCAGGAACATGTTCTTCTATGATGGCACGTATACGTCTTCCTGGATAATCAGGATCGGTAAAGACAATAACGCCTCTTTTTTCTTGAGCATGCTGGATTTTCATAAGTGTCTCTTTAGAAATAGCAGATCCATTAGTTTCAATCGTATCTGCATCAACTGATCTTTTTACGGCTGTCGTGTCATCTTTACCTTCTACAACTATTACTTCTTTTATTCGCAAGCAAACTTCCTCTTTTCTTTCTTTTTACTGCTCTCTATCATAACGCAAAAAAGCCCTCCCAATCAATGACAGGGAAAGCTATATTGAATTAATTTAAAACTTTAACAAGAACTTTTTTACGCCCAAAATCATAAGCTTGAGATTTAGAAGGCATAAATAAATCAATTTTACTTCCCTTAATTGCGCCACCAGTGTCTCCAGCTACTGCATATCCATAGCCTTCCACCCATACTTTCGACCCAAGTGGAATCACGCTAGGATCAACAGCAATAACCTTTAAATTTGGATTTTCTTTTAAATTAATGCCAGTTGCTGTAATTCCAGAACAGCCATTACAATATGCTGTATATGCTGTTGCTGTTACATAAAATTCTTTTCCTTGCGCTGGCTCTTCAGATGAATTTGTTCCACGAGAAACACTAGCTGCTACTACTTTTTTTTCACGAGGAACACTAGCTGTTGCTACTTTTTTCTCATTAGAAACACTAGCCGTTACTACTTTCGTTCCTACTGCGACAACTTTTTTCGTAGGCTCTTTCTCTACCTCTTCACTTAAAAGATTACGAGAAACTTCTTTGTCGTTTTCATTTACTACTTCATACGTGCGTTTAACTGAACCTTTTTCTCCAGCTTGCACTACTTTTTCTTTCCCTTTTAGTAGCGAGTCATCTTTTTTCGTTTCTACTGCAAAGTTTGTTTCTTCCTCAACTACATCGGTGACCTTTTCTACTCGCACTACTTGTATAACAGATTCCGGAAGTATTAACTCATCCATTGCCAGTTCTACTCGGTCGAATTCATTCAGTTGAATGTTATGTTGTTTTAAAAAGTCAGCGACCGTAGTCGAAGTGGACCATACCTTCGTTTCTTCCTTGCCATCTACTAGTGTTACTTCGAACGCTTTTTCGATAGCAAT
>Ga0209013_10003281_pt1 | contig 14402 bp, 13 predicted proteins | sample Cruoilmetagenom2_FD_187291 | JGI IMG/M metagenome (GOLD analysis project Ga0209013, IMG submission 187291) | Oil polluted marine microbial communities from Coal Oil Point, Santa Barbara, California, USA - Sample 2 (SPAdes) (version 2) | ecosystem: Environmental > Aquatic > Marine > Oil seeps ... | reverse complement strand
AATATCACTGCCCTTGCGGAAACCCGCTTTTTGAAGTCCTTGTTTTCCAAGAACCATGAAACCATCCAACCGCCAATAAGTGCCCAAAATGTTGCGCTTATTCCTAAAAAGCTGACACCGGACATGGCAATGATCAAAGTGAAGAAAGCACCCATTTGAAACTGTTTTCCATGAAAAGATCGTTGCAAGCTTGTGAGCAATACCCCAATCAGTGCCAACCCTGCAATCAGTTTAATCAACGCAATCGGCATGATCAAAATGACAGAGAGTGAGAGGGAAGCAAGTAGTCCAAAGATCATTAACCATACCCCTGATACAAGTGCGGCCGCATAACGCGTTTCCATTGGACCTACATCTTTTGCGGCACATAGTGCGGTCATGATGCCACCATTGCAGGCGGTGTGCCCGCCAAACATCCCAGCGAACATCGTACCAACCCCATTGATCATGATGATCTTGTTTACTTTCGGCTGGAAGCCTTCATCTTTCAGCGCCGTTATTCCTTGTGCCGCTTCCGTGCCGAGTAGCATGACCGCAATCGGAATGGAAATCGCGAAAATGGCGTTTACAGAGAAATCAGGCATCCAAATCGAAGGGAGTGCAAACATAAACTCCACTTTTTCAGGACTCTGATTTAGAAATGGAAATAACGAAAATCCAACAAGTGCCGCACCAACAATAGGTGGGATTTTAGAGAACTTGGCAAAAAGAAAATAAGTTAAAAGGGTGAGGCTACCTAGAAGTGGCAACATCGTTACCGAATCAATCATCTCCGAGCCAAAATGAATCATCGATCCCGCAATCATGGCCATTACGAGTTCAGAAGGCAGCCACGTCAGTAATTTCTCATACCAACCGAGAAACCCGATAATAAATACAAGGAGTCCTGCAATTAAGTAGGCACCAATCGCTTCATGGAACGAATATTGCGTGATGGCCTGTGTCATCAATACGGCACATGGAATGGAATAGGCACCTGCAATGGGTTGACGGAACAGTAGAGGCATGAGAATGCCGAGCAATCCACCGATAAAATAAATGCCAAATAGCCAGGAAATCGTCTGTCCCGGAAGCAAGTGCCCATTTTGGGCAGCGGTAATAATGATCAGTACAGGACCAGTACAACAAATAATGGCAGAGACCGTACCTGCTGATAGCGTTTTTATGTTTATAGAACCAGGAAGTGAGCGTGCATTGTTAATAAACGGGGTATTTTTATTCAACGATTTGATTCACCTTCCTTTAAAAGATTGTCAATGTCCAGGCGCGATTGATTGTTTTTTTTCTCTTCGCCGAAACAAGTTAGATCCTTTAATAGTCAATTTGTGTCAAGAAAAAGTAATCAGTCAGAGAGACGATCTCGACTTTCTGGCCATTCTTCTCAAATGCCGTTTCCGAACCCAATCCATATCCTGGAGAGTCGATTTTGTTCCAACCATTCAGACGAATGATGGTCAGGTATCGAGTTGGCAATCCTTGTTCCTCGCTTGCGGAATTCCATGTATATCCTTCTGCTTTCAAGTAAGGCAATGTCTTGGTATTGATTGCGTTTCCTGGAATCGGAAACTCGTTGAAATGAATGGCCTCTTTATAGGAATGTACATAAAAAAAGCCCATAAGGCATGTCAGCAACAACAATCCACTTGAAAACAATGTCATTCTTCTCCCCATGGCATTCATCGCCTCTTTCATTTTGGTATCTTCCTATATATTCGTCATACACCAGCATGCTTCCTTTTTCTTTTTTTGAAATTATCAGAAAAGGAATAGAGCTAGCTCTATTCAAAGGGATTGTGTTGTGACGAATCGAATATTATTAATATGAGAAAAGAGATGGCGTGGGAGGTAAGTATGGAGAATGAAGGAGGCTAGGAAGTAGATGGGAATTTAGAGGGAGGTTCTTGTGTGAAAAAGTGGTTACTTATTTTAGAACCATAATTAATTCATGAATTTATTGTACCGAGAGGCAGAGAAATTTATGTAGTGGAGGTATAAAATTGAGAATACTAGGGTCAGTCTTAGGAGTTATAGCTGGTGTGTTTAGTATTGCTTTGTGGATTGTGCTCATTTTTAAAAACCCTTATACAGGTTCAAGCCCTGAAGATATGGCGACCACTACATTTGTTACGTTATGCCTTCCTGCTTGTTTGGCTATCATTTCTTCTATTATGAATAAAAAATACCTTATGTTAACTGCTTTTATTTGGTCTTTGCCAATCAGTTTGTATGTAATGATGACTCCTGGCATCTTTGCCTGGTTTATTGCTCCGTGTATTACTTATTTCATTTGTTTTCTTCTAATGGCATTTTACATGAATAAAAGCGAAAGAAAAAACTCTAATTGGAGTTCAAAAAAGGAGGGTGCCTAAATGACGGATTTCGAAATAGTCATGCAGGAACTGGAAGCGCTAAGTAGTGAGCGGATTAAAAAGAGTACCATGAACAATGGTGCACACGAGCCGGTTTTTGGCGTGGCGACAGGGAAAATGAAGCCCATTGGCAAGAGATTCAAGAATAATCAGCCGCTAGCCGAGCAACTTTACGCAACGGGGAACTACGATGCAATGTATTTTGCAGGTATCATTGCGGACGTATCGGCAATGACTGAGGCAGATTTTGAGCGCTGGATGGACAAGGCCTATTTTTATATGCTGTCTGATTTTGTGGTATCCGTAACCTTGGCGGAAACCGATTTTGCGCAAGCGGTTTCCGATAAATGGATTGCAAGCGGTGAAGAACTTAGAATGTCCGCAGGCTGGAGCTGTTACTGCTGGCTTTTGGGAAATCGACCGGATAGTGAATTTAGTGAAAGCAAGCTTGCCGATATGCTCGATCAGGTGGAAAATACGATTCATGATGCTCCTGACCGAACGAAATCCGCGATGAATAATTTTATCTTCACCGTCGCGACTTCCTATTTGCCACTCCATGAAAGGGCGGTTGAAACTGCAAAAGCAGTCGGTCCGGTTGAAATGAATCGGGGCAAGAAAAAAAGCAGCATCCTACTCGCTTCCGAAAATATTCAAAAAAGTATAGAAAGAGGGCAGATTGGTTTTAAACGCAAACATGTAAGGTGTTAAATCGTTACTTAAAAGAGCGGATGCGTTGAACCAATAACCTAAATCAAGTGCAAACTTTGAAAAGATTTAAGACTTAGCTAAAATCCTAATTTTAGGTAAAAACAAACCTCGTATTTTGACCAAAGTTTGATCAAAATACGAGGTTTCATCTGTTTATCGCTATTCACTTTTATATTATTTGGAAAGCACATATTCAACAAAGCAGGTGTTAGTTGAATTAAGATATTAACGATGAAAATAGATATATGGCTGTTCCCCACATTATAAAAGCCGATATCTTGTTTAAGATTGATATAAATCCTTCTGAGTTATGTAACCTTCCAACCTGTCTTCCAATTAATGCAAGAGAAAAAAACCACATCCAAGATATTGCAATACAGGCTAATGTAAATCCAAGTTTTTCTATACCTGAATAAGAAATTGAACTTGTTCCTATTACTCCGATAGTATCCATAATTGCGTGGGGGTTTAACAAAGAAACTGAAGTAGCAAAAGCAATTTGCTTTTTGGGAGAAAGTGCATTGTCCGACGAATTTAAATTAGGCTTATTTCTCCAAGTCACATACCCCATAAACAATAAAAAAATAGCTCCAACTGTTAATAGTACAACCTTTATCCAATAAACCCCTAAAACAATTACTGATATACCTAATACGGCTAAAGAAATAAGGATTGTATCACAAATGGCTGCAGTAAGGACAACTGGCAAGGCTTTTCTAATTTTCGGTTGAGTTGCACCTTGATTAAAAACAAATACATTCTGAACTCCTAGTGGGAGAATGAGTCCAAAAGCCAAAATAATACCGTGAATAATTGCGCTTATCATTAAAACTACAATCCTTTCTACCTATAATACTAATCAATAATAGTCTATTCTTTAGAGAAAAAAGAACCGGATAATTTATGGTCGCTATATTTCGCTGTAAAATTGCCATCAAAAAAACACCCTTTTATGTAGCGGGTGTTTGCATCTTACATTCATTTGGTTTTTGTTAGGAAAGAAAGCATGGAAATCATGTCCATTGCATTGAAAAAAATGAGGATCTGTGGTAAATTTATATAGTTAAACACCAAAAAACGATAATGAGTATAATACCTCTACTTTAAATTATACATCATAATTATTTATTGGTCAATCCCTAATTTTTTAAGGAGTGTTTGCTATGGGTTCAGAATTTCAGCAGGAGCAAAAACGAGTGGACAGTGTCGTAGAGACAATAACGGAGCAAATTAGCAAATTAGAGGACGAATCTTCTCGGCGTCGGCACGAACTGGTCAAAATACGCAAACACTTTTGGGATGAGGTCAAGGTGAACCTCGATACCTTTGATGATTTTCTTGAGACCATCATCGGCTTGAGACAGGAGACTCAAGCTCTGGCGGTAAACCAAAGCACCGTTAGACATGTCTCCAAGAGTTTGACCAATCTCCGACGTATGCAGGAAATTCCCTACTTCGGACGGATCGATTTCATTGAAGAAGGAGAGTCGGCTCAGGAACAAATCTATATTGGAACCGCAACACTTACGGATGCTAGTGGCGAGGAATTTCTGGTCTATGACTGGCGGGCGCCAGTCTCAAGTGTCTACTATGAGTACCAGAATGGACCGGCCAAGTATTCAACACCCGGTGGCGAAATCAATGGCATATTGGAGAAAAAAGTGCAGTATCTTATCCGTGGCGGTGTTCTAGAGTCCATGTTCGATACGAGTCTCACCATTGGTGACGAGATTTTACAACAGGTTCTGGGCAAAGGCACAGACAAACATATGCACAGCATAGTTGCTACTATTCAACAGGAGCAAAACCGAATCATCCGTCATGACCGTGGGAGACTGCTCATTGTGCACGGTGCGGCTGGTAGTGGCAAAACATCGGCCGCTCTGCAGCGGATTGCGTTTTTGCTCTACAAACATCGTGAAAGTCTGAATGCTGATCAAATTATTCTATTTTCACCTAATTCGATGTTCAACAGTTATGTGTCCAATGTGCTACCGGAACTTGGAGAAGAGAATATGCAGCAGGTCACATTCCAGGAATACTTGGTCCATCGATTGAGCAAGGAGTTTCAAGTTGAAAATCCCTACGAGCAACTGGAATATATTTTAACTGCTACGAATGCCCCTTCTTACACGGTAAAGGTTGCAAGCATCCGATTCAAAGCATCAATCCGTTTCTTTGAGGCAATCAAATCATATAGGAAGTCGCTGGAGTTATCTGGAATGTTATTTAAAGACATACTCTTCAGAGGAAAGCCAATTGTGACCGCGCAGCAAATTGAAGACAGGTTTTACAGTAGCGACACCTCACTCCGCTTCCATAATAGACTTGAAAAGTTGAAGGATTGGTTAATTAATAAAATAAATGAAACTCAAAAAGAAGAACTGACTAAGTCGTGGGTACAGGAGAAAATCGAGCTTCTTAGCGACGAGGAATACCATAAGGCATATACCTACTTAGCAGAAAAGAGAGGCTTTAAAGGAGAAGCGATTTTCGATTATGACATGGAGGATGAAGCACTTGCCCGATTGATTGTTCGACGGAGGTTGAAGCCTTTGCGAAATCAAATTCTGGCGGTAGGTTTCATGGACATCCAGGAAATGTACAGGCAGCTTTTTGCTGATCCTTTGAAAATCAAACAGTTGATGGAGGGGGAAACACCCACGGAGTGGGCGGAGATTTGTCAGGCGACGCTGGAAATGCTGGATGAAGGCAAACTATCTTACGAGGATGCTACTCCGTTCTTACTTATGAAAGAACTAATTCAAGGCTTCCAGACGAATACTTCAATTAAACATATCGTTGTTGACGAGGCGCAGGACTATTCGCCGTTCCAATTCGAATTTCTAAAGCGTCTGTTTCCATCTGCACGGATGACTGTGTTAGGTGACTTCAATCAGGCAATCTTCGCACATGCCAGCGAAATGTTTGATTTCAACACACTCACCGATTTATATGGACAGGATGAGACGGAAGTAATCAACATGACACGCAGCTACCGGTCCACAAAACCGATTATCGAATTCACCCGCAAAATCGTGCCTGGTGGAGACCGCATCATTCCTTTTGAGCGGGACGGCGAGAAGCCTATTCTGGAACAAATGGTCGATCATGCAGAACTCCATCGCAGCATTGCATCCAAAGTCACGGATTTGCAAAGTCTTGATTATCATAGCATTGCCATCATATGCAAATCGGCAGAGGAAAGTAAACGTGCATATGAAGCTCTGTCTGCAATCGATGGAATCAAGCTCGTGAAGAACGGCTCGATGGAATATGAACAAGGTGTTGTTGTCATCCCGTCGTATTTAGCCAAAGGCATCGAATTCGACGCTGTCATCATTTATGACGCTTCTGAGCAAGTATACGGCGATGAGAGCCTGCGTAGAGTACTTTATACCGCCTGTACAAGGGCCATGCATTTTTTACAGCTATACAGTGTGGGCGAACCAAGCCCATTGTTGCGGAGCTCTTTAAATTAACTCGTTGGTCTTTAAAAGAACTAACTAAGCCATGTTAGTCATCTTATTATCGCCCGTATTTAAGCGAAGAATGGCTGTCTACTACAGAAAAAATCTCCTCATTCATTTGAGGAGATTTTTTGCTGTGTGAAGGAAAAAGCAGTGTTTATGAAGCTAATAATATGTTAATAATGTCAAAATTGAGTTTCATGCTATAAGAATAGATTTAAATTCATTCACCAAAACGTCTGGGTCAATCATTGACTTTAGGTAGTTTACCCCCTAAACTAAATATATTGGTTTAGGGGGTAAACTATTATGGATAAGAGAATACAAGAAGCGGTGGAACTGTTCCAACAGGTCCTTATTTATGGAACTGAACGAGTGTTGCGTGGCGTTGAAGATCCACTATGGAAAGAATATTCACCCGAACAAATGCAAGTGTTGAACATCGTCGCCAAAGAAGGTGCAATGACGGCAGGGCGCTTGGCTACGCTTCAGGGTGTCCATAAAAGTGCCATATCCAGCCGCTTGAAAAAATTGCAAGATAAAGAGTTATTGCAGGTCCTTCCATCTAGTGACAAGCGGGAAAAAGTACTTGATTTAACCGATAAAGGTCGCGAAGCCGTCGAGCACTCGAACAAAGTGATTTACGATTATATTGAAAAAATCATGATCAATGAAGTGGATGACCAAGAAATCGAGCAATTTCTTACGACATTTCGCAAGTTAAAAGAAATCTTGAAAACGGATGGTGTGTAAAGATGAAAACAATATTGAAATTGAAATGGCCGATCACGATTGGGTTGCTTGCACTGACGATTGTTTTGTTCTTGGTCGCACCAAACTTAACCGAGCAAGCAGAAGAAGCGGGTTCCTTCCAACTATCTAAAGACGCGTCTTCTCAAATCGCAGGACAAATGCTCGCAAATGCGGGGGAGAGTGACCAGACGATATCCGTCGTAATTGAACTGGAGAAAGAACTGACCGATTCTGTTCGAGAACAATTGAGTACCATTGCAAAAGATATCAAAGCACTTGGAGACCCAGTGAGCAGTGTCTTGAATCCAGTTGAAAGTGAAGAACTTGAAAAGCAGTTAGTCTCTGAAAACATGAAAACGGTGCTTATTCCCATCACGGTGGATGGCACCGATGAACAAGTAAATGAAGTGGCGGATGAAGTTCGTAAAGATGTGATTCCGTCCGATATGACCGCTTATGTTACGGGTGAAGCAATCATTAGCAATGACGTAAACCAAAGTGCCCAAGAAGGGTTGAAAAAGACGGAAATCATTACAGTCGTCTTGATTTTCGGTTTATTGCTAGTCGTTTTCCGTTCGATTGTCACACCGTTCATTCCATTAGTGGCGGTAGGGATTTCGTATTTATTGAGCCAATCGTTGGTAGCGTTCTTCATTGATTGGTTTGGCTTTCCGGTTTCTAACTACACACAAATCTTCTTGGTGGCCATTCTGTTCGGTATCGGAACGGATTACTGTATTTTATTGTTAAGTCGCTACAAAGAAGAATTATCTGCTGGTCGTGCTGTGGAAGATGCGATCGTTAATACGTATAAAACAGCGGGACGCACATTGTTAATCAGTGGTTTAGCAGTCTTTATCGGGTTCTCCGCTATTGGTTTTGCAGATTTCCCGATTTTCAAATCAGCCGTGGCTGTGGCAGTCGGTATTTTTGTGTTATTGATTGTGCTGTTTACGATCGTGCCTGTGTTCATGTTGGTACTGAAAGAGAAGCTATTCTGGCCGTCGAAGAAATCAGCGGCACATCACGATAGTAAAATATGGGGCACGATGAGCAAACTATCCGTCAATCGTCCCGTACTATCGATGTTAGTGGTGGCGATTTTAACGGTCCCATTGTTGCTGACATACGATAATTCATTGTCATTCAACACGGTCGATGAAATCGGTGACGACTATGAATCGGTTCAAGGGTTGAAAGCCATTGAAAAAGGCTTTGGAAAAGGGGATTCACTTCCTGCTCAAGTCATCATCGAGTCGGATGGAAAGTTAGCAAACGAAGAGATCATTCCATACTTTGAGAGTTTGAGTCAGCGCATTGAAAAAATTGAAGGTGTCGAAAAGATTCGTACCGTCACGCGTCCTACTGGAGAAGTACTTGATGATTTGTATGTCGATCGCCAACTTGGCTTGCTGGCAGAAGGACTGGTCGAAGCGCGCGAAGGTCTGACTGAAATTGGAGCGGGACTCGACCAAATGAAGTCCGGCTTAGCGGGAGCGAGCGGTGGAAGTGGTTTAGGCGAAGTAGCAACAGGGATTGGTCAATTGAGTGACCAACTTGCCTTGACCTCACAAGAGTTGCAACAAAACGGGAACATCTGGAAGACGGTAGCGACTTTGGATGCTGTCAGCAGTCAACTTGGTCAGATTCAACAAGGGATGGCAAGCGCAGGCGGAGCTGAAGGATTGACTCAATTAACAGAAGGGCTTGCTGCCTCTAAAGAAGGTCTGACGCAAATTGCAAATGGACTAACTGAAGCCGGCGATATGATGACGGCTATGAGCGAGAGCGAAAGTGTGCGAGATACGGGGCTATTCATTCCGGCTGGAACACTTGAAAATGAAGACTTCGCTCAAGTGTTGGATCGCTACACATTTGCTGAAGGCAACGGGGTGAAGATGGAAGTCATTTTATCGGATGACCCTTACTCTCCTGAAGCAATCGACACGGTGCAACGTTTGAAAGAAGCGGTTGCGTCGGAAGTAAAAGGAACACCACTTGAAGATGCGGAAATCGCATTCGGCGGGATTTCCAGTGTGAACAGTGATTTGGCTGACATTTCTTCGGGCGATTTTTCAAGTACCGTGGTGATTATGTTAGTGAGCTTGTTCGTTGTATTGGCATTGTTATTCCGTTCATTGATTATGCCATTGTTCATGATCGGTTCATTATTATTAACGTATTTCACGTCGATCGCGATTGCCGAGTTGATTTTTGAAAACATTCTTGGTTTTGACGGGATTAGCTGGGCTGTTCCGTTCTTCGGTTTCGTGATGTTAGTAGCGCTTGGTGTCGACTATTCGATTTTCCTACTCGATCGTTTCCGTGAAGAAGCGGATAGTGGCATCAGCGTTAGCGAAGCAATGCGACTGTCGATGTCGAAAATGGGCACAGTTATTATTACGGCAGCCATCATTTTGGCTGGAACATTCGGCGCCATGATGCCTTCAGGCGTACTGAGCTTGATGCAAATCGCCTCGATCGTCGTGATTGGCTTGTTGCTATATGGTTTGATTGTTTTGCCATTATTGATTCCAGCAATCACGGTATCGTTTGACCGCGGCGTATGGTGGCCGTTCGGTGGTAAAAAGAATAAATAGGTGAATTGAAAAAAAGTGCCAGGCACCAAGGGGTGGAGTGGGACAAAAAACGTCCCGCGAAAAGCCGGGTGCCTGGCACTATTTATAAAGAGCATGAAAAAGAGGTTGACCCGGGAAAAGCGGGTCAGCCTCTTTTGGTTGTCTCAACAAGTAGAGTTGGGTTATGAGACTGATTTGAGCGATAAATGATTCATCTGAGCGATAAATCGCTAGTGTGAGCGATAAACCATTTATTCTGAGCGATAAATTTAATTCGGTCTGTCAAGGGATGTAATAGTGGTCTCATAAGCCAAGTAAACTAAGTGGTGAGACGAAATTCCCTTATAATCCAATCGGCAATTGAAACAATAGGTAGTTGCTGGTCCATTGGTGGCTTTCAATCACCACTTTTTCGGAGTCTTTTTCGAAAAAGTAGCCGGAACCATCCTGCTCCACATAGTGCCAGCCGTTATTTGTCATGCGCTGTTTGAGTGATTGAACGGCTTCTTCTAGCGCGTCATCCGTAATAAACCACACGTAACCCCCTTGTTGCGTAACTTTGCGAAGGGGTAAATTCGATGTTGTCGCAATATGTACAACTTCATCTTTTGTTTTATTCGTAAATGGAAGTTCAGGGTAATGGAATTTCATGAAAAGAGCGACATTTATACAAACAATTAATAATACGGCAATCGATAGTTTCCACTTTTTCACCCCATACCCCACTCCATTCTATATTTAGGCTCTCTCTTATAGACGGTTTTACCCAATGAAAAGTTTCAATATTTCATACAATTCCCAAAAATAAAATCTTTGAAACTTCATTTGACAAATGGCTCTGCAACGTTTTCAATCGGAAGTGAATTATTCGTAGTCGGACGTGGCGAACTGATCAAAATGGCCGATTAATTCTTTGATGATATTTTTAGCGAATGGACGATTCATTCACGCATCACGAAGTCACAGGACAACTTGCAAAACACGGTGAATGAAGTGGAAGCTGAAAGGAAACGCTTGATTGAAGGATAAGCAGGAATTAGATTATAGATAGCGAATATAGAATTGAAGGTATCTTTAAGGAGGAAAAACATGTATCACACAATTGAAGAATTTGTCGCAGATTGGTCACGTGAAGGGGAATCTACGCAAAAATTACTGGACTTATTAACGGATGAGTCGTTGGCGACGCGAGTGAATGAAGGAGAACGCACGCTAGGCTTCTTGGCTTGGCACATCGTTACTTCGGTGCATGAAATGATGTCACGCACTGGTCTGGAGTTTGATGCTCCTCATCATGATGTAGCTGTTCCAGCAACGGCAAAGGAAATTGCGGATGGCTATCGCCAGGCAAATAAAGGTTTTGCGGAAGCTGCTCGCACGCAATGGAATGATGCCAACTTGGCAGATGAACACGATATGTACGGTGAAATGTGGGCGAATGCTTTGACGATTGATATGGTCGTGAAACACCAAATTCACCATCGCGGGCAAATTACAGTTCTTATGCGCCAAGCGGGTCTTCCTTTAGTTGGCATGTACGGGCCATCTCGTGAAGATTGGACATCTTACGGTGCTCCGATTCCAGAATAAGCCATATAAAAAACAACTTCCTTTGTGGAGTTGTTTTTTTATATCCTGCTTCATCGTCAATTTTGATGCCATATTGTTTTGAATATATGGTGTTATCAGTTGTTGCCACTGCTATTATTTATTTAGTATCTAAAATTAGAGGGAGGTTCATTTCTCCCAGTTAACTGGGTTAGCGAGTGAAGTTTAAGAAGGGGTTTTCACCATGCATATTTACGTTTTGACGAAAGATTCTTTAGAAGCGCAGGGAATCAAGTGGATGATTTCATCTCAGCTTCGTGATGTTGAAATCATGTCATCGGATTCAATAAGCACATTACGTACGGATATCATGAACCATAAAATTGACTTCTTTATCGTAGATATGGATTTATGGCCTGCTCATGAAGAAACCATCTTTCCGGCTGGAGTTCCATGGTTAGGGTTGTCGTCTGACCGCACATTCCAAACGGCGTACCGTGCGCTAAAACACAAAGCACAAGATGTTCTATTCCGTCCTTTTCAACCCGAACATCTCATCAAGCATGTGCAACAAGCTCGTTTTCACTGGCGCAATCGGGAACCAAGACCCGAGAAGTCAGAAAGTGCATCAACTACTCAACTTACATACACGGACTTATTATTGACGGACCGAATGCCGGCAAATCAGTTGCTGATGAGTGCAATTTCAACGTCGGATGAAAAAACCATTACACAACTTGTATCTGCCTTGGAAGACTTTCCTTTTCCAACACATTTTCATGTATTCCCATTTTCTTCATTTATATTATGTGTACATGATGTACACAATCCACAAGAAATGAAAGATGCATATCGTTCTTTTTTTGCCCAGTGGAAAAGCCAGGCAGACGCACAATTGGCCATTTACTTGCACTTGTCAGAAGAGGAAACCTCCTATAAAATGCTCTATCAAAAAATGAGGCATTTTCACGAACGCATCTTTTTCGATGGCTATGACATTTTAACGGTGGAACAAGCTGATGCGTCGTGGTTAGAAATAGATCCTTTTTTAACACCCATTGAACAACGATTTTGGGTTGAAATGTTAGAAAAACAAGAACTAAATGCAATACGAAAATGGATTGAACATGACTTTTTAACATTAGAAGAACCGTATCCCGACCCTGAAATGATTCGGGTACGATTAACGAGTGTCTTAGCACAAATACGGCGTTATATGACGGCACGCATGCTGACCAATGGAAACATTGAAAAAACGTATCACCTAATTTTTAAAGAAATCGTTCGTGGTCCGGTGATTTATCAAATCATTACAAAGCTGATGGATTTCATCACTCAGCTATTGAATGAAAAACAAGTTACCCCATCTTTATCGCTCACGTTTGCAGAGAAAGTCCGGACCATGATGGAATCAAATTATTGGAACCCTGATTGGAACTTGGCCGCTTGTGCAGACATGTTGCGCATGAATAAAAGTACGCTCAGTCGAAAGTTTTCACAAAGTACGGGGAAAACGTTCAGAGATACTCTGCATGACATTCGAATTCGAGAAGCGAAACGGTTATTAACAGAAACGACTGTATCCCTCGAAGAAGTGGCCCGTTTAACAGGTTACACACATCAAACGTATTTCAATGCAAAATTTAAAGCCGCAACAGGTCAAACGCCTTCTGCTTATCGGTTTGAATAATGTGTGCCTTTCTTCAATAAATGGGATGGATTGTCACGTGAAAGAATTTAACCATATACCTAATGTAAGTCATTCTTGGGGAGATGGTACGATGGTGGTTTGGATTGATGTATCAGTCAGTCAACGTCAACTTAAGCTTTATGATGCCAGTGTTTTGTTGAAAACATATCCTGTTGCGATTGGGAAAGTGCTGACCCCTACGCCGACAGGGAATTATATCGTGGTGAACAAAGAATATAATCCCGGTGGACCGTATGGTGTGTTATGGATGGGTTTATCCAAACCTCATTACGGCATACACGGCACAAACGATCCCTCATCGATTGGAAAAGAGGTCTCGGCAGGTTGTATCAGGATGCATAACGATGATGTGATGGAGCTGTCGTCTTTGGTCCCGATTGGCACGAATGTCTATATACACACGTGAAATGTTGAAATTTAGAAGTGCGCAGGCATCACAACATAAAATGGGGTAGTGAATCGTATAGTAAATAAACACTAGAAATGAGGGATGTTATGACGAATCCTGCGGGCTTTTGGGTACGATTCATCGCGAGTTTTTTAGATGGCATTATTATTGGTGCGCCACTTGCCATTATTAGTTACTTCCTTCTGGGCGACTGGGATAACGAAAAGATTACGAGTTTGCCAACCATGTTGTACGCATTGATTGTACCGGTATTATGGTCTGGGTATACAATCGGCAAGAAACTGATGGGTGTGCGAATTGTTAAAGTGAATGGCGAAAAATTAGGTTACGGAGCGATGTTTTTACGTACGTTTGTTGCGGGACTTGTGTATGCAGTCACACTAGGTATCGGCTTGATAGTCAGTGCATTCATGGTGGGACTACGACAAGATAAAAGAGGGTTGCACGACCTCATCGCAGGAACTTATGTTACTTACAACAAACCGGAAAGTATTGAACTACAGAAGTAAATCAAAAAACCGACCCTAAATCATTCGTTTAGGATCGGTTTTTTATTGGCCAAATATTTCTTTTTTAGATCGGCATATTTTGTAAGCGCAAATGTGTAGAGCCGTTGTGCCAGGAATTTTTGATAAAGCACGACCATTGAAGACAATAGGGCAATGCTAATGACAATCGTCAATAATACATTCCAAAAACCAAAGAGATGCGAAAGGGCAAATATCCCAAACATCGAAGATCCAATGAATGCAAGAATCAACATCACCAATTCTTCTTTGTATTCGATAACAAAGTCTCTCATACTCGTCACGTCCCTTCAGGAAAAATAGATAGTCCTTAGGAGTGTACGCA
>Ga0209013_10003280_pt1 | contig 14410 bp, 14 predicted proteins | sample Cruoilmetagenom2_FD_187291 | JGI IMG/M metagenome (GOLD analysis project Ga0209013, IMG submission 187291) | Oil polluted marine microbial communities from Coal Oil Point, Santa Barbara, California, USA - Sample 2 (SPAdes) (version 2) | ecosystem: Environmental > Aquatic > Marine > Oil seeps ... | reverse complement strand
TCTGTGGCGAGCAGTTGATCAAGACGGTGAAGTGGTGGATGTGTATCTCCAGGCTAAACGAGATGGTGATACTGCAAAGCGCTTCTTCAGGCGACTGTTACGAAGCCACCAAGGGGAACACAGGAAAATCGTGACAGATAAGCTCAGGAGTTATGGAGTGGCACACCGGGAATTGATTCCGGAGTCTATCCACGTGACTGATCAATATGCGAATAACAGGGCAGAGCAGTCGTTCATATTTTATGGTCTTAACATTTCCTCACGACGAATTGCAGCACAGGAAGCGGATTCCAACTAATCACATGATCCAGAGGTGCATGCCGGCCGGGTTACCAGCTAAAGACTATGGCGGTCTGCGATTCCTTGGTAGACCAGATTCGATACGTTACGAATTACATTACCACGAGACTGTATCCAACTCGAATAATTTCGTGCACGGTTCTGTTTTTCGATCACCCCGACCACAGTATAAGGATATCGGCGACCATCCTTTCCCTTAGCAATGAGGATTCCCATGTCGGCGCAGACACGGCTGGTACTACCAGTCTTGTTATAAATTTTGGTGCCAGCGGGTATATCCTTGGCACCGGTATAGAGTCGGTCAGCTCCTGGCAATGACATGAGACGCTTAATTTCTTTGGCACCGGGAACCGTGTCCTTCCACAGTGCATGTAGAAATCGGCTGTAGTCATGGATCGATGCTTTGTTTCGGTAGGTGCGCCCATTTGCAGGGATATACTCAACCACATGTATATCCTTGAACACTGAAGGGTAGTGCTTTTCCAATATACGTTCTACGGCCTGTGGGCCACCGACGTGGCGCATTACCCAGTTTGTAGATCGATTATCAGACTTTTGAATCATACGTTCCATGTGTCGCCGGCTCTTGGAACCATAGATTAAATTACCGTTTTTCACTTTATGAAAAAAGGCAGTAGCAATTAATGGTTTGATCAAGCTGGCTGCTTGGAATTGTAAATCTTCATTGATAGTGACCAATTTTTCGCCAGTAGTGAAATCATAGACAGACCAGCCTGTGCGCTCATCCGCAGCGATATTACCCTGTTGACGTAGTTTCTTTATGTAGTTCTCCAGCGCAGCTTCCAGCTCACGAGAATGTTGTGACTTATCTGTGCTGGAGATTCGAGCCCTGCTAGCTTTTGTGGCTTCTCGAGGCTTAGCCGCTACTTTGCGAATATGTGCGGCTTCTCTGTTTAGATAGTTCCAGTTGGCGGAACGGATAGGCACCGCCTTTTCGAGCCCCCTGGACTGCAATAATCGGGAATGAACCTTGGCCACACGGGCAGCCCCCGCACTGTTACCATTGCGATCGTAGATCAGCCCATATAAGCCGGAGCGGGACACGATCTTGAGGTTCCGGGCAACCTTAAGGCCAAGGATACCTGCGGCACGTTGCCGATAAAGTTCTACCTGACTGCGGTCACTGTGCCATAAGTAGGAAACATCATAGCCATTGCTGGATATTGCAGCAGACGATTTGATCGGAATCAGGCCAATAATGGAACAAGCAAAGATAAAGATAACAAGGCTTAGCCGGAAAATATCTGATAATTTCTCTATCTTGTGCATTAAATCAACAACTTGTTGTTTGAATCTACAGTAGATTAGCAAGAATTCAAAAGGTTGTGAAGCACACAATTAATGAAGTTATCTGTAAGACCCTTTACTAGCTGTATTTATACAACTCATTCCGTTTGATACCGATGCTGTATGGCTTGTAGTGTGCCATCATGCCAAAGCAATTCTTGTTGTACTCTAAGTAACTGTCATTGGCTGTGAGCTCCCGTTCAGGCCGTCTTGCGGGAACTACCGCTACCGACTGCGGGTTCAACTGATCGACGCAACACTTTAGGAATCTCTGATTTATTCATCACATCGTTCATAATACGGCATACCGAATCACACCACAGAGAGAACAGCTGAATGCGCCAGAAAACGCTCGCCGACGAAGGTTTTGAACGCTTTCGTAAACCAACCCGTCGGGAACAGTTTCTCGATGAGATGGACAATGTTATTCCATGGAGCAGACTGTGCGAAGTGATTGAGCCGTTTTATTCCAAGCCTAAAGGTGCCGGACGACCACCTATCGGCATAGAACGCATGTTGCGTATTCATTTCCTGCAGCACTGGTTCAGCCTGTCTGATCCTGCCGTAGAAGAAGCCCTGTACGACTCACGGCCATGCGCTTCTTTGTAGGTGTTGATCTGGGACGTGAGCCGGCACCGGATGAGACCACGATCTGCAAGTTCCGTCATCTGCTTGAGGCGCATGACTTGGGCGACAAGCTGTTTGCCTTGATCAACGAGTATCTTCATGAGAACGGGCTGAAAGTCAGCACCGGTACGATTGTGGATGCGAGCATCATCAATGCCCCGAGTTCGACCAAGAACAAAGAAGGCAAACGCGACCCGGAGATGCATCAGACGAGAAAAGGCAACCAGTGGTACTTTGGCATGAAGGTGCATATCGGTGTCGACAGCAAGATCAAGCTGATCCATTCGGTTGCCGCCACCGCAGCGAACGTCCACGACAGCCGGTTGCTTGAAGATTTGCTGCATGGAGATGAAACGCGCATATGGGGTGATTCAGCCTATGCGGGACAAGGCGATGTGATACGTGAGCATGCACCCAATGCGAAAGACTTTACCAACAAGAAGGCCTGTCGGAATCGTCCATTGACGGAAGATGACAAGGCTCGCAATAAAACTAAATCGAAAGTACGAACGAAGGTCGAGCATCCGTTTCTGGTTCTGAAGCAAATCTTTGGCTTCACCAAGGTTTGCTACCGGGGCTTGGACAAGAATGCCAACCGATTGTTTGTTGCCTGCGGGTTGGTCAATCTGTACATGGCACGAAGATAATTGTTGAGGCCAACATAGGAGACGTACGTCCGGAGTTTGCCGTTGGTCCTGAAAATCAGGACTAACGACGTTCGGCATATCGATAGTTAGAATCTAACGCTTGTAGTGCGCATTTTTCGGGATTACGTGCCTTACACCCCCCTGGGGATTCTCTACATCCCCCTTGTATCGTGGGATGATGTGTATATGCACGTGGAATATGCTTTGCCCAGCTGCGAGTCCTATATTGACGCCGATGTTGTAGCCATCGGGATTGAACTCCGCGTCGATGAGCCTTTTTTCCTCTGTTATCAGGTTCATGCAGGCAGTCACCTCTTCCGTAGTTAGGTCGAAAAAGCTGGCTACATGGCGAATCGGAATTACCACCGTGTGGCCCAGACTCACGGCGTAGGTGTCACGTGCGCTGAAGGCGAGTTCGTTTTTCAGGGACACACCTTGCGGATTCGTGCAAAACAGACAAGGATTATTGTGGTCTCGTTTTATTTCTTGTTTTTTTTCAGACACAAACTTCAACTCTCGGCATCCATATTATTTTAATTTACAAATTATTACAGCGGTACTTTGACCATACATGTAACGCCGATATCTCCTCCTACGTGCCACCGAATTCCTTCCCTTCAGTGACATTGACTTGCCAAATGTAGCGGGTATTGGTTTTATGAGATATCGAGTTGTTATTGTGCCTGACAGGATGATGGCTTAACAAGTCTGTGAGGTTTTGGTTTGTTCGCTTTTAGCGGTTGTGAATATTAGAGACCCCCTAGATGCTTTACGATTCTATACTTACTCAAGCGCATGATCTGGAGTTTTGTAGATCACAAAACTTTGGTTGGGATTAGTAGTTATTCGGGGGGTAAATAAGAACCAGCAATAAAACGGCCATAGCTGAATTTCCTGATAATTCCCTGTTATCGAATTTACGTTACCCCAGGGGATCCTACAGATATATCCATATTCACCCACTAAACATGGCGGCACCATGTTTCACGTATCCGGGTAGCCGCGAACAGTGCCAGCACGGCCATGGCAAAACTTAGTGATAACCCATTGTGGTAGTCCCCACTTGAATAGATTCGTGTGCCCTCATAGAAGGTTCCGTCCCAAGTGATGTCAAGGATCCAGCCAAAGGCTGGCTGCATGATTGCTGCGCCAAGAAACAAACCTGTGTTGACCAGTGCGATACCCATGCCTGAGACACCCGGCGGCAGGAGTTCCTTGGCCGCTGCATAGGTGACGACAAACCCACCATTTACGAGTCCGAGTAATCCGTATAGCATCAGCCCAGACCAGCCTGGTTCCCACGGTAACATGATGAGCCCTAGCCACAGAAGGCATGTAAGTAAAGCGCCGCCAAGTATCACTGGCTTGCGGCGGCCTATGCGGTCTGACAGCCAACCAGAGTTAAACGAACCGATAGCGAACCCGATAAGCGCAACGGTTGTATAGAGTGATGAGTCAGCCCGCTCAAGACCGTGCAAGTCACGCATAAGTGGCACCCCCCACAGGCCGGCAAACGCGAAGAACGTGCCGGTCATGCCGAAGTTGACCCAGAAACCTGGCCAGATATGGCGGTTTGTGACCACATCTTTCAGATCCACTAGCCAGTGACTACGTCTGGCAACATGAGACGGTAGCCCTTCCTGGGTCTGAATGGATGGAAATCCGGCCTCCTCAGGTCGATTGCGAACATATAGCCAGTTGAACACAGCAATAATCAGTGAAAGCGTGCCTGCAGCGAGGAAAGCGCCACGCCAGGACACCGATGCCAGCAGCAGGGCCAGTGGGCCAGCAGCAAGGATCGAACCGACGTTACCCAGTAGTAGGGTTAGACCACTAACTCGCCCATATTCACGCTCTGCAAACCACACAGCGTTGTTTTTCATCAAGGCGACAAAGACTACTGAAACGCCTAGACCCACCAGCAGTCGGCCAGTTATCGCAACCTCGAAGCTCGGGGCCAGTGCGAACAGTATCGAGCCGCAGCCAGCCAGGAATGACCCGATCGTGACAGTCAGGCGCGGGCCCAGAGTATCAGCCAACACCCCTGAAGGGATCTGCATCGCGGTGTAGATATAGTAGTAGGCCGCTGCAAGTGATCCCAGCGCGACGCCAGTCGTATGGAAGGTGCGCGCCAAGTCTTCCGCCACAACAGCGGGTGCCATGCGATGAAAGAACACAGTCATGTAGGCTGCCACCAGAATCAGGAAAACAATCCGGCGTTTTCGCAGGAAGGCAGCATGGTCAAAATCGGGGGGTGTGGTCATATATAAATATAATACGGGTTTTGAGTTCGCTGTGTTGAGGGTAGAAGAGGCAATCTTTATATAATCTTTGGATTATCCAGAAACGATAGCGTTTCCCTGATAATTCCACAAATAACCCGCGTGCGAATCAAGTGTCTGGATGTTAGCCTTGTCATCCATGTATGCCGTTGCAGATTCAGTCCCTTTCACTCTTGCCTGCCATCCTCAAACCCCCTCTCAGGCAATACGTGAAATCGATGTGGTGGTGGGGGAGGCGACGAGTGGCAGTCTCATGTTGACCTTCAGTCTGATGGGTGATATTTCCAGTTTGAGTATCCCTGAATCCCGGTCGTCTCGACGAGCGGACCGCTTGTGGCAGCATACCTGCTTCGAGGCTTTCGTGATGGAGGGAGAGGGGCCCGAATATCGTGAGTTCAATTTCTCACCCTCAGGGGAGTGGGCAGCTTATGCTTTTCGTGGTTATCGGGACGGTGGAGAGCTGGAGATTGACCTCGCTCCAGGCATCGTGGTGCGCAAGACCATGGATCGATTGGAGCTGGATGCAGAGATCTGTCGAGATTTGCTTCCGCAAGGCGGTTCGCTACGGCTGGGGCTGTCCGCGGTCGTAGAGGATGTTGAAGGCGTACTGTCCTACTGGGCATTGCGACATCCTCCGGGCAAGCCCGACTTCCATCACGCTGATGCCTTCGCGTTACAATGAATGTGTGACTTGAACAATCTAACTGGCAGAGAGTTTTTATGAAGTTTGGCATCGATCGCCTGCTGCAAGAACCGAAGTTGCGCGAGTCCCTGAAGGGACGTCGTGTGGCGCTGCTGGCTCATCCAGCCTCTGTGACTGACGACCTCACCCACTCGCTGGACGCCCTTGCACGGTTGCCTGATATTCAGCTCACCGCCGCCTTCGGCCCCCAACATGGTCTGCGCGGAGACAAGCAGGACAACATGATGGAGTCGCCAGATTTCAATGATCCTGAGTTGGGTATCCCGGTATTCAGTCTGTATGGCGAGGTACGTAGACCCACGCAGGCCATGATGGACAGCTTCGACGTGCTGCTAGTGGACCTGCAGGATCTGGGCTGTCGCATCTACACCTTCATTACTACCTTGCGCTACGCGCTGGAGGCAGCGGCACAATCCGGCAAGAGAGTGGTGGTGCTGGATCGACCTAATCCGGCTGGACGTCCAGTGGAGGGACTGACCTTGCGTCCGGGCTGGGAGAGTTTCGTGGGCGCAGGTCCTTTACCCATGCGACACGGCTTCACCATGGGCGAACTAGCTCTATGGTTTGTTGATATCCTGAATCTGGACGTGGAATGCGATGTAGTAACCATGAAGGGGTGGGAACCCGGGGCCGGGCCGGGCTACGGCTGGCCCCTGAGCGAGCGTACATGGATTAATCCCAGTCCCAATGCGCCCAATCTCTGGATGGCCCGCTGTTATGCCGGCACGGTTATGCTGGAAGGTACGACCCTGTCTGAGGGGCGTGGCACCACCCGGCCACTGGAACTGTTCGGGGCACCGGACCTGGAACCCCGAAAGCTACTGACCGAGATGCAGAGCCTTGCTCCCCACTGGCTGCAGGGATGCCGCCTCCGGGAGTGCTGGTTCGAGCCTACCTTCCATAAGCATGCGGAAAAGCTGTGCGCCGGCGTGCAGATTCATGTGGAGGAAGGGATCTATGATCATGGTGCATTCCGACCCTGGCGGCTGATGGCCCTGGCCTTCAAAGCTTTGCGCCGGCAGCGGCCGGAATACGTGCTTTGGCGAGACTTCCCATACGAGTATGAAGTCGACCGTCTTGCCATTGATTTGATCAATGGTAGTGAGCTCCTGCGCCAGTGGGTGGACGACCCGGAGGCCACGCCGGATGACCTGGAAGCCCTTGCCATAGCAGACGAGGCAGCATGGATAGCTGAGCAGGAAGCGGTGATGCTGTATCGGTGAAATACATTGGGAAGTAACAGCACCAGCATCCAATACCGCTATCACTGGGACGCGTATTTTGGGGGTTTCACGAAATGATTAGACTCGCTTTTCTCGCTGCTCTGTTTTCTTTAATTAATATGGCCAGCGCAGACGATAAGGCTGGCGATCTGTCAGTTTACTCTGTCCATCCTATCGGACATGTGGAAAAGCATAACGGGAAGACTACAGTCGTGCTGAAGCAACAATATATGCCCGGTCTGCTTCGTCTGGACGACTTTTCGCATGTATGGGTAATCTGGTGGTTTGATCGGAACGATACACCTGAAATGCGAGAAATCCTCCAGGTGCATCCACGGCGTGACAACCGCAATCCCCTTTCGGGTGTATTCGCAACCCGCGCTCCGGTTCGCCCCAATTTGATCGGGCTCACCCTGTGCAGAATTATCGCCGTGAACGAGAACGTCATTGAAATCGATACTATAGATGCATTCGATGGAACTCCTGTTATCGATTTGAAGCCTTACATTCCCAGTTTGGAATCAATCCCTTAGATAACCGCAGCTACAACCGATACTTCAACCAACAATTCAGGTCGGGCAAGGCTGGCTTCCATGCATGCACGCGCTGGCGAATGACCTTGGATGACCCAGGCATCCCAGACTTCATTCATTTCAGCAAAGTATTTCATGTCTTTTATATAAATGGTGGCAGACAAAATATGTTCACGGTCACTGCCCGCCTGAATCAGTAAATCATCTACTTTTTCAAGCATAGTGTGGGTTTGTTCTTTAATGTCGGCATCAGAATCTTTGGCAACCTGACCACATAGATAGACAGTGCCATTATGTATAACGATTTTGCTCATACGACGGCGTTCTGTGCCGACTCGGGTGATAGTCATGATTATTCCTCAGGTTTTCTGTTCCAGCTTACTGGCGCATTCGATGCAGTACAGGGTGGATGGATCGTATTCAAGCCGCGCTTTGGCTATCTCCATCTCGCATTCTTCGCACATGCCGTAATCGTCTTCTTCAAGACGCTGTAAGGCCGCATCGATTCGTCTGATCTCCTGACCACGACGACGATCGGCTTCCACGAGCATTGCCTGGACCTGCATGGCATCCATACGGCTGAGTCGACCGACGCAACATTGATCGAGCTCGACGGTATCCGCTGCTGCATGTCCACTTTCCTGCACTGCCAGCAACTCTGCCCGGCGCTGCTGCAGCAGTTTTTTAAAGTAATTGTTGTCCATTGCCAGATTAAAAATGGGGTTTGAGTGAAATATTTTGTAAGATACTTTACAGCAGGCACCTCAATATACGTAGGTAAATACTCATGGTTCCAATCAAGTATCAAGTTGTAGGCGAAGAAGATTACGCGTTTGTCGTGGATATCGACAGTAGTGGTGAATACGTGGTCCAGAGCGGTACCTATACCAGCCAACCCCCGCGCAGTGGTCAGTTAACCAGTGAGCAGGAGAACGGGTTGCTGGACGCAATCCAGGAGCTTGGTATTCCCAGTGAGCATCCCATGCCAGAGGGGGCAGCAGCGGCTTTTGAAGCAAAGCTGATAGTCGGTGAAAAAGGCACGGCTGTAACCTATCCTTTCTGGGAAGGGGCGCTTGAAGAGGATGCGAAGTTGAATAAGCTGGTGCGGCTGCTAGAGATGCTTTAACTTTTTTTCAGTCCTGTCCGCAGCATCTTGCGCCGCAGGTAGGCAATTTGTGTCTGCAACGGCAGTTCCTTGGGACACAGGTCGTTGCACCCCAGCAGTGACATGCAAGCAAACACGCCGTCGTCATTACCGACGAGTTCGTAGTAGTCGGTATCACCGCGCTGATCACGCGGATCAAGACGGAAGCGGGCAATCCTGTTCAGGCCGACGGCGCCGACGAAGTTCTCGCGCATCTGTGCTGTACCGCAAGCGGCAATGCAGCAACCGCACTCGATGCATCGCTCCAGTTCATAAATCTGCTCGGCCAGTTCCGGCTCCATGCGCTGTTCAAGCGTGCACAGGTCGATCTCATCGCTGTTATGTATCCAGGTTTCCAGGCGCTCGCTCATGGCTCGCATCCACTTGCCGGTATTTACAGACAGGTCGGCAATCAACTCGAAGACTGGCAATGGAGCCAGCGAAATCTGGTTGCCGAGGGTCTTTGTCAGCGTGCGGCAGGCCAGGCCAGGGCGGCCATCGATAAGCATGCCGCAACTGCCGCAGATGCCGGCGCGGCAGACAAAATCGAATTGCAGCGACGGGTCCTGCTGTTCGCGGATCTCGGTGAGCGCCATGAACAAGGTCATGTTATCGGCTTCTTCGAGTTCATAGACCTGCATGCGAGGTTTGCTGTCGCTTTCCATCGGGTTGTAACGCAGGATGCTTATCTGCAGCTGCCGGTTGTCAGCTTGACTGCTCATTTGTTGTCATCTCCGAGACGCTCATTGGGACAACGATAACGTTCTGGCAACAGCTCATCGTATGGCATCAGCGCCGCCTGAACGGCATAACGATCAGCACCGGCCATTTTTAGTTTCAACTGCTCGATGTCTGTTTGTCTGGTGGAAGTGTCGGGGTGTTCGATGAAGTCTTTTTCGCCATAGCCGCGCCAGCCCGGCGGAAGCTCCATGGCCATGACGTCAAGATTCTCGTAGTCCAGTGTCGGCAAGGCCTGATCGTTGTCGGGCCAGGTTGCCAGTGTACGTTTGAGCCAGTCCCGGTCGTTGCGTTGTGGAAAGTCCTCGCGATAATGTGCACCGCGGCTTTCAGTGCGCTGCAGGGCACCATAGGCCACACACAATGCCAGCTTGAGCATGCGGCGTACTCGGTAGGCAGTCACAAGTTCGGGGTTGACCGCTGCGGAATTGCTGTTGAGTCCGATATTCTTGCTGCGAGCCTGCAATGCCTGCAGTTGTTCTACTGCGGCCTGCAGTTGCCCATGGCTGCGGAATATGCCCACTTTGTCGGTCATCAGGGTCTGCATCTCACGCATGATGTCTGAAGCACGTTCCGTACCCCGGGAGGCCAGCAGATCATCAATGGACTGCTGTTCATGTTTGATGAAGTTATTCACCAGAGTTGTGGAGATGTTGATATCACTGTCGATGCTGTCGCAGTAGTTGGCCATGTACTCGCCGACGATCATGCCGGCGACAACGGTCTCGGCGACCGAGTTGCCACCGAGACGATTGAAACCGTGCATGTCCCAGCATGCAGCCTCGCCGCAGGAAAACAGGCCTTTGAGTCTGGAGCTTTCCCCGCTGGGGCCGGTACGGATGCCGCCCATGGAGTAGTGTTGTGCCGGGCGCACGGGGATCAGGTCGGTAACAGGGTCAATACCCAGGAAATGCTGGCAGATCTCGCGCACTTCGCGCAGGTTTTTATCGATATGTTCACGTCCGAGCATCGTGATATCCAGCCACAGGTGCTCACCATAACGTGTTTGTGCGCCGTGGCCGCTGGCAATGTGCTGCTCCATGTGGCGTGATACGATGTCCCGGGAGGCCAGTTCTTTCTTTTCCGGTTCATAGTCAGGCATGAAACGATGACGTGCTGCATCCAGCAGCAGTCCCCCGTCTCCGCGGCAGCCTTCGGTTACGAGGATGCCGGCCGGGAAGATGCCGGTAGGGTGGAACTGTACGGCTTCCATATTGCCCAGTTCGGCAACACCGGTTTCAAGGGCAATTGCGGCACCCATGCCTTCGTTGATCACCGCATTGGTGGTCACGCGATAGAGACGGCCAAAACCGCCGGTGGCCATACAGGTGGCCTTTGCCACCCATGCTGTCAATTTGCCTGTGATGAGGTCACGGACAATGGCACCGTAACAGCGTTGCCCATCGTGGATCAGGCTCATGGCTTCGACACGTTCCGTGACCGGGATGCTGTTGGCGATAGCCTGGTCACTGACGGTATACAGCATCGAGTGACCGGTGCCGTCAGAGACGAAGCAGGTACGCCACTTCCTGGTGCCGCCAAAGTCGCGCGCTGTGATCAGGCCATGCGCGGCCTCATTCTCTGTCAGCGTTGTGTTTTTGCCGCCGATCACTACCTCGCGTTCGCCGCTGCGAACACGGTTCCATGGCACACCCCATGCCGCCAGCTCGCGTGCGGCCTTGGGGCTGGTGTTGACGAACATGCGCACCACATTCTGATCCGCGCCCCAGTCACTGCCGCGCACAGTGTCCTCGAAATGCACGTCTTCATTATCGCCCTGGCCCTTGAGGGTATTGGCAAGGCTGGCCTGCATGCCGCCCTGTGCGGCTGCCGAATGCGAGCGCTTCGCTGGCACCAGACTGAGGATGTGCACGTCGTGTCCTCGGCGTTTGGCGGCAATGCCAGCGCGCAGACCGGCCAGGCCGCCGCCGATCACGAGCACATCGGTATAGACGATATTCATTGTTGTACTACCGGTGGGCTGTATCGTTCACCAACCCGTTCAGCATGATCGATGCCAATTTTCATGTAGGCCGTCAGCGAAAGCATGCCCAGCAGGCTAAGAAAGCCGATCAGACTCCACATGAAGCGTTTCAGGCGAATGCGATTGCGGCGCGGATCAGAGCCGTCGAACCAGCCCCATTTCACGGCAAGACGATACAGACCAATGCCGCCATGAAACTCGACGACAAGCAGCAGCAACAGGTCCAGTAACCAGGTGCCGCCGGACCAGATCCTGTCAGCCGAAGCGAAGGGGCCGATATCGGCGGAATGTGTCAGCATGGTGTAGAGATGGGCGCTGCCCAGGAAGAGCATGGCAAAGCCGGTAATCACCTGTACCAGCCAGAGGCTGGTATCGCTGTGCTGCATGCGTTTTCTGTGTGCCAGGAACACCCGGTACTGCTGATAGCTGGAAGGAAACTTGCGCATTGCCAGCGCCGCATGTGCAATAAAGATCAGGAAAACCAGGGCGACAATGAATGTAACGATGGCAGGGTAAGGCCTGCCGAAAAAATACTCTCCTTCGAAGAATCGCGTTACTCCGTACATGGCCTCCTTGCTGATAAGGATGCTGGAGACAAAGGCCATGTGCGCCCACATGAACAGGGCCAGGAACAGGCCGCTGGCCGACTGCAGGAAATCCAGCCATGCAGGCATGCGCTGAATATCAGCGTTTGTAATGCTGGTGATGGTTACGTCATCCAACTGTTTCATGCTGTCATTTATATCAGCTTGTTCTCAAGGAATCTCTGATCTATTCATGAACTCGTGTCTTACGTTTAAAATATCCAGATTCTTAGTTGCAAATCTTCGCAATAGCTTGCTATTACGTGCAATTCACGCCTTGACTCTGAATATTTTAGATCGAAATCTACTTCGCCCAGAATAAATCAGAGTTTCCTTATTGCTTCCCACATTTATCTGTCTCCTGGCTGGAACTGCAGGTAAAATTCGAGTTCCTGCTGTTTTACAGGAAAAGCAATGATATCCACGAAAAGACTCGTTTCCATCGCAATCTTCGTCGTGCTGGGTATCTTTCTGGCATACGAGGTGCCGACGGTCGAGACCGCCTGGGTCATGGCGTTTTTATTGTTGACCATCTACCTGTTTGCATTTGAAATCGTTAGCGTAGATGTGGCGGCCATTAGTATCATGGTGCTGCTGGGATTGTCAGACTTGCTGGCGCCAATCATGGGGCTTGAGCAGGGGCTGGTCGATAATAAACATTTGTTCGACGGTTTCTCCAGCAACGCAGTGATGTCCATCATCGCCGTCATGATCATTGGTGCCGGACTGGATAAGACCGGGGTCATGAGCAAGGTAGCGGTACTTATCCTGAACGTCGGCGGCACATCAGAAAAACGCATTATCCCCATCGTATCCGGCACCGTTGCCATCATTTCCTCTTTCATGCAGAACGTCGGTGCGGCGGCTTTGTTTCTGCCTGTCGTCTCCCGCATCTCAGCGCGATCCGGTTTAGCCATGTCACGCCTGCTAATGCCGATGGGTTTCTGCGCCATCCTTGGCGGCACGGTCACGATGGTCGGTTCGTCACCGTTGATCCTGCTTAATGATCTGATGCTGACTTCCAATACGGCTCTGCCGCCAGACCAGCAAATGGAAACGTGGTCACTGTTTTCGGTGACGCCCATTGGACTGGCCCTGGTGGCGACAGGGATCATCTATTTCGTTGTGGCCGGTCGCTATGTGCTGCCCGAAACGAGTACCGATATCAGCGCCAGCGGTACTGATGCCATGCAGTATTTCCAGGACGTGTACGGGATCAACTATGACCTGGTCGAAGTCGTGGTCACGGATCAAAGTTCACTCGTTGGTAAGCAGTTGTATAACGTTGAGAAAAGGAACCGGATACGGGTCATCGCCAGCAAGTTATCCGGCCAGGATTCGAGGATAGGACCGGGTTCGCTCGCACGTGATACCGAATTTAAAAGCGGTATGGTGCTGGGTGTGGTGGCTGATCCACAGGTGACTGATGCCTTCATCGAAGAGTACAGCCTGAAGAGGCGCCGCCAGTTGCGCAGCTTCTCTGAAAGTCTTTCAGCGGCGAGGGCCGGTATTGCAGAGATTGTTATTCCCCCCAGTTCCAAGCTGATCGGCAAAAGTGCCTGCGATGTGTGGATGCGCAAGACCTATGGCATTGCCATGGTTGCACTGCATCGTAACGGCGAGACATTGCGAGAGGGTAATGACATCCGCAACATTCCTCTGCAGGCGGGTGACACGCTGGTTGTCCATACTTCCTGGGACACACTCGCAAGACTGGAAAAGAATCCGGATTTCGTCATTATCACGACCGAGTATCCACATGAGGAGTCACGTCCACAGAAAGTAGGTTTCGCGGCGTTTTTCTTCGCAATAGCGCTGGTTCTGGTGTTGTTTACCGATATCCGCCTGTCGATTGCCCTGTTGACGGGTGCTATCGGCATGATCCTGTCCGGGGTCCTGAAGATTGAAGAAGCTTATCGTGCGGTATCCTGGAAAACGGTATTCCTGCTTGCCAGCCTGATCCCGTTGGGTATGGCCGTCGAGCAGACCGGAACCGCCAAATGGATTGCGGACCAGACGCTGATGCTGGTAGGTGACATGCCCATCTGGATGATACAGGCAGCTGTCGCGGTACTGGCCACGCTGTTTTCTCTGGTCATGTCGAACGTAGGAGCAACAGTATTGCTGGTGCCACTGGCAGTTAACATTGCTCTGGGTGTTGGTGGAAACCCGGCTGTCTTCGCACTGACCGTCGCTATTTCAACCTCGAATGCATTCCTGATTCCCACTCACCAGGTGAATGCACTGATCATGGGGCCGGGTGGTTATCGTGTGGTGGACTTCCTGCGAGCGGGCGGCATCATGACGATCCTGTTCCTGGTCGTGATGATGGTTATG
>Ga0209013_10003279_pt1 | contig 14410 bp, 12 predicted proteins | sample Cruoilmetagenom2_FD_187291 | JGI IMG/M metagenome (GOLD analysis project Ga0209013, IMG submission 187291) | Oil polluted marine microbial communities from Coal Oil Point, Santa Barbara, California, USA - Sample 2 (SPAdes) (version 2) | ecosystem: Environmental > Aquatic > Marine > Oil seeps ... | reverse complement strand
CGATTGCGGTCGGCAATCCCTTAGGTTTTCAGTCCACTGTTACGGCCGGCATCGTCAGCGCCGTTGGCCGTTCCCTGCGCGCCCAGAACGGGCGTCTCATCGGCGACGTGATCCAAACGGATGCCGCGTTGAACCCAGGAAACTCCGGCGGACCGCTTGCTAGCTCGCACGGAGAGGTGATCGGCATCAACACGGCAATGATCGTTGGCGCGCAAGGCATTTGCTTCTCGGTGGCGGCGAATACAGCTCAGCATGTGCTGACACAGATCTTGCTGCACGGCCGCGTGCTGCGGGCGCGCATTGGTGTCATTGCAGAGCAAATTCCGCTTCCACCGCGGCTCGCTTACAAGAACGGCCTCGCGCAGCAGAGCTGCGTGCACATTTGTGAAGTCCAGCCTAGAAGCCCGGCAGACAAGGCAGGCTTGAAGGCAGGAGACCTGCTTGCGCGTCTCGATGGGGAAGCCGTAACGGGCGTCGATGACATGTTCCGCCTGCTCGACGCGCATCGGATCGATAAGGTCGTCAAGGCAACGATTGTGCGCGGCGACGGGGCGACAGAAATTGTAATCCGCGCTGAAGACCGAGATCGCTGAATGCCGGGCCACGTTTTGGGTTTACGACCTTGGTTGTGCGGTTCCGCAATAGCCACCCGCGATGCGAAGCAGGACTATTTATAATTGACGGCAAATTCTTAACTGGCCGGTAAGCCATTCGGACGACAAGTTGCAAATTTGAGAGGGAAAATACTACGATGAATTCCTCTCGTGGCGCCCTCCCATCTATCCCCCCTTAGTGGCGTCACGTTTTCAAGCCCGCGGTCTTCCCCCGGACCGCGGGCGTCGTCTTTTCTGCACCCAGCACAAGCGCATTGTCTAATTGCGTCGATCAGGACGATCCAGCAGGCTTCCATCCCGCCGCCTGCGCCTCGGTTTCGCTGCAGAACCAGCGCTCACCGCGCCTGCGCGTAATCCTTACTCGCCCGTAATCGCTCGACCACGGTAAAACGTAGACGCGGCGACCGCGCGCAACGTTGCCCTTGATAGGGCAACCGTTGGGAGCGGCGCGCTTAGCCTCCTCCCATTTTTGCGCTCGGTATTCGGACGGTCGCATTGCCTGGCCGCGCCAAATCCCACGTTTGGCTTTCCGCGCAGCGTCTTCTAGGTCCGTGTAAGCCGCAAAGAAACCACTTATTGCAAATACGTGCCCACTGCGCACAAGTTCAGCAGCAACGTTTTGCTCACCGACGTGACAATCGCCAAGTGCACGGTTGCTATCATTTGAACCTGTAATCTTGCACGTCACGCTCACGCGCCGGACGAGTCGCGACAGGGCAGCCGTCGCAGACGCCCCGCAGTTCCACCGCCGCGATTTTCCGCGCAAACATCGTTGGCCCGGCACGGGTGCCTCAATACCATCAAGGCGCAACGTTTTGCCTGCCACACGCAGCGTATCTCCGGAAATGGCTACCCCGCGTCCTTCTATTTTTGTCGATGCAAGGCTCAGACTTGGAAGGTCTGACAACGAGGGTACGTTTCGCCAAAACAGCCAGCCAGCGCCGACGGCGAGCATGAGCGCGAAGACAAAAACTGTAGCGCCAATCGCCGCCGGACCGATGGAACCGCGACTACTCTCCTTATTGCGCAACTCCAGATTCGACCAATTTATGCCGCCGGATCGTTGCGCCAAGAACAAGAGGCTGAGGATCACTAACCCGACCACAACGGCAATAACGACGTCGATATCAATTCCGTTCGAAACAATGCGGGCAAACGCACCAGCAATGGCGGCAAACCCCACAATGGCAAGCGGAGTGCGAATATGCGGCTGCCGCAGACGTGCAAATACCGGCTCCAGCCACGTAGCGCAGGACGCAAGCGTTCCTGTGAGCATCTGACCCAATCGAATACCGCCCGCACATCCGTGCGTCCAAAGCCAAGCAGCTAACTTGCGGAGGCGCCTGCCGGCGGCGAGCAACCATGTCCACATGAGATCTAGGCCACTGCGTAGGCCCCTTCCCACAGCGCGTGTCCAAGCCCACAAAATTGGCACTCCCGCGCTAACCTTATTTTGCGCGTTATGCATGCCTGCTACGCCTATGGCGGCACCTCGCTGACGTACGGCGACGGCGCCACGTCTCAGCTCCTGCACGCCCTCAATACTTGCAGCCGCACCGCGCCGGCCGACGTTCTTCACACCATGCACCGCCGCATAACCCGCCTCGGCCACACGCTGGCGCCGTTTTCGCCGGCGCAGGAGGATCGTTGTGCGCACATAGTCGTGCCACTCAAATCCGTCGTTGCGCTTGAACCATCCAAACATTCGCTCTCCGAGGTCGCCGTATCATTCGTTCGTGGCTATTGGAGACGCTACCGCAATAGAATAGGTCGGCATGGTGCATGTCCACGATGGCAAGGCGTGGGTAATTTTGCGCGGCTGTCGCGCACCAGATCTAGTGATAACCCTCGCCTTCGCGCACCTTGCCGCGGAAGGTCCAATAGACGAACGCGGTGTAGCCTAAAATCAGCGGCAACATTATGAGGACGCCAACAAGCGTAAAAATCTGCGACTCAGGAACGGCGGCGGCATCCCAGACTGTTATTGACGACGGCACGAGATAGGGTGCGTTTGAGATGACGAGCCCAAGGAAGCCGAGCAAGAACAATCCGATGGTCGAAAGGAATGGCATCGCCTCGCGTCCCTTAACCAATCCATACCAGCATAAAAGCGCGACGAACGCCGTTACAATCGGGACAGGTGCTAAGTAAACAATATTGGGCCACGAGAACCAACGCTCGGCGATCCGATCGAACGCGAGCGGAGTCCAAAGGCTAATAATGGCCATCGTCACAAGAACCACCGGAAGCAACCACTTGGCCCAGCGACGGGCCTCTACGGCCAGAGTGCCCTCAGTTTTCATAATGAGCCACGTGCTACCCAATAGAGCGTAGCCGGCGAGCAGAGACAGGCCGGTTATGAATGGGAACGGTGCAAACCAATCGAGCGGGCCTCCCGCGAACACACCATTCTCGACCTTGATACCTTGCAGAATACCGCCGAGTATCACCCCCTGCATGAACGCTGCGACCATTGATCCACCAGTAAAAGCGATATCCCATAATTCGTGGTTAGGCTTGGCGGTCCAGCGAAACTCGAATGCGACTCCTCTGAAGACCAGCCCAAGCAGCATGATGATCATGGGAAGGTAGAGCGCCGGCATGATCACCGCGTAGGCCTGCGGGAAGGCTACGAATAGTCCGCCGCCGCCGAGGACCAGCCAGGTCTCGTTTCCATCCCAAAAGGGCGCAACCGAGTTCATCATCTGGTCGCGCCGGACCTCATTGGGTGCGAGCGGAAAGAGGATGGCGATACCCAAATCGAAACCGTCGAGGATGACGTAGAGCGCCACAGCAACAGCGATAATTGCAGCCCACACAACCGGAAGCCATAGGGAGATTGCATCCATGCCTCACCTCTGCTCTATCGCTTCATGTGCCGCCTCACCTGCCGCGGAGAGCGGCCGCGACGGCAGCGCATCAGGCGTTTCGACGGCAGCACCTTTGGGCCCATACTCGATCAGGCGGTTGATGTAGTAGATGCCCGTGGCGAAGACGCACGTGTAGACCAAAATGAACAGGACGAGGGTTGTTAGCACCGCAGACGGAGCAACCGGCGATGCCGCATCAGCCGTCCGCAAGATGCCGTAGGCGACCCACGGCTGACGCCCAATCTCGGTTACATACCAGCCAGCTAGAATAGCGATGAAGCCGAGCGGCCAAACGTATTGGACGGTCTCCAGATACCACTTGGTTGTGAACAAGCGCCCTCGAAACCACAACCATGCACCGACCCAACCGGCGATGAGCATCAATACGCCCATGCCGACCATAATCCTAAAGCTAAAGAACACCGGAATTACTGGGGGCCGATCATCGCGCGGAAAGTCCTTGAGCCCGGGAAAGAGCCCATCCGCCTTGCTAGTAATGATCCAGCTTGCGCCATTGGGAATCGAAATTTCGAAGTCGTTACGTTCTTCCTTTTCATTAGGAACCGCAAAGAGGACGAGGTCGCCTGGCTTGTTTCCATCCCAATGGGCCTCAATCGCAGCAATCTTCGCAGGTTGATGTTTCTCGGTATTGAGGCCCGAAACATCCCCAACGTACATTTGGAGCGGCGTGAGGATAGCAACCATACCAAGCCCCATGCGCAGCATCGTCTTGGCATCTTCGGTAAAGCGGCCTTGGGCGAGGTAGCGCGCACCGACAGCCAGCACCACGAGCGAAGTCGTAAGATATGCCGCGATAAACATGTGCGCAAAGCGATAGGGGAAACTCGGATTGAAAATGATTTTGATCCAATCGACTGGATAGGCGATGCCGTCACGCACTTCGTGGCCGGCGGGCGTTTGCATCCAGCTATTGGCGGCGAGAATCCAAAACGCCGAAAGCGAAGTGCCGATTGCGACTAGGACTGCCGCGAGCACATGCAGATTGGGCGGCACGCGGGACCAACCAAATAGCATAATGCCGAGAAACGTTGCCTCCAGGAAGAAGGCGGTTAACACTTCATAGCCAATCAGTGGTGCTATGACGTTGCCGACTACGACAGAAAAGTTGCTCCAGTTGGTTCCGAATTCGTAGGACAACACGATACCGGAGACCACACCCATCGCGAAAGACACTGCGAAGATCTTGGTCCAGAACCGAGCAAGCCGGTGCAAGTGCTCTTGGCCCGTGATGCGCCAGCGCACCAGCAACGTGGCGATGAATGCGGCGAGCCCAATGGTAAAGCTCGGGAAAATGATGTGGAAGGAGACGGTAAACCCAAACTGTATACGAGAAAGCAGTACGGGATCGAGTTCCATGAGGGTGGCCAGCGCGTTCTAGCTTCCAGTGCACCCGGCATTGTGCCGTTCTTAGCCGGCTACGTCGAGAGCGAACCCGAATACTAGGCGTCGTCAATTAGGGGAAAACGCGGCGCGATTGGCCGCTACGCGCTCACTCTTTAGCCAGTTTGGCGGGCGGCATGGTCCACAAGCGCACTTCGCCATTCGCACCCGCGGATGCCAGTTGCTGCCCATTGGGTGCGAATGCAAGAGCCGTCGCACCACCCAAATGACCGGTTAATACGCGCGAGGAATTGCGCCGGTTGAGGTTCCACAGGCGCACCGCTCCGTCGCCGCTCGCCGAAGCAAGAAGTTTTCCTGACGGAGAGAACGCCAGATCTTTAACTTGCTCTTTATGGCCACTGAACAGACGAAGCGTGCGGCGCGATAAGGTCGACCAGACCCGAATGCGGCCATCGAGCGCGCCGCCGGCGAGCAACTTGCCGTTGTGTGAGAACGCAAGGGCCGTGATGAAGTCGCGCTGCCCCCGATAGGTGCGCTTACGCTTTAGCGACTTCAGGTCCCACAAGCGTACTGTTTTATCGGCACTGCCCGAAGCCAGTAGCCGCCGCCCGGGTGCAACTGCGAGGGCCTGCACGGCGTTGTTGTGCCCCTCCAAAACGTCCAGGGGGGCGGACGGCTGACGCGCGTCCCACAGCGCAACCTTCCAGTCATGGCTTGCAACCGCGAACTGGTTGTCGTCGCCCATAAAGGCAACCGCCCAGATATTGGCCTCGTTACGCTGGACCGTGGCAAGCTTTTCTGAACGCTCCAAATCCCAGAGGCCAACCTTGCCGTTAGCGTGACCTGTCAAGGCGCGCTTGCCATTCACTGCGAGTGCGGTGGGGCGTCCCTCAGTTAGTTGAATGGTGCGCACCAGCGAATGTTGGGCGGCGTCCCAAATCTTTATGGTGGCATCATTACCGGCTGTTACAATCCAACGCCCATCATTGGAATAGTCCATCGCCGTGACACGGCCTTGGTGCGCACCGAATTCGGCAAGCGGCTCGATAAGCGAAGCCGGCGGTTGCGCTCGCGTCCGCAGGCTCGACTGCGCGGTTACCCCCAAGCTCCCGATCGGAGAGAAGCGGTCTTGCATGGCGACCGCCGCACTTGCAACGCCGACGCCAATAAGCAGCTTGAAAGCGAACGGAAGCCAGCTCCGCCGGCTGCCTTGCAGCGGCCGCGGCGCGCGGCGCGGTTCAAAAAGAACGCTTGCCTTCCGCGCGTCCTTCTTGGGAGGCGCAGGCTTCTTGGGCGCAGCCTTTTTTGAAGCAATTTTCTTGAGCCTAGGGCTCTTGGGGGTAGCAACCTTCTTTATTTTCGGAGCGGGCGGCGGAGGGCCCTTAAACTTTACTGTCTCGTCCCGCGCAGATGATGCAGCAGCCCGCGCAACGGGAGCGCCTCTCGGAGCCGGCTTTTTGCGCAGATTGTCGAGAAAATTGAGCATTCCGCCGTTGCTGCCGGACGCGTCGGTCGGCGGGGGCGCCGGCTTGGCGGCAGATAATGCCACCGGATCAGCCGCTGGCTTGGCAACCACCGCTTTCGCCGCAGGGCCAATATCTTTTTCTTTCTTCCTCTTTTTCTCCACTGACCGCGTTAGCCATCCTGCTCTGGGGGGATCGGCCGCAAGCAGGTCGTTGCGCCAAGCCGCGATGGATTGCGGCCTTGCCTCAACATTGAGCCTCAAGGCGCAATCGATCGCCTTGAGGAAGCCGGCCCGATAGGAGCTGATTGCCGCCTGTCCGGCCGGAATGATCTCGTCGTTGACCATACGCGAGGGGGCGTCTGGCGGCCGTTTACCGGTAACCGCATAATAGAGCGTAGCGCCAAGCGCATAGATGTCAGTCCATGGGCCTTGGCGCTTGCTCGTTTCCGCGTACTGCTCGTACGGACTGTAGCCTGCCTTAACTAGCGCGGAGACCGTCTTAGAGTGCGAAGCAATCTCGCCACGCGCCGAGCCGAAGTCGATGAGGACCGGATCACCCGCCTTACGGATAATGACGTTGTCGGGGGCGATATCACGATGCAGAAAATCGGAGTTGTGGATCAACTCTAGGGCGTCGAGTAGCGGCGCCAAGATAGTATCAAGCTCTTTCTGGCGCGGCGCGCGACCAAGCGACTGCAGCCAACTCTTAAGGCTCTTACCCTCTTCAAAGTGCAAGACCATGTAGCCGGTGTTATTGGCGCGGAAGTAACGGTAGACCCGCACAATATTCGTGTGATCGAACTTGGCGAGCGTCTGCGCTTCCTCGATGAAACGATCGAGGCCCCACCGGTAATCACCGGCGCAATCCTGCGAACGTGGTGCTGCCTCGACGTTGCCGTCGCGAGCGGCAAAGTCACTTGGAAAATATTCTTTGATGGTGACGAGACGCGCAAGCGCTATCTCGTCAGCGAGATAAGTGATGCCGAAGCCGCCAGCCCCCAGAACGCGCTCGATGCGATAATCGCCAACAAGCTCCGTTCCGCCAGGCAGCGCTATGAGATTCGTCATGGTTCCCCGGGACGCCTCAGCCTGGGCCTGCCGTATCAGAAAAGCGCGCGGCCATTCGCCAATGACTTTGAGCCTCCGAACACATGGATCGCGCATGATTGTGGCGTTCGCGCGGAGGATGCACTCTATACGAACAAATCGCAGCCTAGCCGCTTTGCCGTCATCTTGCTGCCGTCATGCCGCCCGAGAATTATGGTGATTTGCTTCACGAGAAATTCATGAGGCCGCTCTGGTCAAGAATGCCGGCGCCGATCACCGCAGCGGCGGCCACAATATCGATTTGTCTCGGGGCTCCGCCGGCCCTAGCCAAGGGCGCTACCATTGCAATGATGCCGAATTTTGAGACGCTGCTGAGCAACTCTCTGTTCTTAGTTGCAGCGATCGATAGCAACGGCGCTGTCTGGCTGGGTATTCAACAATGGGTCGGTGAAAGCTACGAGCGTGCCCCGGCCTTGATGCTGGGCCTTGTCGCATTGCTCGCCATTCCGACACTGGCTCTCTCCGGATTCTTTTTTCGCGGTCGTAAGCCCCCCTCACCCGATGCCACGATGGTCATATCTCGCCCTTCTCAGCGTTCCCGCACCAAACTGCGAACGGCTACGACCCGGACAGAGGTTTCATCCTGGCCGACAGAAGCCTGGGTCGACATAGAAGGCATGCCGGGCGGACGCTTCGTGATTGGCCACTCACTGGTCAGAATTGGACGCGAATCCGACAACGATATTCGCTTTGCGGCCAAGACAGTTCATCGCTACCACGCCGTCATCCGCCGCACGACGGAAGGAGACGTCGTGATCAATGACCTATCGAGCGCCGACGGCAACGGAGTCCTGGTCAATGGAAGCCGTGTCGAAGAGACACGCCTCAAAAAGGGCGACGTCATCAATGTGGGAGAGGTTCGGCTAAAGTTCGATTCACGCCCGGTCTAAGAGTACGTGGCCAGCTACTCATCCATCGAAGGCAGCAGTGAGTTTAAATTATTTCCGGCCATTCGGCTGCGGAAATTGGCTATATCAGAGGAGCACGCGAATGACAGAGACTACGAATCCACAGCCGGGAGCAAAGGCGGGCCGGTTTCTTGGTTCCCTAAAAGACGCGCTCAATGCGGCAAGTCGCGACGACATGCCGGGGGAAGCGAAGGCAAGAGCCGCTTCAGAAGCGGTGACGCAGCCCGTAACAAAGCCCACCGCACCGACGCAGAAAATGGCTCCAGCTGAGGCCAGGCAAACTGGGAATAAAGACTATTCTGCGGCTGCCCCGGCTACTATGAGTGCTGCTGAAGCAGCCCGCATGGTGAAGGCTCAGATGTCCTTGCAGTCGCGAGACAAGCACGTTGAATATAGCACGCCGCCAACAACACGCGTGGTACGCGGGGGCGCCAAAACGCAAGGCGAGCCAGCGCGAACGCAGCTCGTGCGCGGCAAGGTGCGAGTGGAGCGTGGACAGTTCAGCCAGGACCCGGTTGTGGGTTGGCTCGTCGTCGTCGGCGGGCCGGGGATCGGTGCGTTTCGGCCAGTCTTTGAGGGCAATAACACGTTAGGGCGCAGCTCCTCACAGCGCATCCCCATCGACTTCGGCGACGATTCGATCTCATCGGAAGAACAGGCCTACATTCGCTACGATTCTTCCTCGCGTTCGTTCCTTTTTGTTCCAAACCTTGCAAAGACCAACATCGTATCCATAAATGATAAGAGGCCTACGGGAGCAGTCGAACTCAACCAGATGGACGTCATCACAATAGGCCGCACCCAGCTCGTTTTCGTGCCCTTCTGTGGCGCGGAGTTCGATTGGGCCGAGCTGACTGATGCCAAAGGGTAATGCAAGTATTCGATCACGCCTCACGCGCAACCAAGGGCGCGCGAGACTACCAAGAAGACGCGAGCGCGTTCTGGCCACCGGAGGATGGTTCCTCCGGCGACCCAGATGTGCCGACGGCTAACCAAACGCGGCTCGTCGCGGTTCTGGCTGACGGCATGGGTGGGCACACAGGTGGCGCACTTGCGAGCCAAATGGTCTGCGAGAGCTTCATCTCGGCCTATTCTGGGCTCAACGGGTCGCGTCCTGAGCGTTTATTAAAGGCATTGCGATCAGCAAACGCAGCCATTGCCGATAAGGTCATGGCGAATCCCATCTTGTCCGGCATGGGCTCGACCATCGTCGCCACGGTGTTTGCCAACGACGGCGTTGAATGGGTGAGTGTGGGCGACAGCCCGCTTTTGCTGTTTCGGCGAGGCGAACTAGCGTTGCTCAACGAAGACCACTCGCTCGCCCCCGAGCTCGATCGCATGGTGGCCGCCGGGCGCATGACGGAGGAGGAGGCGCGGGCTGATCCACGTCGCCACATGCTCCGCTCCGCCGTGACAGGGGAGGATCTCGACCTGGTCGACGTTTCGCGGCACCCCCTGACCCTTGAGGCGGGCGACTATGTGATCTTGGCAAGCGATGGCCTTCACACACTCGAATACACGGAGATCCAGCGGTTAGTCGCCGCGTATGCAAAAGATGGTGCGGAGGCCGTCGCAGACGCGCTGATCAGGGCGGTGGAAGCCATCCGCGATCCGCACCAGGACAACACGACCGTGATGGCGGTACGGCCTGTGCCCGTGAAGGCCTAGATCGCTCCACCGAAAGCGCCAATTGGCTCCTCAACCGTTTTTCTTTGGGCAGCAGAACTCGGTGCATTCCATTGAGGGGCGAGCGAATACTATCGGGTTCACATCCTAATGAGGTGCCCGCGTCGAGGCCTAGCTCCGAGTTACGCCTCGCCGGAGGCGTTCGTGATCATCCCACTTGACGTCAAGACTATCGCTCAGGGTCGCAAGCGCATCCCAGGAGCGCTGCATGCCCTCGGCCTCAGGAGGTCTGCGGAGGTAAGCCCTTCTGCATCAGTGCTGCATCAACGGTGTTCTTCAGAAGGCAAGCAATCGTCATCGGCCCAACCCCGCCTGGCACAGGCGTGATCGCGCTCGCTACCTTTGCAGCATCCGCGAAGGCAACGTCGCCTACGAGCTTACCTTTTCCGTCGGGCTTGATAATACGGTTGATGCCGACATCGATCACGATTGCGCCGGGCTTAATCCAATCACCCTGCACGAACTCCGGCTTACCGATGGCGGCGACCACGAGGTCGGCACCGCGCACGACGCCGGGCAGATCTCGGGTGCGTGAGTGGGCAACTGTTACCGTGCAATTCTCACGAAGCAGAAGCTGCACCATTGGCTTACCGACGATGTTGGAGCGACCGACAACTACGGCATTCAGTCCCGTTAGGTCGTCTTTCACCGACTTTGCCAGTATTATCGAGCCGACCGGAGTACACGGCGCCAACGCGCGCTCGCCAATCGAAAGCTTGCCAACATTCATCGGGTGAAAGCCGTCAACGTCCTTGGCAGGATCGACCGATTCCAGAACCTTCGAGCTGTTGATGTGCTTTGGCAGCGGCATCTGTACGAGAATGCCATGCACCGTTGGATCGGCGTTGAGTTTTGCGACGAGATCCAAAAGGTGAGCTTCGCTCGTCTCCTCAGAGAGTTTGTGCTCAACGGACTCCATGCCCACTTCCACGGTCTGCGCCGCTTTGTTGCGCACATAGACCTTGCTCGCGGGATCCTCGCCCACCAACACCACGGCAAGACCTGGCGTAAAGCCTTGCTCGGCCTTAATACGGGCGACAGCTTTGGCAACGTCTGCGCGAACTTTTGCGGCGATGGCCTTGCCGTCAATGGTGATTCCTTGGGTCATGGGCGGCTTTCTCCCCTCGTTTTTGTGTTCATCCGGCTTTCATGAGCTTGGCCGATAGCCGCGCCTCTAGGCAATCGATTTTCCCACTGACCGTAAGCGACTTGACGCGCGACTTGGCTCCCTGCGTCACTTGAACAGTGCTCTTTGGCACATCGAGCCACTTTGCAATGAGTTTTTCGACCGCCGCGTTGGCCTCTCCCTGCGCGGGAACAGCTCGCACGCGCACGGTGAAGGCAGGCCCCTGCGTCGTGGGCGCTACACCATCAATGGCTTCTAGCGAGGATTTCGGCGTCAGGCGCACTCGCACGATGACGCACCCATCGCCAGTGCGCCACGGCTGTTCGTCCAAAACCATTAAACGAACAGCTTGGCGATGTTGGGAATAATCACGCTCTGTAGGAAGACACAGCCGAGCAGAAGAACGATCGGTGAAATATCGATCGCGCCGAGATCCGGCATAACGTTCCGGATCGGCCGAAGCAGCGGCTCGGTGACCGCGTTCAAACCTTGCCATATGGCGCGGGCGGTTGGGTTATGGGGATTGACCACCCCGAATGCCATCAGCCAGCTCATGATTACGCTGGCAATGATAACATAAATGTAGAGGGTGATTATGTAGCTTAAGAAGCCGAGAAGTTCGATCATCGAGACGCGCTCTTGGTGGGAACCTACCCGCTGACGTGTAACCTCGCCAGGCCCGCAGGGCAAGGCTAAGACGACAGCATGCGGATTTCCGTACTGTTCCTTGACAAGATTCTAGGCGCCGCCCTAAATGCCGCCCACTCGTTCAGGGGCCGTAGCTCAGATGGGAGAGCGCTGCAATCGCACTGCAGAGGTCAGGGGTTCGATTCCCCTCGGCTCCACCATTTAATCCTTCTATCGCATCATAGACCGCACATCTGAGGACGGGGCATCGTCGAGCTCGCGCAAGATCATCCTTGGCGCACCACGGCATGACACCACACATCTCTGGCACATCGCTGTCGGCGCAGGCGCGCTATGCAGCGGGAACGCGGGAAATCCTCAAAGCGTTCTTGGGTAACAAGCCGATCCGTAATGAATACTTGATCGTTGACAAGGGAAAACTCGCTGGCACCGGCGCGCACTTCTACAGCGCGGGTGATACGATCAAGGGCTCAGAAGAGGCTGCACGATACGAGAAGGTGGAGGTGGCAGCTTGCGCGGCTACAGCGTTGCACGCTCATTAGACCTTCCACCCAAGAATCTCGTCCAGGCCGCACCCTGATGCGCACCAGACTAGCGCCCTGCGGCCCGAGCAGAGCGTCGGCATGGCACATGATGTTTCCCTGATTCCAGGGGCTCCAACAGAGTGCCGATCAGGTTTAGAGGAAACGCAATGACTTCCGCGGCCGCCCCTGCGATCGGCGCACCTTCCAAATGCAAACGGGGTTTCGATAATGACCCCCGGATGCTGAACGGTTGCACGATATCGATAAACTGTGCACGCAATGGGCGAGGTTTGAATCGCATGTTAATCGCGTTCTTGCCAAAATCGATAAACCCGGAGCCCCGCACCTGAACATCACGTGTTTCCAATACTAGGGATCGGGTCGTTCCGCGGCCATTGGCAAAAGAAAATGGCGCTATGGCGCATACCAAATCTGCTTCTCCGCTCTTGCTGTTGCGGGAGAAAAGCCACGTTGGCAAATTAAGGCCCGCCAAATCGAGAAGGCCGGTTCCGATCTTTCCGTTACGCAGCGACGCCGCAAGGCGGCCACCCAATGAATTTAAGATCGAATCTGCATTAACACCCTTGCCCGTGAGAGCGAAGTTCATTCCTAATTTGCCACTGATTGGGAATTTGAGCTGTAAGCGCTTCAATACCGTACCGATGCGCAGATCATCGACGTCGCCCACCAGCGAGAACCTGTTCACGTCGCCGCGCGTGTTAACCTGACCGCTCACCGATGCTTTACCGCCCAAATAGCGCATTGATACGTTGTCGAGCCCCACCAGGTCGTCCTTGTAGGTGACCCGCCCTGAAATCTTGCTCGCGTCCTTGCCGCCGCCATCGATCTTGTCAACTTCGATTTGCATGTCGACTTCTATCGAGTGCTCGATTTTCGTCAGATCCAAAACATCCTGATCACTCTCTTCATCGCCATCTGCGTTGGCGATGTAGACCGACCGGATGGATACTACTTTCCCAACATCGTCTAAATGCAGCAGCGGCGTCGAAACACGCCCCATGATTAGCGGGTGACCACCTGAGTTCGAGCCGACCAGCTCGCCCGTAAGCGTCGTCTTGCCGACGACAGTCACACCGTTTGCCTTTAAGCGCTCGTCACTGCCCGAAATGGTGCCGTCAAAACTCACCGCGCCAAGCTCTTCCACATCGTCTCCCAGCGCAGCGGAGAAATTTTTAAAGCTTGGGATATTCAGAGAGGCCTTGAAGGTCAGCTCATCCTTGTCGCGAAGGTCATCAAGCACGAACTCGATGCTCATGGAGAGCAAGTCCGTCTCCGTCACCTGCGCCTTTAACGACTCGATGCCGATCGACCCGTCCGCATCGGAGACGGCAACACTACCCTGCAACCGCCCCAGCAAGGCCGCCTTGTCCTCCGCCTCAAGCCCAAGTGCTTCGGCGGTTTGAAAGTCAATCTTTCCTTGCAGATCGACACCTTGGAACTGGAGGACGTCCTTCACGGAGCCGCCGACGCGCACCGTTGGTCTTTCAGCGGGTCCAGCAAGCACCGCGACATCATAGAGCCCAATTCGCCCTTCGGGGTCTTTCCAGACGCGCTCCGCACTGATCGGCCCGATCTCGTGCAGTTGCGCCTTCAAAGAGCTTGTAACGATACGCACGTCGCGCACCAAGAGCGCATCTATTGAACCGGCTATACGACCGGAAAAGCCCGTTATGTTGAGATCGTAAATAGGCTTTTGCACACCCGGCGTTGGGGCGGGCGGCACCAACGTGCTCTTCATTTTCAGATCGATACCAGTGCGCTTGATCGCGTCATTTATAGAGCCTGTCAGTTCAAACGTGTCGCCGGCATCAAAAGTAAGACCGAGATCGAGTGCCGAAATCCGGGTGGCACCCAGCGGACCCGACAAATTTAATGTCAGATCGCCCTTGCCATCGAAGCTATGGCGCACCTTGTAGACGTCGAGAAAATCGGCGAGCGAGTCTGAGTGCGCCTTAATGCTCGCGTTGATGGTATCAGCTGGGGTTGCCCTCTGATAATCCCCGGAAAACTCGATCGTGAGACCCGATTGTTTTGCCGAGAATGAAAAGGCGTGTTGGTTTCCGCCGCCGCTGGACGGCT
>Ga0209013_10003277_pt1 | contig 14412 bp, 8 predicted proteins | sample Cruoilmetagenom2_FD_187291 | JGI IMG/M metagenome (GOLD analysis project Ga0209013, IMG submission 187291) | Oil polluted marine microbial communities from Coal Oil Point, Santa Barbara, California, USA - Sample 2 (SPAdes) (version 2) | ecosystem: Environmental > Aquatic > Marine > Oil seeps ... | reverse complement strand
GCCATTCTGTCCTGGTACATGGCGATCCCAACTGTCCGGACATTAATTACGAGTCTCTATGACAGAACTGGAGAAGTATTCGTTGGTCTGGATAATTACATAGCAGTCTTCTCTGAAAGGATCATGACCGTTGCCTTTCGGAACAACCTGCTCTGGATCATATTTGGCGCAACACTCTCAGTGGTATTTGGTTTGCTGGTCGCCGTTTTGGCGGACCGCAGCCGCTTTGAGAAATTTGCTAAATCATTAATCTTCCTGCCCATGGCTATCTCATTTGTTGGCGCCGGTGTGATTTGGAATTTCATTTATGAGGTAAAGGACGCCGCCTCTCCCCAGATTGGTTTACTGAATGCGATTTGGGTAGGGTTAGGTGGACAACCCCAGGCCTGGACAGCCATGAACCAGCCCTGGAATAACCTTTTCCTGATCATCATCGTTATCTGGCTCCAGACGGGATACGCCATGGTCATCTTCTCAGCTGCCATTAAAGGCATACCGGGGGAGCTATTAGAAGCAGCCCGGGTTGACGGCGCAACAGAGGTCCAAGTCTTTTTCAGGATCATGATCCCTTACATCATGGGCACCATCATCACAGTAGCAACCACTGTCGTTATCTTCACTTTGAAGATCTTTGACGTTGTCTGGGTTATGACAGGAGGGCAATTCGCTACCCACGTGATCGCGACACAGTTCTACAGGCAGGCTTTCACAAACCAGAATAAGGGTTTGGCATCAGCAATCGCGATCATCCTGGTGATTTGTGTTATTCCCGTCATGATTTACAACCTGCGGCAATTTGCTGATGAGGAGGCATTCTAATGAAATCTGCTAAAAGTCAAAAACGTTTAAGCGATTTTATTATCAACGGCACCCTACTTCTGCTGGTTTTCATATGGACCATCCCCACCTTGGGGCTGCTGGTCTCATCCTTCCGTACTCGTTTTGATATCCAGACTTCCGGTTGGTGGAAAGTCCTCCCCCATAAGGAATGGGTTCAGATAGAAGAACTGGAAATTCCTGACGGGCTTGATCCTGATGGAATTATGACGATTGAAGGAGTCACAGGGACTTTCGAGGAATTCAGAGAAGGCATCACGGATCCAGATGGACGGCAGATAGTCTGGTCAGGGAATAAACGCCTGGCTACGATCAGGATCAACGACGAAAGGTGGGTATTATTCCCAGAACTGACTTTGGAGAATTACGGCCAGGTACTGGCAGGAAAAACATATGAGATCAAAACTTCCTCTGGTGATATCAAGACAGTCGAGGGAGACAACTTCGTCGGGGCATTCCTGAACAGTATCACAGTAGCTGTTCCTGCAACTATCATCCCTATCTTGATCGCTGCATTTGCTGCCTACGGTTTCGCCTGGATGAAATTCCCGGGTCGAAAGATCCTCTTTATCCTGGTGGTTGCGCTGCTTGTTATCCCACTTCAGATCGCCCTTGTGCCAATTCTAAAGGACTACGTTCGGTTGGACCTTAATGGCACGTTCCTGGCCATCTGGCTGGCGCACACCGGTTTTGGCCTTCCGCTGGCAACTTATCTGTTATTCAATTACATCAAAGGTCTTCCAAGGGATATCCTTGAATCCGCCTTCATTGACGGCGCTTCACACTTCACCATTTTTGTGCGATTGATCATCCCGCTCTCTTTACCAGCGCTGGCATCCTTTGCAATATTCCAGTTCCTATGGGTCTGGAATGATTATCTGGTCGCCCTGGTATTCATTGGGGCAAAGCCGGATGTTCAAGTGTTGACGATGAGAATTGCTGATATGGTCGGCTCCCGAGGCGCGGACTGGCACCTGCTAACTGCAGGCGCGTTTATTTCTATGCTGCTGCCCCTGGTCGTCTTTTTCAGTCTGCAGCGTTTCTTCATCCGCGGTATGCTTGCTGGATCAGTGAAGGGATAAGAGCTCTTCCTTGTATTTGGCGGATAGATTAAAATAGAGCCTGGGTATTTCCTTCCCCAGGCTTTATTAATATCTGGCGGAAAAAATATTATGACTAATTCCAGAGAACTAACACAAAAACATAAGTCTTTCAAATCAAGTGATCCTATGAAAAAAATCCTCTACACATTTCCCGATAATTTTACCTGGGGCGCAATCGCTTCAGCATATCAAATTGAAGGTGCCTGGAAGGAAGATGGCAAAGGCGAGAGCATTTGGGATGTATTTTCCCGATTGCCTGATCGCGTATTGAATGGTGATACTGGCGAAATCGCCACTGATCATTATCACCGCATGCCAGGCGACGTCCAACTTATGAAGGATATCGGTCTGAACAGTTACAGCTTTACGCTATCCTGGCCCCGTATCTTGCCTGAAGGAACAGGCAAGGTCAACCAAAAAGGATTGGATTTTTATGATCGCCTTGTTGACCAACTCCTAAATGCTGAAATACAGCCCAAGGTAACTCTCTATCATTGGGATTTACCAGCCTCTCTTCAAGAAAGAGGCGGTTGGCCCTCCCGAGACAGTATTGATTGGTTTGGCGAATATGCTGCTGTTGCATTTGACAAACTGGCGGATCGGGTAAATCTCTGGGCGACCCATAACGAACCCTGGGTAGCCGCTTTCCTGGGCTATGGAACTGGGGTTCATGCGCCTGGAATTAATGATGCCACCCAGGCCTTCCAGGCAGCACACCACCTGTTGCTTGCCCACGCCAAAGCAGTCGATATCTACCATTCGAGTAATTATGGCGGAGAAATTGGATTGATATTAAACCTCAATCACCTCATCCCAGGGTCAGACCGCGAGGAAGATCTCCTGGCCACACAACGTGTTTATGATGAAACTCACAGCCTTTTCCTGGATCCGATTTTTCTTGGCAAATTCCCTGAAAATTTCCTGGAATGGCTGGGACCGAACCAGCCCAAGATCGAAGCTGGCGATCTGGACCTCTTAACAGGCAAAGCGGATTATTTGGGAATTAACCATTACAACTCTGATAAAGTTTTTTATGACCATTTTGGCGGCTGGTTAAAAGCTCACCTGGAACCTTATTCAGCTCCCGGTTGGGGTGTTACTCAAATGGAATGGGGAATAAATCCAGCCGGATTGAAAAAAGAGGTTATGAATATTGTCGACAATTACGGTCACCCGAAGATCTACTTGACAGAAAATGGCTGCGCTGCTGTAGATCAGCCGGACAAAAATGGTTTTGTTAACGATCTCGATCGGATCCGTTTTTTAAAAGCACATATCATCGCGCTCCATGGAGCCATCCAGGAAGGGGCCAATGTCCAGGGCTATTATGTCTGGAGCATCCTGGACAATTTTGAATGGGAACGGGGATATTCCAAGAAGTTCGGTTTGGTCCGAGTCGATCCTAAAACTTTGGACCGGATCCCCAAACAAAGCGCAGCCTGGTACAGTGACGTTATCAGAAATAATGGAGTAACGCCCTAACTGCATAGGGATCAGTGCTCTGGCAGGTATTACATATAAGCTCCCTATATTGCTGAAAGGGAAAGGAACTTTACAACACTGTTCTCTATCCAGCCCAACGGAAGTATTTTGGTCCTATTATGAAGAAATCAAGTATTGATGCCGTTATCTTTGATCTGGATGGAGTTATCACAAATTCCACCCCTCTGCACAGCATGGCCTGGAAAACTATGTTTGACCAATTTCTGAAAAACCAGGCCGAACAGACTGCAACACCCTTTCGGGAGTTTACCCATGAAGAGGATTACCTGGCCTACGTGGACGGCAAACCGCGTTATACCGGTGTGAAATCATTCCTTGAGTCAAGAGGTTTCAGCCTGCCATTCGGTGATCCATCCCAGGAACCAGGTAAAGATACGGTTTGCGCTTTAGGGAATCTGAAGAATCAGATCTTCAACCAGTTGTTAACTGAACAGGGAGTGGAAATCTACCCATCCACAATTGAGTTTATCCATACTCTGAAAGATTCAGGAATCCCCCTTGGGTTGGCAACTTCAAGTAAAAACGCTGCCAGAGTCCTGAACTTAACCGGATTATCCGACCTATTTCAAACCCGTGTGGATGGAATTACCTCTGCTGAGCTTGGCTTGGAGGGAAAACCTTCTCCTGATATCTTCCACCAGGCCTGCGACCAGCTTGGTGCGGCTTATAACCGGTCTGTGATCATAGAAGACGCTACATCTGGCGTCGAAGCAGGATATCGGGGTCAATTTGGGTTGGTGTTAGGGGTGGCCAGGGAGAATAACGAGGATGAACTTGAGCTTCACGGCGCAGACCTCGTTGTAGAGGATCTTCAGGAGATCAGCTTATCTGATATACACAACTGGTTTGCCGAGGATGGTCAGAGTAAAAGCTGGTCAATCGAATATTTTTCCTACGATTCGGCCAGGGAAGGGACCAGAGAAACGCTCTGTGCTGTTGGAAATGGTTATTTCTGCACCAGGGGAGCCATGGAGGAAATTCCAGCCAATCAGGATGAGAATTATCCTGGTACATATATCACATGTTTGTATAATTCCCTGGAATCTAATATCGGCGGCAGAACAGTAGCCAATGAAGATTTTGTCAATTCCCCCAACTGGCTCCCACTGACATATCGGATCGGTTCCGGAGACTGGTTTAACCCCGGGGAAGCTGAAATCCTCAAATTTCACCGCAGCCTAGACTTTAAAACCGGCCTCCTAACCAGGACAATGATCGTTCGCGATCGGCTTGGAAACCAAACCCGGATTCAATCAGCCCGGTTTATCAGCATGGCTGATCCAAATCTGGCGGGCATCGAATATATAATCACACCGCTGAACTATGAAGGAACGATCACTGTCCGATCGGAATTGGATGGCACTGTAACAAATCTTGGTGTGAAGAGATATCGTGAACTCAGCTCCAGGCACCTTCTTCCACTGACAGAGGGAGGAGAAGGTCCATTCAGCTATTTGAGCGTTGAAACCAATCAATCAAAGATCCAGATCGGTCTGGCAGCCAAACTTCAAGTTCTCTCTGAAGGAGAATTGATTTCCCCTGATTATCGAGTAAATACCACCCAGGGCAAGGTTGTCACCACTTTTGATGTCGAAGTTCATTCTGAGACTCCCGTGTGTGTTGAAAAGGTGATCTCTCTCTATTCATCCCACCTGCCTGATACAAAGGATCCATTAAATAAAGCCAGTGAGCATATTCACAAGTGCGGCATCTTACGTGACCTACTTGATCTCAGCATTAATGAATGGAAGAATGTTTGGGATCGAATAGATCTAAAGATCGTGGATGACCGCCCTATTCAAAAAATGATCCGGCTCCATCTTTACCATTCTATGCTGAGTTTTTCCTCTCACAGCGCTAAACTGGATGCCGGAATCCCGGCCAGGGGATTGCATGGAGAAGCCTACCGAGGGCATATCTTCTGGGATGAATTGTATGTGATGCCCTTTTATGATCTTCATTTCCCCGATGCAGCCGGGGGGGCGTTGATGTACCGGTATCGCAGACTCCAGAAAGCAAGGCAAGCTGCCAAGGAAGGTGGATTAAATGGCGCACAATTTCCCTGGCAAAGCGGTGCAGATGGCGGAGAGGAAACCCAGAGCTTACATCTCAACCCGATCTCCGGTACATGGGGGGCAGATTTTTCGCACCTGCAGCGCCACGTTTCTCTGGCGATTGTCTATAACCTTTGGAATTATTATTGGATCACTGATGATCAGGATTTCCTGATCAAATTTGGAGCAGAACTTTTCCTCAGTATCTGCAAGTACTGGTCAAGTCTGGCTGAGAAAGATCCCCGGACCGAACGTTTTAATATCAGCGGGGTCATGGGACCGGATGAATTCCATGAAGAATATCCTGGGTCACAGGAAGCCGGTCTGGTCAATAATGCTTACTCCAATTTAATGGCAGTTTGGACATTTAATCGGGCTTTTTTGATCCTGGAAATTCTCCCGGCAGAAGAAAAGGAAAATTTACTTAACTCTTTGGACATTGGGCCAGACGAGCTGGGAAAATGGAAAGAAATCACCAGCATGTTGAATATTTCCCTTTCAGAAGAAGGTATCCTGGAGCAATTCCAAGGTTATTTCGAACTGGAAGAACTGGACTGGGAGCATTATAAAACAACATATTCAAATATCCACCGCATGGACCGCATCCTAAAATCGGAAGGCCTTTCACCGAACTCATTTAAGGTAGCCAAACAGGCGGATGCTGTGATGTTGTTCTTTAACTTCACGGAAGAAACTATTCGATCATTAATTACTCAATTAGGAAATCAAACGCCAGAGGATCTGCTTGCCAGGAACCTCCATTATTATCTGCCGCGAACGTCCCATGGATCAACACTCAGTAGGCTTGTCCATTCCTATCTTGCATTCCTGATCGAGAATAATGAATTGAGCATGAGCTTGTACCAGGAGTCCCTGCGCAGTGATTTTCTAGATATCCAGGGAGGAACTACCCGGGAAGGGATCCATCTGGGTGTGATGACAGGAACTATCCTCTATATATATCGCACCTATGCAGGGTTGGACTGGACAGCTAAAATACTAAAGTTAAATCCAAAGTTACCGCCTGGATGGAAGGAGATAACCTTTAATCTATCGTTCCGGGGTGTTCGGTATTTCTTCAAGATAGGGGGCGATCAAATTAAACTGAAAACTGACAGTCTGGAATCTCAAAATATTACCTTAGGTCAACAACTTATCACGATCCAGCCAGGTAATTGGAAAACCATATTATTATGATCTATACGTTTTGAATATGGAAAAAACGAGGTGAATAAATGCTCGGAGATGTGTTGTTAATTACAAAAGGTCACAAAAAAGCAGCCAGTGGGATCCTGAACTATCTGGAAAAGATTGATGGGGAAAAAGTTATCCTGGCTGTAGGGGGAGAATCAGGGTCCGGCAAAACAGAAATTGCCCACGAGATCGCCCGGAAATTAAAGGATCAGGGAACCCCTGCAAAGATCATGCATATAGATAATTATTATCTAACATTACCTCTCGAACGCACTCCCTGGCGACAGGAACACGGAATTAAGAGTATTGGCTACTCGGAATATGATTGGGAAACAATAATCCGCAATCTGACCGAGTTCCATGAAGACGAGGATCAAGTTATCATGCCTTGTATCGACCTATTAACCGATCAAGAAGATCAACTCATCACTTCATTTAAGGGGATCAAATATCTAATCATTGAAGGTTTATACGCAATCCAGGCTGCAGCAAACCTAAAAGTATTAATTGATCTTACTTATCATGAGACAAAAAAAGCTCAATTTGAGCGTGGTAAAGAACCCACAAATGATTATCGCTGGCAAGTGCTGCAGAGAGAACATGAGGTAGTCCAATCTCTCCGACCTCAAGCTGATCTATTGGTTAATAAGGATTTTTCCGTATCTCCAGCAAAATAACAGGAAAACCTTTCAATTCTGTTAGGCTGTATTCCCCTTCATTCTCCATTAGACCAGCCAACCTTGACGATATAATAATAGAATAGAGAATTGATGTCCTGGCCCCCAGATTGTCAGACATGACACCTGGTTAAAAACCGCCAGGAAATTTGATGATGAATAAATCTAGATTTGTGATATTTGTGATTCTTTTGGTCCTGGTCTCTGGCCTGATAAGTGCCTGTGATGAGATTCAGGCATCCCAGAAGTACACTATCAAGGGTACTTCAACTAAAACACCTTTCCACATCAAATCAACCTTCACCCCCACCCAAGACCCACCTCCAACTTTTACGCCCTCAGATACACCTACACTTACTCTGACTTTCACAAGCAGTCCAACTGTAACAGAGACAATCGAGATCACTGAAACACCTACGCTATCTCAGCCATCCCTCACCAGTTCTCCCCAACCGGCTACAGCGACACCCAAGTCCAGCACTTCTGTTCAGGCCACAGTAAAGGTCTCCCTCACTACCAACTGCCGCACCGGCCCCGGAATTTCCTATCCAAAATTGTCTCCTCTCCAGGCTGGTAGAGTAGCCACATTGATTGGCAGAGATAAAACTTATTCCTACTGGATCATCAAAGATCCAGGAAATACAGGGAAGATTTGCTGGTTGTGGGGATACTATGCAACAACAACAGGAGATACCAAGAATTTAAAGGTATATTACGCCCCTGATCAAACACCCAAACCATCAAATACAACCGCGCCTACAGCGCAAAAGACAACACCAGCACCAACAAAAACACCTAAACCGACAATTACTCCTAAAACGCCGCTGCCGACCAACACACCAAACCTCACTCCGGCAACCTTTACCAATACCCCTCTGCCGCCAACTATAACCCCCACTCCCAGCGATACGCCTACTCCGAGTAATACACCGCTCCCCAGCAACACTCCGCTCCCATCGAATACACCTGAGCCGATGTACTGCTCTTACACTTCCCCCTCTCCATCTGAAGAACAGCAGATCTTTGACATGATCAATAAGGAAAGGAGAAAACACGGCCTGAACGAATTGACGATCAAATATCTATTGGTCACAGCAGCGAGGGAACACGGTCAGGATATGACTTGCCACGGTACATACAGCCATACATCATCCGATGGAACCAAAGCCTGGGAGAGGATCGGATTGGCGATTGCTAATGACAGGAATTGGTGTTATTCGCATTGTTGCTGTGGTGAGATCTATATGGGCGGAGGATCGCCTGAGTCTGCCTTTAACTGGTGGATGACCCATGAGCCAGTTTATCAAGACGGTCTGAATATACACGCTTGGACGATCCTTGGAAAATATTACACCCGGATGGGCGTAGGCGTGGTTAACTACTATAATCCAAATACAGGCGTTACCAGGAAATTCTACGTCGTTGATTTTTCTACTAAATAAATCCTAAGGACACTTTATGCGTATTGCTTTTCTCAATCCCCAAGGGAACTTTGACCCGGCGGACAGTTATTGGACGGAACATCCCGATTTCGGCGGACAGCTGGTATATGTCAAGCAGGTTGCATTAGCCATGGGTGAACTTGGCCACCAGGTGGATATCCTCACCAGGCAGATCATAGACCCTGCCTGGTCCGAATTTAAAGAACCCTTTGATGCATATCCTGATGCGCCAAATGTCCGAATTATTCGGCTGCCCGCCGGACCTGAGAAATTTCTCAGAAAAGAACTATTGTGGCCATACTTGATTTCTGATTGGGTACCGAATGTAATCGAGTTTTATAAAAAAGAAGGACAGGATCCGGATTTCTTTTCAGCTCATTACGGAGACGGTGGGTTGTGCGGTGTATTGCTCAAGGAATTAACCGGGGTCCCCTTTTCCTTTACCGCTCATTCTTTGGGCGCTCAGAAGATGGACAAACTGAATGTGAACAGCGAAAACCTCCAGGAACTGGATGATTATTTTTTCTTCCGCATCCGATTGCTTGCAGAACGTCTATCCATGAACCATTCGATTGTTAATATCACCAGTACAGAACAGGAACAGCACATCCAGTACAGCCATAATGCCTACAGAGGCGCTGTCGACTGGACAGATAACTCCCATTTTTCAATTATCCCCCCGGGGGTGAATCTTGAGATATTCGATCGGGATTCACAAATGGATCGAGAAGAAGATCTCCATAAACACATTGAGGATAAACTATCCAGGGATATCGCAGAAGATCGGTTGGGATTCCCCTCCATTATCGCTTCCAGCCGCCTTGACCCAAAAAAGAATCACCTGGGATTGGTACAAGCTTTTGCTTCTAGCACAGAACTGAGACAAAAAGCCAATTTGGTAATCCTGACAGGTAATCTGGAAGATCCGCTGAACGGTTTCGATTCAGTCGGCGAGACAGAAAAAGATGTGCTCGATTCTCTCTTAAAGGTGATCGACGAATCAGAGCTGCGAGGCCAGGTTTCCATGTTTGCCATCCAGGGCCAACAGCAGCTGGGAGCTGCCTATAGATATTTCGCTGCCAAAGGTTCCGTCTTTGCCCTGACTGCTCTGTATGAACCTTTTGGACTGGCTCCCCTGGAAGCTATGGCTTCTGGCATGCCAGCGGTCGTCACAAAATTCGGAGGTCCAAGCGAAAGCATGCTGAACGGGGACCAGGAATATGGATTGTTGGTGGATCCAACCGATCGGGATGAGATCAGTACAGCCTTATATCAATTAATATCCAGGCCTGAGCTGTGGAAAGAATTCTCTGAAGCAGGTTATCAGCGGGTTCTTTCCCGGTACATATGGAAAAGAACTGCAGACGGTTATCTAAAAATCCTCCAATACGCAAAAGAGAATAATATAGGAGGAAAATATCTGCCCATCCACCCTTACTTTAAAGATCCCAGTCCAGAAAATGATATCTCAATCGCGGAACTGACAGCGACTTATCTGGAATATGAAGTTTTGGGTGTTGGGGAAACCCTGGTTGATTTTATTGCAACCAGCGAATCCACTTCTTTAAGAACCGCGGGGGAATTCCAACGGTTCCTAGGCGGACAGCCCGCAAATGTAGCGGTATATGCTTCATTATTGGGTTCTCGATCTGCAGTCCTATCAAAGATCGGTGAAGACCGCTTCGGAGAATTCCTGGAGGAATCTCTCCAATATCTTGGAGTATGCACAAATGCTCTTCTCAAAACAAACCAACTCCCCACGACATCAGTCTTTGTATCCAAAACAACAGGGTTACCCGATTTCCAGGTAAATCGCGGCGCGGATTCTCTACTCACGATCCGGGAAACTCCCGAAGAGCTGATCAAACATTCCCAAGCGGTTCATACTTCCTGTTTTGCGCTATCAAGGGAACCTTCCCGGTCCGCTATTCACCGGGCTCTGCGATTGGCAAAGCGCCATAAAAAGATCGTCTCCCTCGATCCTAATTACAATCCCAGGATCTGGCCGGACAAAGTCGAAGCCTGGGAAGTGCTAGCCCAGATCATGCCCTACATCACCATTATTAAACCTTCCTTGGAAGATGCCCGCATGTTATTTGATGCAAATATGGATGAGAAAGAACTTGAAGCTGCCTGTTTGGACCGTTTTCATGATTTGGGAGCTGAGGTAGTAATCGTCACCCGAAGTGGCGGGATAATGACGATATCTGATGGTGTGAATGTAGAGCGGGTAGGTCCACTACCCTTAGTATCAGTTGACAGCGTCATAGGAGGTGGAGACGCATTCTGGGGTGGTCTGCTTGTAGCTCGTCTGGATGGAAAGTCATGGAAAGAGGCTGTTTGTTTCGCACACAGAATTGCGGCCCTGAAACTCCAAAACGTGGGCCATGTTCAAAAATTGATAAATAAAGAACTGATTTATAATCAGGTTGAAGAATCAACCCGATAGGAGTTGTGACAAAATAATGTCCTGGGATATATCCTTCATTTCCCTTCACGGGGATCCGCTCGCAAAGCTGGGAGGCCCCCACCACGGTGGACAAAATGTCTACGTCAAAGAGCTGTCCCGCTATCTGGGCGCTTTTGGTCTAACAGTAGATGTATATTCACGCTGGGAAGACGATCAGCAACCTGACCAGGAGAATTATTCCCGTGGTACCAGGGTGATTCGAATTCCTATAGGTCCCCCCCAAGAGATCCAAAAAGAAGAACTTATCCAATTACTGCGTGATATTGCCGGTTGGATCCCCTCTTATCAAATCCAGCAAGGCTTGAAATACAACCTGGTACATAGCCATTATTATCTGAGTGGAGCTATTGGCCTCCATTTGAAAAACACCTGGGGGATCCCACTGGTTCACACTTTCCATTCCCTTGGCGTTATTAAAGAAGAAACCCTGGGAATTGGTGATCAAAGTCCCGATGCCAGGTTGGAAATTGAGAAAAGGTTATGTCAATCCGCTGACAGGATCATCGCAACCAACCCCCAGGAAAAAGAAGATCTGGTTGATCTTTATCAAACAGATCCGGAAAAGATCACAATAATCCCCTGTGGGGTAAATCTTGACCTTTTCCAGCCCCTATCACAGGATGATTCTAAAAAGGAAATTGCGTTCTCAACAGATAATTTCCTGATCACTTACGTGGGACGATTGGAGGAAAGAAAAGGAATCGAAACATTATTAGAAGCCATATCTCTCGTCGATAATCCCAGTGTCCAGGCCGTGATCGTAGGTGGACAACCATCAGAAAAACCATTTCTGAGCTGGGGAGAGCTTTCTGAGGAACCTTATAAGAAATATATGGCTCTGATCGATGAGTATGGCATCGAAAAACAGGTCACATTTACTGGTGGAAAGAGCCAGGATCAATTATCAAAATATTACAGCGCAGCAGATATCACGGTCATTCCCTCGTATTATGAACCTTTTGGGATGACGGCTATTGAAGCAATGGCTTGCGGAAGTAGCGTAATCGCCTCGCGGGTCGGGGGTTTAAAATCTACAGTTAAGGAAAACCTGGTAGGAGCTTTATTCGAACCCAGAAATGCTGCCCAATTGGCTGAGAAGATCAAAATCATATTCGATCAACCGTCCATTAACATTGAAATGAAAAAGAACACCCGACCCTATGTAGAGGAAAATTTCAGCTGGAAATCTGTCGCTAAATCTGTGGCTGGTGTTTACCAGGAGCTAATTACTAAAGGGAAGGAATCAGATTAAGGAAAATAACTTCAGGAAACAAAAAACCGGATGCAGCTGTGCATCCGGTTTTTTTTGTTTTCTTATCGATTCAGTTTATTGCTCCGGCCAGATACCAGCCTGGAAATCAGCCAATCGCTGGGAGATGACATCCATGTCGTAGATCAGGGCATAAACCTGATATCCAGCATAATCATCCATAACCCATTGTCCGATATTTGCTTCCTCTTCAACTGGTATTAGCGTTTCGAAAATAATATCTTCCTTGGGATCGATCATAGCAGCAAGGCAGATCATCTGGCTCACATCCGCCGCACTTACATCTGTCAGGACATAGGTTAATAGCCGGCCAGTCAAGTCCGGAAGCAATTTAATACCATTTGGTGTCAACAATTTAATTGCCAGGGCTTTCAATACAAGAGTCTGGTTGCGAATACGGCCAAAGTCACCGATATCAATCCTGGCCCGGACAACCTGCTCAGCCTCTTTTCCATCCAGGTGATGGTTTCCCGCTTCCAGGTAAAGTTTTGGTTGTTCATTATGCTTGATATAAACATCCTCTGGCAAATAGACATCCAAACCATCCAGGGCATCAACGATCTCCTGGAAAGCATGTAAATTAACCGACACATAATGGTCTACATGCAATCCGAAATTTTCAAGCAAAGTGTGGGCTAATAAACCTGAACCATAACCGGTTCCGTCATAAAACCCCATCCCCTCCGTGCCATAAAAATAGGCCTGATTCAGCTTCCCTTGAGTGACCCCGTACTGGGAAGCACCTGGGATAGGTACCCACAGGTCACGAGGAAGGGCTAATACAGTAACTTTTTTGGTTTGAAAATCAACCCGAACAATACGTATGGAATCCGCAAGGCCAAATAAATACCCCTTGGAATCCACACCGGTCACCAGGAAGGTGATCGACGGGTCATCCCCGCAGAAAATCTCTTGGGTGGGTGTAATCTCTGGTAAAGGCGTTTCAGTTGGTTCATCTGCAGGAGCTGGTGTATTATCGGTACCTGAAATCTCTGCCGGGGTTTCGGTCATTTCAATTTCAGTTGTTGCTGTGGGGAGATCCAAAGGTTCCCCAAGAGGTTTATCCCAATTGAAGTAAGCATACCAGCCAACCACATTGAGGACGATCAATACTACAAGAATGATCCCGATCTTTACGGGTGATTTTCTAATTGATTCCAGCATATTTTTTCCTGATATATAGTTTTAACCTCGACGTATCTTATCACAAAGGCAATATTGCGACAAGGAAAGGACATGCCGCTAGACCTATTGATCATTTTAGGGATCATCAGGACAAAAAGGCAATCATTTAATTAATCAGAATCAGGGCCAGATACCTCGTAAATAATCCGCTATCAAATTGCGGATTTCCGCTTCATTTCCCACCAGGGCAGCAGTATTTATTCCTCTGGCCGGATCATGTACCATTTGTTCATTCATAAACTCAGATGGCACTGTTTCAAAATGGATATCCTCCTGGTAGTCAAGCATCCCTGCCAGGCAGATCAATTGGGATATATCCGCCGGGCTTAGGTCGGTTTCCACATTCGATTTAAGCTGTTCTACCAGAGCCGGAATTGCGGCTATACCGGAGGGTGATAATAATTTTACTGCAACTGCTTTTAAAACAAGCGTCTGATTTTCTATCCGCCCCAGATCACCAATGGTTATTCTATGACGGGCCAGCATTTCGGCTTCTTTCCCATTCAAATGGTGCGAACCAGCAGTCAGGAAGATCTTCGGTTGTTCATTCACTTTCTTATAAACTGGTTGGTTTAGATAAACATCTATCCCACCCAGTGCGTCGATGATGATCCGAAAACTGTTCAAATTCACCGCCAGATAGCGATCTGCCCTGTAGTCATAATTCAACAGAAGGG
>Ga0209013_10003276_pt1 | contig 14412 bp, 10 predicted proteins | sample Cruoilmetagenom2_FD_187291 | JGI IMG/M metagenome (GOLD analysis project Ga0209013, IMG submission 187291) | Oil polluted marine microbial communities from Coal Oil Point, Santa Barbara, California, USA - Sample 2 (SPAdes) (version 2) | ecosystem: Environmental > Aquatic > Marine > Oil seeps ... | reverse complement strand
CGCCCTGGTGCCTAACTAGTGTCCGTCCAGAAATGAGGATTTTTACGTGAGATCAAGGCGGACGACAGATTTAACTCGGAGTAATAGCGTGCTATTTTGAGGAGTTAAATCATGGTGTCCAACGCCGATATCGTGGAAAAAGACCATTTGTGGACCGGCCCTAACTAAGCAGCCATTATATTGCTGTCATCAACTTACGCAATTTTCAACACATATTAACCATAAGGAGTGGAATTAAATGAAAATTTTAACTATTGTTATTGCTATTTTCGCCATCGTCGCCATGAGCGCCGGCCTATCCCTGGCTACCAACGGCGACAACCTCATCGGCGTCGGACCCACCTCGAGAGCCATGGGAGGTGTCGGCGTGGCCTCTCCACAGGATTCCATCAGTGCCATCTTTGCCAACCCGGCAGCCATGTGTTTCGGGGCCTACTGCCCGGGATCCGAGGCCACCTTTGCCGGAACCTACTTCAACCCCACCGCGGATTCCAAGGCGGACTTTTCAAACATGGGCCAGGGGGTCGGGGAATCGGACAGCCAGATGGATCCTTTTGTCGTTCCAGCCATCGGTATCAGCACGCCCCTGACCTCCCGTCTGCGGTTTGGCGTCGGCGCCTACGGCGTATCGGGCATGGGCGTCAACTACAAGGAGGAGGATCCTCAGTATCAGAACATGTACACCAAGCTGGAGGTCATGAAATTTGCACCCAACCTGGCCTATCTGGTAACGCCTGACTTCTCGGTGGGCGCGTCCCTGAGCGTCAGCTACCAGAACCTCGACCTGGGAACCGGCGGCGCGCACGGGTATGCTTATGGTGCCCAGCTTGGGGCACTTTACCATTTAAACATACTCAATTTTGGCGTGTCCTACACCACACCCCAGAAGGTGACCCATGAAAATGTATTCGACTTTAACGGAGACGGCGATTTTGACGATCTGGACCTGGAGGCCCCCCAGACCCTGGCCCTTGGCGTGTCTGTCGAGCCCAATGATTCCCTGCTGGTGGAGTTCGACACCAAATGGATCAACTGGTCGGACGCCGATGGGTACGAGGATTTCGACTGGGATGATCAATGGGTATTTGCCGTGGGCGCCCAGTACAAGCTCACCCAGGCCTTTGCATTGAGAATCGGATACAACTATTCCAAGAACCCGGTCAACGAACATAACGGTTTCAATCCCATGGGTACCACCAACCTCCAGGGGACGGATGTTCCGACCATGAATTATGAATTCTTCCGTATTGTTGGGTTTCCGGCCATCATCGAGCATCATCTAACATTGGGAGCGGGTTACAAGTTTACCGGCAATATGGCCGTCAACATCTCCTACATGCACGGCTTCGAAGAAACCATTAAAGAAACCTCTGCTGCCGATATGGCAACGCTGGAATCCTCCTTGAAAGAAGATTCGGTGAGTGTTGGATTTACGGTCCAGTTCTAATCCAAAATTCTTTTGGATTAGTGGTGTTATAGGGAAAGGTACACCGTCTTTCCCTATTTTTTTCTTGTTTCATTGTTGATTTTCTGTAAGATTCCATCAACAGTTCTCAATATGAGCATTTCCCATTGGATGTTTTTACTTTAACTATTTGAATAAATTTGGAAATACTAAATCATAAAACCTAACACTTAAAACTTAAAACCAGATGATTTCGGGTTTAACGAAATCATCAATTCTATGAGGTGCACCCATGTCCGTACAACCCTTTACCGCAAAAGATCTGTTTGAATGGCTTGTCTCCAAAGAAACCTTTCTTCTGCTGGATGTCCGTAACGACGAAGAGTTTGGCCGGTTTAAAGTGGAAGGACCCTATCCCTTCGAGATGATCAATGTTCCCTACATGGAATTCATCGAGCATGAAGAAGAAAGCGTCGCAAAGGTACCCAAAGGAAAAAAACTGCGTATCGTCTGTGCCAAAGAAGGCTCTTCCAAATATGTTGGAGAAATCCTCGTCAATCACGGCCATACGGATGTAGCTCACATGCTGGTAGGCATTAAAGACTGGGGCAACCTATTGGCCCCTGTTCGCGTCGCTGCCGGGGACGACTACGAACTGTATCAGTTCATACGCCCAGGAAAAGCATCCTGCAGCTATGGATTGCTCTGCGGCAAGGAAATGATGCTCTTTGATCCGGCCAAAAATATCGCTGCGTACCAAACCTTTGCAGATGAAAAAGGGTGTACCATTACCCGGACATTCGAAACGCACAGGCAGGCGGATTATATTTCCGGGAGCCCCATGCTTCAACAGGTCCTGGGAACCGAAGTTCTCGTTCCGCCGGCCGATTTTCAAGGTGCGGCCTTTGACTACACCCCCGTAAATGACGGTGACCGCTTCAATTTCACCAATGGCGGCCCCACTGTCAAGGTCATGCACACGCCCGGTCATACCCCCGGCAGCACCTCCTACCTCATCGATGATAAGTTTATCGTAGCCGGCGACATGATTTTCATTTTTTCCATGGGCCGGCCGGACCTGGGAGGCATGGCAAAAGCCTGGTCCAGGATGCTGTTTCAAACCATGACCGAAAAAATTATGGCCCTGGATGATTCCATGCTGGTGCTGCCCGGTCACTATATGGACTGGAAAGAGGCCAATCAGGACCTTGTTTTTGCCGAGACACTCGGAAAAATCAAAGAAATCAATGCCGCCATTTACGGTATCACCGATGAAAACACATTTTACGATTTTATCCAGTCGAACATGCGGCCCCAGCCTGAAGAATATGCCAAGATCCGTGAAATCAATGCCGGGCTTGTACAGGTCGATGCCGAGGAGGCGGACATCATGGACCTGGGCAAGAACGAATGTGCCGCCAGCATGCATGCATAGCAGACCAACCGATTACGCTTGACAAATCCATGCTTCCTTTATAACTCATAGCCTCCGGTTATCATTCGACGGTATATCTGTGTTCACAGATAATATTAAAACAGTGAAAGGAGAACGAAACAATGGCACAATTGATTCCCCCTCATGGTGGAAAAGGTCTGACCTGCTGCCTGCTCGAAGGTGCGGCGTTGGATGCGGAAAAGACAAAGGCGGAAAGTCTCAAAAAAGTCGAGATTTCTCCACGTGTTAAAGGTGACCTGATTATGATGGGTATCGGCGGATTCAGCCCGCTCACCGGTTTTATGACAAAGGCCGACTGGAAAGGTGTCTGCGAAGATTATCTTTTGGCAGACGGCACATTCTGGCCCATTCCCGTCACCATGGACACTTCCAAGGAAGATTCGGATGCCATCAACATGGGCGATGAGATTGCCCTGTACGATCCCGAAGGCGACGAAATAATGGCAACCATGCAGGTCACCGAAAAATTTGAGATGTCCGAAGCGGATAAAACCTTTGAATGTGAAAAATGCTATATGGGTGAAGGAACCCCCACTGCCGAGGAATTCTGGAAAATTGCCAAAGAAGATCACCCCGGTGTCCAGATGGTCATGGGCCAGAAAGCGGTCAACCTGGCAGGCCCGGTCAAGGTGTTGAGTGAAGCCGAATATCCCACCCAATATGCCGGTGTCTATGTGCGCCCCGAAGAATCCCGGAAAATGTTCGAAGAAAGAGGGTGGAGCGAAGTCGCTGCCCTGCAGTTGCGAAATCCCATGCACCGTTCCCATGAATACTTGTGTAAAATCGCTGTCGAGGTATGTGACGGTGTCTACATTCACTCTCTGGTTGGAAATTTAAAACCAGGTGACATCCCCGCCGACGTGCGTGTCAAGTGCATCGACGCACTGGTCAAGAACTACTTCGTCGAGAAAAATGTCATCCAGGGGGGATATCCCCTGGACATGCGTTATGCCGGCCCGCGAGAAGGCCTGCTGCACGCAACCTTCCGCCAGAACTATGGTTGTTCCAGGATGATTATCGGCCGCGACCACGCCGGTGTGGGTGACTTCTACGGTATGTTCGAAGCCCAGACGATTTTCGACAAGATACCGACACCCGAGGGTGAAGGCAAGGCCTTGCTCTGCACCCCGCTCAAGATCGATTGGACCTTCTATTGTTTCAAATGCGATGGTATGGCATCCATGAGAACCTGTCCCCACGGCAAAGAAGACCGTGTCCTGCTGTCCGGAACCATGCTGAGAAAGATGCTTTCCGAGGGTAAGGAACTGCCCGATCACTTCGGCCGTGACGAAGTTGTGGAAATTCTCAGAGAATACTACGAGGGATTGGAAGAAAAGGTGGAAATAAAAACCCACAAGGCCGCAACAGGAGACTAAATTCGCTGCGCGAATTTAGGTGTCGCGGCTTCGCCGCTCTTAAACATAAAAAAGGGGGAAACTGAAATAGTTTCCCCCTTTTTTATATTGAAATGTTTAGCGGCGTAGCCGCCAAGTCGAAAATAAAATCGCCCCGGCGATTTTATTTTCGACCGATGTACTCGTTATAAGCCATGGCCGCGGTTCGATACACCAGGTGAGCCAGCTTGGAGTATGGAATGAAGAAGAAAAGACTCCAGACAAACATGAGATGGATGTAATAGATCGTATAGGAAAGTCCGCCCATCCCCATCAGGCGTGTCACCTGTGCCAACATACCGGTGAGACCCAGCGTCAGGGCCCAACCTACCAGCCACCAGTCTTTGTAAGCCGATACCTGGTCTTTTTTGGACAACCGGCTGCGGATCATCAGGAGACTGCCGATGATCAGAGCCACACCGCTCACATTGCCGAGCCATTTGACCGGATTCATCTGGCTATAGGGCCCGTGTATCTGGAGCCCGTATATCGACACGAAAAAAATGCTGGTCACGATAAACAGCCCGATAAATCCAAACAAGACCATCATGTGCGATGTGGCGCGGTCCTTGTTTTCACTGCACTCATTAAACTTGTCATGCTTTATAATGGTCGGGATCACCCGGACCAATCCCATAATCATGCCTTTGGGATCGATTTTCTCGATATCGGTTTTACCCTCCTGTAACGCATTCTGATGCATATCGTTCAGGAACCGTTTCAATCCTATGGCGAAGTTGATAACCGCCCAGGCTGCCGCGGGCAGCATCACCATATCCACCAGCCAGGTGGAGAAAAAGTGACCATGAACGATCCTGTCTCCGCCCGGATTAAAGTTTAAAAAGCCCGTGACAAGCCCCAACACCAGAAACAGAAGCGCTGGAATTCCCAGGACAATCGGCAGCTTTTTGGGGTCGTTGATGAGTTTGCCCATGGCCTTCACCGGACCATACTCGGTAACTGCATAGGCCCGGATTGCTGCCAGTACATCCCCGGGTTTCGCTCCACGCGGACAAAGGGTGGTGCAATCCCCGCAGTTGTGACAAAGCCAGACATCGCCGTTTCCCACCAGTTTCTCTTTGAGTCCCCAGGAAGCTGCGATCATTTCCTTCCTGGGAAATGGTTTGTTGTCGGGTGAAATCGGGCACGCTACCGAGCAGGTCGCACACTGAAAACATTTTTTCAGATCGCCGCCGCCAAGCCCTTTAACCTCATTAATAAAGCCTATATCAGGCTCAATAACATATGCATCCGCCATATGAGTTCCTCCTCTTTCGATGACGTGTTCACGTTCGCCAAACATTGAGCACAAACCATCCAGGTTAAAAGCCCTTGAACGGGTTCGGGCCAAGATCTTCGATCAACTCTGCAAAATCATTCACGATCTGTGGAACCTTGTCGTATTCATCAATGGCTATCTGGTACTGCGCAACTCGTTCCTCCTCCAGGGCCAGACTCGACAGGGCCTCACCGATCTTCTTCATACGGACTTCCGCCAGTTCGCTTCCCTTGATAAAATGGCACTGGTAATCATCACCATGTTTGCACCCGAGAAGGAAGACGCCGTCCATGCCCTGTGACAGTGCATCCTTTATCCAGATAACATTTACGGACCCCAGGCACCGAACCGGGATAAATCGGACCTCTGCTGAATAAGACATCCTGTTGAGCCCGACAATATCCAGGGCCGGATAGGCATCGTTTTCACAGACAAGTCCCAGTATTCTCATGGGAGGTTCATCGTAATCATCTTCGGAAGGTACTTGAATGGATTTGACCATGGAACCGACGCTGTCGATATTATAATCGGCAAACCCGATGATCCGCTCCGGACAAGCCCCCATACAGGTGCCACATCGCCGACAACGGGTCGGGTTCGGCTTGGGGGTTCCTTTTTCATCATCGTCCAGCGCACCAAAAGGACATTCCTCGGTACAACGCTTACACTGGGTGCAGCGCTGAAAAAAGAAGTCCGGAAAGGTCATATCCCCCGATCTTGGATGAACGGAAACACCCCTGTTGGCCGAATCAATGCATTGAATCGCCTTTAAGGCCGCTCCCGAAGCATCTTCCATGGATTCTTCCACGGTAAGCGAGCGTCGGATGCCGCCGGCGGCATAAATGCCGGTCCGCTGGGTCTCGTACGGAAAACAGATGAAGTTCGAATCCGCATAGTCCTGGAACAAAGCATTATCCCTGAAGCCTGGTCCTTGACGATAGGCCAGATTGACCACCGGGTCGTCTTTGGTGACCGGTACCATACCCGTGCCGAGAACAACCATGTCTGCCTTGACCTGTACCTTGTCTCCCAGAAGCGTATTTTCGGCTTCGACAATGAGGCCGTCACCGTTTTTGGAGACCTGCGTCACTTCACCCTTTGTCAAAAAAATACCGGGATCCTGCTGCAGGCTCTTATAAAAATTCTCGCTCAGGCCGGGCGTCCGCATGTGCTGGTAAAACAGAAACGCTTTGCCTTCGGGAAAATCTTCCCGGACATATTTGGCCTGTTTTAACGCCACCAGGCTCGTGACCGACCCTGCATATTCAAAATCACTGTCATCATCGCCGGCCCCCGGGCTCTGGATAAAGACCACCGACGAGGCTTCCTTGCCGTCCGAAGGTCTGGCGATTTTACCCTTTTTGGCTATCTCTTCAAATTGGGCATTGGTCACAACGTCCGGCAATTCTCCATAACCCAGATGGGCGAACTCGCCTTCTTCGGGCTCATAAGGCCGCCAGCCTGCCGCCAGAATCACGGCGCCAAAAGCTTCGCCATCCGGATCCATGGTCAGGATGTCGTTCCTACCCTCATTGTACTCCATGAATTTTTCGTGCAGTTGCTCTGCATTCAGGTCTTTGCCTTTTTCATCCACTTTCATCTCGTCCGGTAGCGGATAGGGAACATCGAATTCAATTTTTTCACCCGGCTTTTTCAAGGTGACGATAAAATTTCCCGGTTCGCCGGCAATACGAGCCGCCATTGTCTCCGTCTTCACCGTGATGCCGGATGTGGATTCCACTTCCTGTATCATCTGCGCTACAACCGGTGAGATCAATTCTTCGTACGGACTTTTCAGCGGCAGTTGTTTACGCCAGTTATTGGCATTTCCTCCCAACATCGCTTCTTTTTCAATAACGGTGACCTCATAGCCCGTTTTGGCCGCATCGAGAGCCGCCGACATGCCTGTGACACCACCCCCGATCACCAGGATTTTACGGCTGAAATTGTCCAGTTTGTAAGGCTCCGGCAGGTCAATTTTTTCAACTTTCGCCATCCCCATGCGGATGTAGTCCTGGGCCAGCATCTCCAGCCGGTCGAAGTGTTCTTCGTCTCCCTTTTGATCTTCGGTCAATGCCGGAAATTCAGAGCGGGGATGTGACCACACCACCTGCTCCCGTAAATTTACCCGATCCACAATACAGCCGTCGAACCGGAATACGTCAAAATTCACCCGCCGCGAACATGCTGCGATAACGAGTGTATTGGTACCTTCCTCGATATCTTTCTTGAGAAGGGCAACACCGTCTTTGCCACAGAGGATGGGGTGCGTTTTTACCGGAACGCCCTCTTCCTCTGGAATTTCACACAGTGCTTTCATGTCCAGGGCATCTCCGATGCCACAACCTTCACATATATACACACCATACTTTTTATCCATGGATACCCTCCTACCTGTTCACCAACGTTTGAATCGCTTTCAAAGCCATTCCGGTTGCATTCTGATTCGATGAAACAACGTCCGCCGGTTTATTGGCACAACCGGCTGCAAACATGCCGCCTTTTTCGAAGTCATTGATGATAAATCCGTCTTCGGTGTATGTTAACTCGGCAGGAAGCTTTGCATTGGCCGCCGTCGGTTGCATGCCGGTTGCCAAGACCGCCATCTCAACGGTTTGGTGAATCTTTTCACCGGTTACCGCATTCTCTGCAACCACGGTGATGTTTCTGGTTTCCGGATCTTCAGTGACCTCGGCAACCTTGCCCTTGATAAAAAAGACATTCTCATCTTCTTTTATGCGCTTGTAAAACTTTTCATACCGGGAGCCCGGAGCCCTGAGGTCAATGTAAAAGATGTAAATCTTGGCGTCTGGGTATCTTTCCCGGATATAGGTGGCATGCTTGAGGGAAGCCATGCAACATATATAAGAACAATAAGGGAGATGATTTTCATCCCTTGACCCGGCGCATTGGACAAAGGCGATGCTCTCGATATCTTTATTGTCGGACGGGCGTTGAATCGTTCCTTTTGTGGGTCCGTTGGGAGAGGCCAGCCGCTCCAGCATCATGTTGGTAATCACATTCTCATATTGGCCAAAGCCTAGATTGTCGATTTTGGAGGCATCGTACGGCTCCCATCCCGTGGCCCAGACCAGTGCTCCAACCTTCAGCTTCACTGTATGGGTTTCCATCTCGAGATCGATGGCATCGTACTTACAGGCTTCTTTGCATCGCACGGCATCATCCGTGCCGATAATCCGGGGTGACAGAACATACCGGGCAGGAAACGCCATTTCAAAAGGCTGATAGGCCGCTTTGATCTGCCTCATGCCAAAATCAAAATCACTCTCTATTTCTGTTTCACAGACCGCTGCACAGTCACCACAACAGGTACAGTTTTCATTCACATAACGGGGTGTCAACTTGATCGAAACATCGTAGTCTCCGGGAGCACCGGTCACTTTTTCTACTTCAGCAAGCGTAAAAACCTTGATTTTGGGGTTGTCCTTGATCCGCCGGAAATTGATTTCCAGGCCGCAGGAAGGTGGACACAGCTTGGGAAAATATTGATTCAGCTGCGATACCCTTCCGCCTAGGTAAGGATTTTTCTCGACCAGAAACACTTCGTACCCCACTTCGGCGGCCTCTATGGCTGTGGTCAGCCCACTGATACCGCCACCCACGACCATGATACTTTCACTAGCAGGGGCTCCTTTGTCTTCTGTCATGCTATCCCTCCGTGCTTTTAAATCCGTACGTGTTAAATAAAAATTATATCTTGGACGATATCCACATAAAACGTGCAGCTCTAACCTGGAAATATAGGAATGCTCCAGGTTAGAGCTTCACGTTTCAAGTCTATTGGATATCGTCCAGAGCAAAAAGTTGTCGAGTGGTTTTGACCTTAACAAAAACCTCCAGGTGTCTAACGACACCTGGAGGCATATTGTATCAACTCAGTTCACAGCTAACATGGTATTAGTCCGTGAATATTTTTATATAGTCTTTCTTGAAAATATCCCATGTCCCTGCTTTCGGATCGTACTTGGAGTTAACGAAAGCAAACCAGTTCTCGTCATCCTGTCCAGGATAATCGGCCTGATAGTAGAAACCGGGGTAGCGGGTTTCTTTCCGGTACTGGATGTGACGCAGATGAGACTCGACGGTCCAGATACGGTGCTCGATCTCCCAGCATCTCATGAGCTCGTGCAGGTCACCCGCAGCCAGTTTTTGGCAATCTTCACGCATGACCTGGAGCAGATCCAGAACGATCGCCAGGCTCGCGCTGGTGGTCTGGTAGAAGGTTGCGGTTCCGGCGCCGTATTCATGGGTGGCTTTCATGAGCCGCAGTGCCATACCCGAGGGTTTCACGTATTCCGGGTTGATATCCTCCATGGTGGTGTACTCGTAGTTGTCCAGGTAGGTTCTGACCGGTTTGTACACCAGGTCCACCAACTCTTGAGCTGGTTGAGCCAGGGCAGGTGCAAAGTCGCCATGGTCTGTGGCATACCTGACCATCTGCTTGGCAACCAGCCGTCCTTCGGCATGAGAACCGGAAGAAAATTTGTGGCCTGAACAACCCACGCCGTCACCGGAAGTAAACAAACCGTTGACCGTGGTCATACGGTTGTAGACCTTGCCGTTATCTGCTTTGATTTTATATGCATCCGGGACCCAGTCAAGATCCGGACCGGAGGTCCAGAGGCCGCAACAGCCGGAATGGGAACCGAGCAGGTACGGTTCGGTGGGCATAACTTCGGAGTTTTTCTTTTCAGGCTCGGTGTTGGTTGCACACCACAGGTTGGCCTGACCACAGGTCATGTCGAGAAAGTCTTCCCAGGCTTCGGATTCAAGATGTTTGAGCTCTTTCTTGTCCATGGTTTTGCCGAGTTCCGCCAGGGCGCTCACGGTATCCATGATAATGGGACCGCGACCTTCTTTCATCTCGACAAGCATCAGATGGTTACGCAGGCAGGTCGGTGTAATGGCAGCGGTTCCATAAGGTGCGTATTTCTCGAGCTCTGCTTTGGCGGCATCACTGCCGGCAAAAGCTTCGCCGAGACCGTTCAGCGTTTTGGCCTTAAACAGCAGGAACCATGCACCAACAGGTCCGTAACCGTCTTTAAAACGGGCCGGGGTAAAACGATTTTCCATCATGGACAGCTCGGCACCCACCTTCATACACATGGTGTAGGTGGAGCCTGCATTCCATACCGGATACCATGCACGGCCTTTGCCTTCGCCAACGGAACGGGGCTGATAGATGTTGACCGCGCCGCCACAGGCGACCATCATGGTCTTACATTTAATGATGTAAACCTTGTTTTCGCGGACGGAAAAGCCGACAGCACCGGCAATCTGATTCTCGTTGTTGGCATCCAGCAGAAGCTCGACAATAAAACAGCGCTCTATAACATTTTCATCTCCGATAGCCAGTTTTGCGGCTTCGGCCACGATCCTTTTATAGGACTCACCGTTGATCATGATCTGCCATTTACCGGTACGGACAGGCTTGGCACCGCCTTTCAGCGTTCCCATTTTCTGGCCTTTTTTACCGTCCAGGTTTTTACCTTCGTCGTTCAACTTCCAGACCGGCAGACCCCACTCCTCGAACAAATGGACAGAATCATCCACATGGCATCCGAGGCTGTAAATCAAGTCTTCCCGTACGATGCCCATCAGGTCGTTACGGACCATGCGAACATAGTCTTCAACAGAATTTTCTCCGACATACGTATTAATAGCTGACAGCCCCTGTGCTACGGCGCCACTTCTTTCCATGGCGGCCTTGTCGCACAGCAGTACGGTCTGGTCGTCACCCAGCCATTTCTTTACTTCAAATGCAGCACCGCAAGCAGCCATGCCGCCACCGACGATCAAAACATCAACTTCACGCTCTTCGATTTCAGGATCCCTAACGGCTTTGAGTTCGCCCAGGGGTTTATTCGGTAATGCCATATTGTATCCTCCTTATCTAACGCTTAATGAATCTATCATTGTCATGGTGTGTTGGTACACGTAATTAATCTTTAAACCAATTGATCTGCAGCAGGTGAACACAACTCTTTACCGTCGGCTTCCTCTGTCGACAGAAGCGGTCCATCCAGATCCTGGCCTTTGAGGTCCAGATACGCATTGGCTGTTCCTTCCGGGGTTGTCCGGATGGGGAACTTGAAGCGCTTGATGGTCCCATTTCTGAACTTACAGGTCCACATCACGTCTTCGGTGCCGAGCATTGGCATTACACTGCTTCCCAGCGGTACGAAATCTGAGTAACCGCGAACTTCGATTGCCTGGGTAGGACAAATCTTGACACATGAGAAACATTCCCAGCACTGATCGGGTTCCTGGTTGTATGCTTTCATCTCATTGGGTTCGAGAACCATAAGGTCATTGGGACAAATGTACATACATGCGGTTTTGTCCCCGCCTTTACAGCCGTCACATTTTTCAGATATTACAAAACTTGGCATTTAATGCACCTCCTAAATTTAGCATTGTTACAATTCGTTGTTAAATATTCCATACGATTGGTTAACTTAGACCGTCCTTATTAGTTACACCTCCCTTCTATCCCAAATCTTTTTTGGCTATTTGGCTATATTGTCAGATTTACACATGACATCGCTGCTGCATACCAGCAATGGATGTTCCTTTGTAATGCAGGTATCCGGCATAGGTTCTCCGCACCTATACCATCTCATTTTCCATTAGTTTTTCAACGGGTTATCGTTCGAAATATCTCTATAGATATCAGCAAGATACCCATGGCCAAGGACAAATCCATATCACCCAGCATTTTTCTTGTCAAGAACTTTCGGCCCAACAGATTCCAAAGCTTCTAAATACCCTCGGCCCTTTTTGTCATGTTCAATATATTGATTTATTTATTTGATTATACACCATATATCGTAGTTGACAAAGGCAACGTTCTAAAACCGATGGGGATCCCTTTTCATTGTTTATGGTTCCAAAAATTTATACCATGCGTTTTCAATTGACATCCGGCAGTACCATCATCCAAAATACGAAAATGGAACCCGACATCACACCCATCGCACCCGACGAAGTATTCAGGTTTGACTGCTCGCGTTGCGTCGCCTGTTTCAATGAATGCTGCAGGAATTTGAACCAGTTTTTAACACCTTACGACATCCTGAGACTGAAAAACCACCTGGGGATAACGTCGAGTCGATTCCTTGAAAAACATACCACCCAACACACGGGTCCGGAAACCGGGTTTCCGGTGATTGCACTCAAGCCCGTCGACACCGTGGAATTGAAATGTCCGTTTGTAACGGCGTCCGGCTGCAGCGTCTACACAGACCGCCCATCTTCCTGCCGCATCTATCCCTTGGCGCGCGCCTTATCACGATCCAGGGAAACCGGAGAGACAACCGAACATTTCGCATACCTGAGAGAATCCTACTGTCTCGGCCATGAACAGGAAAAAACCCAGACCGTTCGCGAGTGGGTCGAAAGACAGGAACTGGCTCCGTACAACGAACAGAACGACAGGCTTATAGAAATCATTGCCTTAAAAAACCGCTTGAAACCGGGCCCTCTGGATCTTGCCACCGGCAGAATGTTTCACCTGGCACTGTACGATCTCGACACCTTTCGCGGAAAAATTTTTAAAGACGGGCTTTTATCTGATTTTACCGTGGGAAAAGACCTGTTGACGCGCGCAGAACAGGACGACACGCAGCTACTGCAGATTGGGTATGCCTGGATAAAAACAAAACTTTTTTAAAAAATCTGATGTGCAAGCGATTTAACGGAGACGGATTTTTTTGGTCTGAACGCCCCAGACAAACAATTTGATCCAGTCAAATCCAAAGAGCATCAATTCAACATCGTCTCTTTGGATTTTTTTGAGCAGGTCAGTCTTGACCTTGTAACGCTTCAGCAGGCTGCTCTCAAATACAAACGCTTTGAAGGCGTCCATGTTATAACTGGCCATGAAGGCCATCTTTGCCCGGCTCCCCTGGGGACCTTCGCGGCCCCAGGGATCTTTTTGAAACAAGTGTTTGACCTCAGACCACTTTCTGGAAATCTGTTGGTGCTTTGCCGCCCCTTGGTCGTCGGACCAGGCCTGAAGAGTCCAGCCATGGGCCTCCTGTTGGCCCAGGCAGAATTCAGGTGGCCTGAAAAAACCGACCAACTCAGGCTTCCGACTTTCCGCATGATACTGGAATCCGTATTCCACCGGGAATGTCCTGCAGGTGTAAGGTCGGTCCTTGTATACACGACATCCTGACAGGTCGGAAAAAATGCAGGTGCGATCTTCATCATCCGACATCCTCAGAAGCACATCCGGGAAAAAATTGCCCTTCCGCATCACCACATCGACATATTCTTCCAAAAACATGTCAGCAGAAATGCCCAATGCGTGCCTCAGTTGAAGCACATCATACGGGTACAGAAACAGATTCAAATTTCGACAGCACTGGTTGAAGCAGGAGAGTTCCGGACGGCACTGAAATGTAAACCCGTCCATTCCTCTTAGCCTTTTTCCAGGAACCTGCTCAATATCTTCACGTTTGATGGATTTCATAAATCACTTCATAGCTTTACAATTATTTTAGCCGCATTAGTTTATGTAGTTATCTATAACCTGAACTGAGGTCTGCGGGAGTTCGTTTTAAAGTCGGGCAACTGTCTGAGATCGTTAGGCGCCGTTAGGCCCGCAGCATAAGCTATATGCTTACAAAGATATAACCAGTCGTTATTTATAAACATATCTAAAGACGACCGGCAGCGGCGGGCCTTACGGCGTCTTAGAAACGAGTTTTGGCCGATTTTAAAGCGAATTTCCGCAGACCACTAAGACAGTCCAACTGTGAGTTTTTCGGATAACCGGTTTGGACATAATGATTGAAGAAGGTTTGATTGTAAAGACCAAAAGGGATCTTCAAATGACTGGACACCATCTTAT
>Ga0209013_10003275_pt1 | contig 14415 bp, 14 predicted proteins | sample Cruoilmetagenom2_FD_187291 | JGI IMG/M metagenome (GOLD analysis project Ga0209013, IMG submission 187291) | Oil polluted marine microbial communities from Coal Oil Point, Santa Barbara, California, USA - Sample 2 (SPAdes) (version 2) | ecosystem: Environmental > Aquatic > Marine > Oil seeps ... | reverse complement strand
CCGTGTCGAGATCCGACACGAATAATTGCCGGCTCGTCGGATCGAAGGCGATGTTGCCGAGCCCCGGGCCGCTATTTGGCGTTCCGTTCAGCGCGACATTTGCGAAGAGCGAAACGTCGCCCGTCGTCCCGTCGATCTTCCAAATACTTCCCGGCCCGCCGTCCTTGTCGACACCGAATTGGCCCGGCGCCCATTTAGCATCAGCGCCTGTTCCCTCAACGCGAAGCCTATAGGCGGAACTTGCCGTCGCGTAGATGTTCGGCGGCGTCGCATCGTCAAGCGCCAAACCAAAGACCTGGCCGATCGCGCTCGCCGGTACGGAAAGAGTCGACGGCGCATCGATAATCGCACCCGCCCAGGCGCCGCCGGATTCCCGGAGATTGAGAACCCGCACAGACGCGTCTTCAGGCGAGGAGGCATAACCGCTTACGGCGGCGCTGCCGGTGTCCATGATTTCAGGCGACTGTGCGGTGGCTGGTGTCGTGAGAAGAAGGCTTGCCGAAAGCAGAGCCGCAACCATGCCGGCTCGGAACGACGAAACTTGTAATGCGCGCAACAAAACCCCCTCGTCAGCGATGCATAAACGTTCCATGCCAAACGGCCCTACGCAAGACAACTTTGGCGTTCGCCACAGTGCCGAACACCGGCGCGGGGCGGGCCTTGTCAATTCTATGAGCAAAATGAGCTGACGCCAATTTTTGACGCAGCTCAGTGCCTTTGGCGCCCGCCGTGTGTTAGCCTCAGCTTCAGCCTGGAAAGGAGATGCGTGATGAACAATTCACTGCGTTTCATTGCAGGAGCTGCCACTCTTGTTCTGGTTGCGGCGGCGCCCTCGGCGGCGTCAGCGGGTGGCGGCGTCTACGTCGAGCCTGGATACGACTACGACAACTATTACTACGGCGATGATTACGGCTACGAATACGACGACTACTATCCCCAATACGGCTACCGCTACGCCTATCCACCGAGCTATTACGTCTACCGCGTGCCGCGACCGTACGCCCGGCGGCGTGCTCGGCGTGCTGCACGCCGTTACTGGCGCGGGTACTGAGCAATAGCTGGCGAATTGGGAGCCTCATCGGGACGCGTAGCGCACCCATGACCCCGCGCACGAAAAAGCCCGGCTGCCGAAGCAGGCCGGGCCACAGCACCGAAGTCGCCTAGCGTTTGGGGGCTCTGCGGGGCCCCGATACTGCATGTCCATGAACGCGAGCCCACGCGAATCGGTTCCAGCGAACTGAGCGTGGCCCCCCGATTTTGGGAACGGAATGGCGGCAGGCGCGTTTGCCCTCCATGACACTCGTTCTCCTAGCTCTGGGATCCTTGGTCGCGGCCGCTCTGCTGTCCGGACTCTTCGACAGCATCAGCAACTAGCGCTTCGACAGGACCTCATGCGCAAAATGGGCCCCTCGCCTGACGAGGGCTCGCCCTATCGGCCATAATTGGCCAAAAATCACCGTAAAAGCCGCCTCAACCATAGGCCGCGATTTTCACGAGCCCTCGCGATTCTGGCCACAATGCCATTGAAAGTTCTGTGGCAGAACCAATCTTCTAGGGACGGGGGACTACTCGTGGAGGACGGTGTGATGCCGAGCGATAAGTCCCAATACCGCGGCTATGAGATCCGCCTGCGGCAAGAATGGTCGAACTGGTGCGCGCATATCCATCCCACCCGTGACGACCTCCCCATGCTGGCTTTGTCTCCGTTGCGCACGCTCTCCCAGAGCCGCAAAGAGGCGCTTGCCGCCGCCAAGCACAATATCGATGAAGCCTTGGGCGATGTGAAACAGGACGTTGCCTAGCAGCCGATCGGACGGAAGCGCCCTATTTGGACAGAAGCGCGTAGGCCGCGTAGCACAAGGTCAGCGCCAGCAACGGCCTGAGCAACCACTCGGGCGCGACGCCGGCCAGGCGCGTGCCGAATAGAATTCCCGGTATCGAGCCGCAGAGCAGCGCAAGCAGGATCCAAGGATCGACATGGCCGAGGCCCAGATGGCCGGCACCCGCGACGAGCGTGAGTGGCACGGCGTGGGCAATGTCCGTCCCCACGATACGTTTGGCCGGTAGCCACGGAAACAGCAGGGCCAGGACCACGACGCCGATGGCGCCTGCGCCGACGGAGGTCAGCGTAACGAGCGCGCCCAACGCCGCGCCGAACAGCACCGTGGCGAGCATGCGCGGCTTCTTGTCTCCGGACGTGGCGTCATGCCCCCGCATCATGATGGGATAGAGCACGATGGCGAGGCCGCTGACCGGCAGCGCGAAGGCGAGGCCGTAGCGAATCCATTGCGCCACGGCATCGGTGTCCATCTGCACATTGGCCATGATCGCGAGCACGATGATCGCCGCCGGGATACTGCCCAAGGCGAGCCGCATGACGATCGGCCAATCGACATTCTCGGCGACGTGATGGCGCCAGCCGCCGACTGTCTTCGTCACAGAAGCGTAGAGAAGGTCCGTGCCCACGGCGACCGCAGGCGGCACGCCAAAGGTGGAGATGAGAAGCGGCGTCATCAACGCGCCACCGCCCACTCCCGTCAGACCGACCAAAAAACCGACACCAAAGCCAGCGCCAGCCAAGGGCAGCAGGGCCGCCGCCCAGCTGAGGTCCATTATCAACGAAGGCCTCCCCCTACGCTAACAGCGCGTCCGTACCCATTCGGGCTACCATTCTTAGCGGTCCGTCTCGATTAGAACCGGAACCCCGGCCGAGCGTAGCAGAATTGCCACCTCCTGGGCACGCCGCTCGAACTCGGCCCTGTCCACTTCGGACTGGCCAAGATCAGCGCACAAACCGGCCAATCTTGCCCGGTCCAGAACGAGAACGTTCTCGCCGACGGCGGATGCCCCGGTCTGCACCCAGGTAATTACCCCACCCGCCACGGTGGCGCCGTCGATGGCGTTGATCAGCACGAAGTTACCGGTCAACGGCAGGTCGCGGAAGAGATCGAGGGCGGTTGCGCGGCCCAGCAGAATCCGGCAATCGGCGATGTCGTTGACACCGCAATCATGCGCTTGGGCGGATGCCAGCGTCTCGAAGTCGATCAGCGCCGAAACGCTCATCGACGTCACGGGCGTCAGGTCCGTTGCCGTGCGCAACAGATAGCCCGCCTCCGGATCGAACGATTTTTCCGACAACCAGACCAGCCGCGCTTCGATGACGTCGGCATTCACCGGGCGGCGCTTGACCTCGGACAGCACGGCGCCGCGTGAGATGTCGATATCGGTGTCGAGGACCAGCGTGACAGCGTCGCCCTTCTTGGCGGTTTCCAGGTCTCCGTCCATGGTGGAGATGCGGGTCAAGTTCGCGCTGAGCCCGCTGCGCGCATCGACAACGCGGTCGCCGACCTTGATCTCGCCAGAGGTTACCGTGCCGGCATAACCACGGAAATCGTCCGATGCCCGCAGCACGAGCTGCACCGGCATGCGGAACGGCGCATCGGCGCTTTCCGTCTTCGGGTCGACGCCCTCCAGATATTCCAGAAGCGTGGGACCGCTGTGCCAGGGCATTTCGGCCGCGCTGGCCACCACATTGGCACCCGTGAGCGCAGCGACAGGGATCGTGGTGATCTCGGTGAAGGAGAAATTCGCCGCCAGGCTCATAAAGTCGTTCTCGATGGCCCGGTAGCGCTCCTCGGACCAATCGATCTGATCCATCTTGTTGACGGCGACAATCACCTTCTTGATGCCGACGAGATTGCAGATGGCGGCGTGGCGGCGCGTTTGACGCTTCACGCCATGGCGCGCATCGACCAGCAGGATCGCCACATCGGCGTGACTGGCGCCGGTCGCCATGTTGCGCGTGTATTGCTCGTGGCCGGGCGAGTCGATGATGACGAAGCGGCGACGCTCGGTCTCGAAATAACGCCAGGCGATGTCGATGGTGATGCCCTGCTCGCGCTCGGCCTGAAGACCGTCAAGCAGAAGCGAGAAATCGATGGACTCGCCGTTCACCGCGCGTTTGTGCGAGGCGTGCATGATCGCGGCGCGTTGGTCATCCGTTACGCCCGCCGCGTCCCACAACAGCCGGCCAATCAGCGTCGACTTGCCGTCGTCAACCGAACCGCAAGTGAGCAGCCGAACCATGGCCTCCGACTTGGCATCGGGGCTGCCCACCGGCGCAGGCGACTTGGTCTCCGTCTCCTCGATGGCTGCCACAGTCATTAGAAGTACCCCTCACGCTTCTTCATCTCCATGGCGCCGTCCTGATCGTGATCGATCAGGCGCCCCGCCCGCTCCGACACGCGCGCTTCCAAAGTCTCCGTCACGATCGCGTCGAGGTCCGAAGCTTCGGACTCGATCGCGGCCGTCAGCGGATAGCAGCCAAGTGTGCGGAAGCGCACCTTGCGCGTTTGCGGTGTTTCTCCAGGCTTCAGCCGCATGCGCTCGTCGTCGACCATGATAAACTGGCCGTCACGCTCCACCACCGGACGCTCGGCGGCGAAATAGAGCGGCACTACGTCGAGCTTTTCAAGTGTAATGTAGCGCCACACATCCGCCTCGGTCCAATTGGAGAGCGGGAAGACGCGCACGGTCTCGCCCATGGCGAGGCGGCCGTTCAACAACTGCCACATCTCGGGACGCTGCAGGCGTGGATCCCAGCGATGGCCCGCAGCGCGGAAGGAGAACACACGCTCCTTGGCGCGTGAGGCTTCCTCGTCGCGGCGTGCGCCACCGAAGGCGGCATCAAAGCCGCCGGTGTCGAGCGCCTGACGCAAGGCCTGCGTTTTCATGATGTCGGTGTAGACGGACGGCGGATGATCGAAGGGATTCATGTCGCGCGCCAACCCGTCGTGGTTGGTGTGCACGATGAGATCGAGGCCGAAGTCCTTCACCGCGCGATCGCGGAAGGCGATCATCTCGCGAAACTTCCAAGTGGTATCCACGTGGAGCAGCGGGAACGGCAGCTTCGCCGGCCAGAAAGCCTTCCGCGCCAGATGCAGAAGCACGGTCGAATCCTTGCCGATGGAATAGAGCAACACCGGCTTGCGGAACTGAGACGCCGCCTCGCGGAAGATGTGAATGCTCTCCGCCTCAAGCAGCTTCAGATGTGAGGTGAGCGCTGTCATGCGGCCTTCCCTTCTTGGTCCGCACCGACGTGCAGTCCACATTCTTTCTTGTCTTCTGTCTCCCACCACCAACGGCCGGCGCGCGGGTCCTCGCCCGGCTTGACGGCGCGGGTGCACGGCGCGCAGCCGATGGAGACGAACCCTTTTTCGTGAAGCGGATTGACCGGCACGTTGTTGGCCTTGAGGTAGTCCATCAAGGTCTCGGTCGTCCAATCGGCGACGGGATTGATCTTGATGAGACCATGCTCGACATCCCATGCCGCCAAGGGCACGCCGGCGCGCGCATCGGAATGCTCGCGGCGTAGCCCCGTGATCCAGCCTTGTGCGCCTTCCAGCGCCCGGTTCAGCGGGCGGACTTTGCGAATTTCGCAGCAGGTCTTGCGATTCTCGATCGACTGGCGGAAGCCGTACACGCCATCACGCGCAACCAGCTCCTCGACCTCGTCGGCGTCCGGCACCACGAGGCGGATGCGGGTGCGGAAGCGCAGTTCCGAAAGCTCGATGGTCTCCAGCACTTCGGGGAAGAGCCGGCCCGTGTCCAAGGTGAACACGTCGATGTCAGCACCGGATTTGGCGACGGCATGGAGGATCGCCTGATCTTCGAGTCCCAAGCTGGAGGAGAAGGCGATGCGGCCTTCGATCGCCCCGGCGATCTCCTTGATGCGCGGGACGAGATCGTCGGTCTCCGACAGAATCTTGTTCAACTCGAGCGCCGTCTTCTCGCTCGCACCCCAGCGCAAGGGGAGCGTGTTGCGCGCGGCCGGCTGATAGTTGCGGCCAATACGCTCGATCGACGCCTTCCAGACGGACGCGGCGTCGGGATCGGCAATCTCGGCGGTGTCGAAGCCGGAGCGCAGCAGGAACTGGCCGTGATCGGGAATGAGCGAGCCGACGGCGCGAATTTCGCCCTTGAAGCCGTGGCGCTCGCGCAAGAGCCGCGCCAGGCTGAAGCCGCGCCCGTCAACAAAGCTCGGGAAGGAAATGGCGATGGGTCCGGCATTGCCGCCCACGGCCGCGGCCAGCGCCGCCTCGTCCGCACTCGGCTCCAAGACCCTCGCAACCTCTTCAGGGTCGGTGACGACCTTGCCTGTGGCCAGATCAACGAGCACCATAAAGAGCCTCCTTGAATGGCGCAGGGCCGACCCGGCGCCAAGTCTCGAGGAAGCTCTCTCCCTCATTGCGGTTGTCGACATAGGTGTCGACGATGGTGTCGATAACCTCGGGCACCTTCTCGGCGCGGAAGCCCGGCCCGATAATGGTGCCGATGGCCGCATCGTCCTTCGGGTTGCCGCCGAGCGTGATCTGGTAGAGCTCGGTGCCTTTCTTGTCGACGCCGAGAATGCCGATATTGCCCGAGTGGTGATGACCGCAGGCGTTGATGCAGCCGGACATGTTGAGCCTGAGCTGACCGATCAGCTCCTGACGCGCCGGGTCCTCAAACCGCTTGGCGATCTCCTTAGCGATGGGGATCGAGCGGGCGTTGGCGAGGTTGCAGTAGTCGAGCCCCGGGCAGCAGATCATGTCTCCGAGGAGCTCGTTGTTACCCGTGGCAAGTCCAGCGCCAAGAAGCGCGTCGTAGAGCACCGGGATGTCGGCGCGGGCCACATGCGGCAGCACTAGGTTCTGCGTGTAGTTGGCGCGAATCTCGTCGTGTCCGAAGCGCTCGGCGAGGTCGGCAACGAAGTCCATCGCGTCAGACGAGGCATCGCCCGGCGTGCGGCCCGGCTCCTTCAGCGAGATCACCGCCGAGGCATAGCCCGGCAGGCGATGCGGCAGCACGTTTTGCTTGTACCAGTTGGCGAAGGTGGGATCGCTGTCGCGCCGCGCGGCCACGGCCTCGTCGCGCGCGGGCTGCTCGGGTAGCTCCGGCGGCGCGAAATAGGACATGATGCGGCGACGCTCGTCGTCGGGCAAATCGATGGCGTCTTTGTGGGTCGCCTCCCAATCGGCCTCGACGGCTTCGCGGAATTTCTCGATGCCAAGCGCATTGACGAGGATCTTGATGCGCGCCTTGTAGATGTTGTCGCGGCGGCCGAGGAGATTGTACACGCGCAAGATCGACTCGACGTAGGATAGCAAATGTTCCTTGGGCAGGAACTCGCGGATCACCTGGCCCACATAAGGCGTGCGGCCCATGCCGCCGCCGACGAGGACACGGAACCCGTTCTCGCCGTTGGGCCCGCGCACGATGCGCAGGCCAATGTCATGGAAGGCTGTGGCGGCGCGATCCTCAGCGGCACCGGACACCGCGATCTTGAACTTGCGCGGCAGCCAGTTGAACTCCGGATGCAGCGTCGACCATTGGCGCAATACCTCGCACCAGGGGCGCGGATCCTCCAGCTCATCGAGAGCGGCACCTGCGTAAGGGTCGGCGGTGACGTTGCGCACACAATTGCCGCTGGTCTGGATGCAGTGCATCTCGACCTCGGCGAGTGCGGCAAGCACATCGGGAATGTCGACGAGCTTCACCCAGTTGAACTGCAGGTTCTGCCGCGTGGTGAAGTGGCCATAGCCGCGATCCCATTTGCGGCCGATCATCGCGAGCTGGCGCAGCTGGCGCGGGGACAGGACGCCATAGGGAACGGCGATGCGCAGCATATACGCATGAAGCTGGAGGTAGAGCCCGTTGCGCAAGCGCAAAGGCCGGAACTCCTCCTCCGTCAGCTCGCCGGTAAGGCGGCGCTCGACTTGGTCTTTGAACTCCGCCACACGCTCGCGCACGAACGAATGGTCGAACTCATCATAGCGGTACATCGTACCAATCCTTCGTCAACGTGGTTCGGTGTGCGGCGCGAATACGTTCGCGCACGGAAATCGGATCGATTGTACCGTCATCCTTCACCTCGACCGGCATGGGATAGACGCTGATGACAATGCGGTCGCGCTCGGCTTTTTGGGCAATCGCTTCGAGCGCCTCGACCTCATCGTCGGTCTCGGCCCGCTCGGCCTTCTCGATGTCCTCGGTCCACTCGGCCTTCGGCGCGAGATAGACGACGATCCCGTCATCGAGGCGGTTGGCTGTCACGACGCTAGGCATAGGCGCGGGCAACCTCCTCGGATGCAAGAATGTCCTCTACGATGCCGGACGCCGGCAGCCCTGCGACTTCGCCGAAGATCAGCACGGCCGGGCTCTTCAGGCCGAGGCTTTTGGGCTGGGCGGCGAGCGTGGCGATGGTGGTAGCGACGCGGCGCTCATCGTCGCGGCTTGCGTTCTCCACCGCGATCACGGGCAGCCCAGGCCGGAAGCCGGCTTCCAGCAGACGCTGCGCGATCACGGCGCCCGTGGTGACGCCCATATAGACAATGAGCGTGTTGTTGCCGCTCGCAAGCGCCGTCAGATCCAGATGCGCGAACGACGGCTCCTTGCCGCCCGCCTCGTGGCCGGAAACAAACGTCACGGTGTGCGAGACGTCGCGATGGGTGAGCGGAATCTGCAGGCTTGCGGCCGCGGCGACCCCTGCGGTCACGCCAGGCACGATCTCGATGGCAATGTTCTCGGCACGCAACGCATCGAGCTCCTCGCCGCCACGGCCGAAGACGAAGGGATCGCCGCCTTTCAGCCGTACCACGATCTGTCCCGCCTTCGCGCGCTCGATCAGCGCCGCGTTGATCTCGCTTTGCGGCACACTGTGGGCACCCTTGGCCTTGCCGACCGGGATCAGCTCGGCCTCACGGCGGGCGCAGTCGAGCACGCCGTCGCCCACCAGCCGATCGTAGAACACGACGTCGGCGGCTTTCAGCGCACGCACCGCCTTCAGGGTGAGGAGCTCGGGATCGCCCGGCCCGGCGCCGACCAGCAGCACGCGGCCTTGCGGGCCCCCGCTGGCGCTTGCCTGTTCGATGGCCTCGCCGATCAGTGCGCGGGCCTTTGGCTCATCGCCTTTCAGCATGGCGTCGGCGGCTGCACCATCAAACACGGTCTCCCAAAAATGGCGGCGCGAGGGCCCTGCGGGCAATTTCTCGGCGACATGCTCCCGGAATTCGCCGGCGAGCTTGGCGAGCGCGTCGAGCCGCGGGTGCAGCTCCTGCTCAAGCCAGGCGCGCAGACGCTGGGCCAGCACGGGAGCCGCCGCGGAGGTACCGATGGCCACGGTGACCTCGCCACGATCGACGATCGCGGGAAGCGCAAATGTGCACAGCTCCAGACGGTCCGGCACATTGACCGGCACGCCGAGCGTGCGGGCGATGGCCGAAACGCGTGAATCTTCCTCATCGTCCTCGGTGGCGGCGATGACGAGAGGGCGGCCGCGCAGCTGATCGATACCGGGCGCAGGCGGCACGCAATTGACCTGCCCTTGCTCAGCCAATTTGGCGAGCTCCGCGCCAAGCGCGTTCGCAGCGACGTCGACGATCTCGGCGCGCTTCAACAAGAGCCGCGTCTTGACGGCCGCAAGCTCACCGCCGCCTACCACGAGCGGGGGCTTGCCATCGAAGCTTATAAAGACGGGGAAGGTGCGCATCAGCCGGAACTCCCCACCGCGACGGGTATGTCGGCATCATCGGCGAGGCTCTCGGGCGCGAGCTCGACCTCGAGCCCATCAAGCTCGGGCGTCATGATGATCTGGCAGCACAGCCGTGAGCGCTCATCGACTTGGAAAGCGCCGTCCAGCATCTCCGACTCCTCGTCCGTGGGTTGGACGAGCTTCCCGGCCCACTCTTTGCCCACCCAGACATGGCACGTGGCGCAGGCGCAGGCGCCGCCGCACTCCGCCTTGATCGGAAGACCCCAGTCGCGGATGACCTCCATCACGCGCCAGCCCTCGAGGGCTTCAAGGCGATGCACGGACCCGTCGGGTAAGCGCACATTGATGAACATGACTAGGTTGCCTCCGCAAAGAGCTGCGGTTCGAAAGAACGGCCCGTGTACGGGGCGAACGCCGGTCCCGCAAGCCCGCATAGAAACGCGGACGCCCAGGCGCCGGCAGCCGTGCCGCCGAGACGTTCACCACTTCTCATGTCGTTTTCCAAATCCAGCCATCGCGCTTCGCGCTAGGTCCAAAAGGTGAGCCATAATATAGAAAAATTATTCTATCAGAAAGCGCTTAGCGCGTGAAAAACGCAAGTTTGTTCCAATAAAGGGCTGGGGCAGGTCCATCGTTCCTCTTTCCCCAAGTCCCGCGCACTAATTTGCCGCGTCGCCCGCCGACATGGGGACATGTTTCCAAAGTCCAAATTCGAGGGTGCACCGCGGAGCACTTAAACGTGGGGCAGCTTGCCTGGGCCAGATTCTTGGTTTTTTGGAAGACGAGACGTTTTTGGGTGCGAGCCAAAAAATCGGAGAATGTTGAGCAAAGTTTGCGCGGGCGGCCTTCGAGCGTCACCTCTCTCGGCGCAAGAGGTAAAAGGAGAGGCTGATGCTCAGGCGAGTCCAAAACTAAGGATCCCAACAGACAATCAGCTCGCAACACTCATCGTCTCGACGCTGATCGCGCTCAACCAGGCGAACTTCACCGGAAACTACAGTGTCATCAGAGAGCTTGGATCCCCAAAATTTCAGGGGGCCAATAGCAGCGGGCGGCTGTCCGAGATCTTTGCAGACCTGAGAAACCGGGGATTCGATTTTTCACCCATCATACTGCTTCAGCCTAAGCTGCTTCGTAAACCGGCCATCGACAATCGTGGAATGCTTCGATTGACGGGTTTCTTCCCCACAGCACCAGAACGGCTAAACTTCGACCTACTCTACGAGTTTGTCGGCGGGCGCTGGCTACTGTTCGGTATCGCAGCCAATACGACCCTCGTACAAACCGGTGCCCCGGCAAACTAGCTTGACCTAGAACCCCCCCATAGCATTGCCCACGATGTCGCGGTCGCTAAAACGGCAACCGCCTGGCTAGCTGCGCTTGACCAGGGCGTCGCGAATCTCTTCCAGGAGCTGCACCTCGCGCGACGGCGCCGGCTCGGTCTCGGGCGCCTCATCTTCTTTCCGGCGAAGCTGGTTCATCGCCTTGATCACCAGGAACAGGGCAAAGGCGACGATGATGAAGCTGATGACGGCGTTGATGAACAGGCCGATATTGATCGTCGCGGCGCCGGCCTCCCTGGCCTGCGCCAGGGACTGATAGCCGCCACCGCTCAAATTTATATAGAGATTGGAAAAATCCACGCCGCCGGTCAGGAGCCCAATCGGCGGCATGATGACGTCGTCGACCAGCGACTTCACGATGGTGGAGAATGCGGCGCCTATAATGATGCCGACGGCCATGTCCACCACATTGCCGCGTAGCGCAAATTCCTTGAATTCCTGCAGCATCGTCCACGCCCCCTAAAGCAGCCAAGACCCCTTTCTCCTGCCACGTTTCGGGGGCGATTGCACCTGCGCGTCCGGTTTGCAAGGGTCGCACGACCTGCTAACTCCTTGGCAGGGTCAGGAGGAGGCGTGGCCGAACCAGTCACCGAGATCGAGAACGCTGCACGCGACCGGCACCAGCTCCGGACGCTCGCCGTCGCCATCACGACGACCTCGGCCGTGCTGTGCGCCGTGACCGTTGCCGTCATCTACGCGATGCCACTGAACCGGCTCTGGTTTCTCCACTTTCCTCTGGGCTTCTATCTCCTCGCCCAAGGGCTGCTCATTTTCGCGATCGTGGTCGCATTCTGGTACGTCCGCGTCCAGGAACGCATCGACCACACGCGCAGCATCAACGAAGAGATCGCGTAGGCGATGGTTGGGCCGTCGCGCCAGCGCACGCCGAATCCGCATCTCGGCGCGTATTACGGCATCGTCGCCAGCGCGTTCGTCTCGCTGGCGATCTTGCTGGCGCTTGCCGAGCAGCTCGGCTGGAGCGACGGCAGCATCGCGCGCCTGATGATGCTGCTGCCGCTTGCCTTCTATCTCGTCATTGCCGGTGCGTCGCGGACCCTCGACATTGAAGACTTCTTCGCCTCGGGCCGCCGCGTGCCGCCGGTCTACAACGCGCTTGTGCTTGCGGCCATCACCGTGGGCGGAACCGGTTTCTTTGCCTATACCGGTGCAATCTTCTTCCTCGGCTTCGATGCGCTCGCCATCGGCCTCGGCTGGACGTGCGGCCTTCTGTTGGCGAGCGTACTATTCGTGCCGTATCTGCGGCGCGCCGGCGCCTATACGCTGCCCGCGTTTCTCGGTCAGCGATTCCAATCGCGCGAAGCACGCATCGCCGCCGGCGCGATGCTGATTGCGCCGACGGCCCTGCTGCTGGCTGCTGAGATGAAGATCGCGGCGGCCGTGTTCGCGATCTTCATGCCGCTGCCGTTCTGGCTTGCCGTGCTTCTCATCGCCCTGTTCGTGGCCGCCGCCGGCATTTTGGGCGGCATGCGCTCGCTGACATGGTCGGGAAGCGCCGAGTTCATCGCCGGCGCAATCGGGCTCGCAGTACCGTTGATCGTCGTGTCTGTGCTGCTCACCCATCTGCCCGCGCCGCAATTCACCTATGGCGAGATGTTCGGCTCATTGCAGGGCGCGGAGACCGCGGCCGGGATGTCGCCGGTCGGACCGGGTGAGATTGTCCCCGTGCTGCCGGAAACCACGCCGTTGCAGGCCGGGAAGCCGTTCCTGCAATCGTTCGGCACCATCACCCGGGCCGGCTTCTTCGCGATCTTCTTGTGCATCGCGCTTGGCACCGCGGCATTGCCCACCCTGCTTTCGCGCAGCGGGGTCACCTGCTCGGTCGCCGACCAGCGCCGCTCCACGGCTTGGGCGCTTGCGCTGGTGGCGCTGTTCGCCATCACCGCCCCGTCGCTGGCGGCCTTCGCCAAAATTCTCATGTTCCGCGACATGGCGCTGGTGCCGACGGAAGGGCTGCCTGCGTGGCTCTCCGTGTTGAGCCAATTGCAGTTGGCGCAGGCCCGCGACGTCAATGGAGATGGCGTGATTGCCGCCGGCGAACTGTTCGTCATGCGGGACGGCGTTGCGCTCGCTTTGCCGATCTTGGCGGAGCTGCCTTACGTACTGACCGCGCTCATGGCGGCGGCGGGTCTCGCCATCGCGCTTGCCGCGACGGGATCGCACCTCTTTACGCTCGGGACTGGTCTTGCGGAGGACATTTACGGGGTTATCGACGTCCGCCCGATCGAACTGCCGCGCCTCATGGTGGTCTGGGCGGCAATCGCCGCTTGCGCGCTTGTTGCCGCCGTCTTCCTTTTGGTCGCAGAGGTCGATGCACTGCGGTCCGCGCTGACGGCCTTCGCATTCGCCGGCGCCACGTTCTTTCCCATTCTCTTACTCGCCATTTGGTGGCCGCGCTGCACGGCGTGGGGGGCGCTGGCATCTCTGGGAACCGGATTTGGCATCTTGTTTCTCTGCCTGACCGTCGGCGGCTTCTTTGGCATCGCCGAGACGGCCACCGGCATCTGCGCGGCCAGCTTGATCGCGGGCGTTCTCGCGCTCGGGGCCGGCGTGGCGGCAAGTCTATACGGGCCCGCGGCCACACCGTCGGATGCAGCTTACTTCGAGGCGATGCGCCGCCCGGACGGCGAGACGCTGTTCGATCAGTCGCAAGCGCGCGCCACGGCCGCCGAGCAGCGAGCCAACGAAGAGTGATCAGGCCCCGGCCGCGTGGCCGATGAAGCTCAGCGCGACGTTCCTGCGCTGGGCCGCCACGCGATGCTCGATGAGATAGACGCCCTGCCAGGTGCCGAGTGTCATGCGGCCGCCCTTTACCGGGATCGACAGGCTGACCGAGGTGAGCATCGACTTGATGTGGCTCGGCATGTCGTCGGGACCCTCCTCGTGATGGGCGTAGGCGCGGTTCTCCGGTGCCAGGATTTCCAGCGCGTCCAGAAGGTCCAGCCGCACATTGGGGTCCGCGTTCTCTTGAATCGTGAGCGAGGCGGAGGTGTGCGAGACGAACACGGTCAGAAGGCCGTCTTCGACAGCGCAGGACCCCAGCCAATCGGCCAGCGCGCGTGTAATGTCCGTGAAGCCCTTGCCGTCAGTCGGCACCACCAGTGTGTGACCGGCCTGCACCATGCCGCCCATGGCGTGATCTCCCCCTCAAGCAAAGGCGCGCGTTCGTCCCGCTGCAAGGCGATGGTTAACAGAAAATTTACTCAGGCTTGCCACCGTCCTTAGAACCGCTTCGCCGCATCGGGGGGTCAGGCGCCAAGCGGCTGAACCGCGGAAATCTGCGGTGTCAGCTCTATGGGGAACGGTATGGCTTCTGAGGCAAGTTGGCAAACTGGCGACACCGGGGACTTGAGCGAAACGCTCCCCGCCGATGAGCCCATGGATCAACGCACGGTCGAGAGCCTGCTGCGCCGTTTGGTGGACCGGGTCGAGGAGAGCGAACGCCGCTACGGCGAAGCGCTCGACGAGCTTCATGCCAGGCTGGATCAGCTGTCTCAGACCACGGAAGCCGCGCGAGACACC
>Ga0209013_10003274_pt1 | contig 14419 bp, 11 predicted proteins | sample Cruoilmetagenom2_FD_187291 | JGI IMG/M metagenome (GOLD analysis project Ga0209013, IMG submission 187291) | Oil polluted marine microbial communities from Coal Oil Point, Santa Barbara, California, USA - Sample 2 (SPAdes) (version 2) | ecosystem: Environmental > Aquatic > Marine > Oil seeps ... | reverse complement strand
CCGAATCCTGTAACACTTCCGAGTAAACCTCGAGATCCGTGAATTCGGAATCAATCATCCCGTGTAGCACTGCATTTGCCACAGAGCCAATGCCTGATTGTAGTGGTGCGAGCTTTTCAGTCAGTCTTCCTTGACCGATTTCCACACGAAGAAAATCTAATAAATGGTCAGCCATTTGCTTTGTTTCAGCGTCTGGAGCCACGATTGTCGATGGTGAGTCCATCTGATTAGTGAACACGATACCTCTAACTTTTGCAGGATCAATCTTAATCCCCGTTGTTCCAATCCGATCATTCGGATTCATTAGTGGTATCGGTTTGCGTTCACCTTGCTTGCCCGTATCATAAATATCATGAAGTCCTTCAAGCATTTCTGGCTGCGCCATGTTAATTTCCACAATGATGTGCTTTGCATGTTCCGCGAAAATCGATGAATTTCCAACCGATGTCGTTGGGATTATAAAGCCATCTTCAGATATTGAAACCGCTTCCAAAATAGCGAAATCAATAGGTCCAATCACTTCTGAACGTAAAAGTTCTGCTGTATGCGACAAATGTTGGTCAACAAATAACATATCCCCCTCGTTTATTTTCCCACGCATAACTGGATCTGCCTGGAATGGCAGTCGCTTTCCGACGATACCCGCTTCCGCAAAGGCAGTGTCGATATCAGACCCAAGAGACGCTCCCGTAAATATATTCACTTTAAATGTTTCAGTTTCTGCACGCTTGACCAGCGCAAATGGAACCGCTTTCGCATCACCCGCACGCGTGAATCCACTTAAGCCTAGCGTCATTCCGTCAGTAATCAACGACGCTGCTTCTTCTGGAGTAACAACGCGTTCTTTTAATTCCGGATGTTTGATTCGTTTCAATTTTGTCTCCATATTCTCAACCTCTATCTTATGACTATTTTAATAATTCTAACAAACTAACTCATAATCTAGAGATTTAGGGAAAGAAACAGGGATTTACCCGCTAAAACAGGCAAATCCCTAGCTGAAACAGCATATTAGAAATCAAGTAACTTCCGGAAATAGCTAGCATATGATTGGCTCACCGGAATTTTCGTCCCATCATTCATTAATAGCACGAGTGTAGAATGCGTGTCAGGAAACACCTCGCGGATATGGTGGACATTGACGATAAATGATCGATGGCAACGGACGAATAGCTCTCGAGGTAAAACATAATCAAAAGCCTGAAGTGTTTTCCGGTGTGTACCCGAAACCCCATTGGCCTCGACATGCGTTTTCTTCCCACGCACTTCCATATATTTCACATCTGTAAAAGGGACAGGCATCCAGCCGTCCTGCGTTTTCACCGTCACAACAGACTTACCTTCTGTGAATGAAGGATAAATGGCTGTCACACTTCCAATAACTTGTCCATCTCGGTGAAAAGGAACGGCCATGCCATGATACGGAACAGCATACACATCACGGTTGATAAAATCCGATACCTTTTGTCTAGTAGATAGCGCCTTGTGAGCAAGTGAACCTGGTTTCACCAAATCACCCGCGTTTATTTTCAAATCCACTCGGACGCTTGGACGGTAATACACATATTGTTCACCATCTGATACAGCGATCGAGATTTCATCTGAAAACAACTCCCCAATCACATCAAGCATTTCATAATCTTGAAAATCCTTCATCAAGCAAAAACACCTCTTCCTAAACTATCATTCCTTTTTTTATTATAACGGACATTGAGTATGAATGGATAAACCCAGTCTATTGCCTTTATTTGAAAACCGATTTTTGAATGAAAGAAATGACACCTTTCTATGCAAAAAGAAGCGGCTGAAGATGAAATTTCAGCTGCTCCTTGCCTTCTATTCATATGATTTCCGAAAACCAACGCCACTTACATTAATGAGCCTTAAAGGGTCATTCACGGATCGTGTGTTATTTGATATCTCCTGCAAGATACTTCGTTGTTTTCAAGAAGATTGGGTGGGACGGAATTAGTCTTTTCTCATTAGCATCTAAAGCCAGTAAATCAATGTTGCTTAATCCTTGATTCCAGGTTGAAAATTTAAGTGATTGTGGAAAGCTCCAGGGTCCTTTCCTTCTGCAACCATAGTTTAATGTCAGACTTACTTCCCTTTCGGTGCATTCACTATTTATTCAGCTTTAAATTGAATCTTCTCGACAGTATACTTATCAATTGCTTTCATTTTCGGTTCGTATCCGATCCCATATGCGGTTGGAATCGTAATATAGCCATCAACTACGATGATTTCTGGACTGATGACATCTTCCTCCCAGTAACGGGATGATGCTGCTGTGTCTCCTGGGAAAATGAAGTTTGGAAGTGTCGTAAGTGCGATGTTATGCGCGCGTCCGATTCCCGATTCCAACATGCCACCGCACCACACTGGAATCTGGTGTTCCAAGCAATAATCATGTATTTTTTTTGCTTCTGTCAGGCCTCCAACACGACCGATTTTAATATTAATAATTTTAGTACTTCCCAATTCAACCGCTTTTCGTGTATCTTCGAGTGAATGAATACTTTCATCCAAACAGATAGGCGTTATCAGTTGTTTCTGCAACGCCGCGTGGTCGATAATATCATCAGAAGCTAGTGGCTGTTCAATCATTGTCAAATTGAATTCGTCTAGCTCTTTTAAAAGTTCCACATTTTCAAGTGTATATGCTGAATTCGCATCTGCCATGAGTGGAACGTCCGGGAAGTTTTTGCGGATTTCACGTATTACTCCAATGTCATTGTCCGGTTTAATCTTCACTTTAATACGCTTGTAGCCTTCTTCCACAAATCCGCGGATGGTTTCGATCAAATCGGCAACATTTTCATGGATTCCGATACTGATTCCAACTTCGATTTTATCTCGCTCGCCCCCTAAGGCTTTAGCCAACGTCATTTTGTTACGCTTCGAATAGAGGTCCCAAATCGCCCCTTCAACAGTGGACTTGGCCATATTGTTTTTGCGTAGCGCAGTAAACAATTCACTTACTTCGTCGGGATGACCGATTTTTTTTCCTAATACGAGAGGAATCAGGAAATCCCGAAGCATATGCAAATTCGTTTCCATTGTTTCTTCGTTATACCAAGGCGAGTGGAACGCCACCGACTCTCCCCAACCCGTATTTCCAAGGTCATCTTTCACTTCTAGTAACAGGAAATCTTTATCTTGAAATGTACCAAAACTTGTCGTGAACGGGCTTTTCATCGTCATTTTCATTTTTCGAATATTAATTTCTTTAATTATCATTCAGTTACGCCTCTCTCTTTTCTATTCAATGGAATTGTGCTTCGTTTGACGAATTGGTAATATTGTACTTCTTGATCGGTCTTTCTCAAACCGACCACTGCAAATCCATCGCTAAATAAAGTTTGAAAAATGGTCCTAATTTTCATTCGCCAATCTAGCGCCAGTTCAGGCTCATTCTTTTTAAGCATTTGAAAATGTGTTGGAACCGGAACTTCAATTCCAACGCTGTTCAAAGGAGTTTCACGCAACTCCACTTCAATCGTCGGACTTCCATTTTCAGATTGTCCTACTACAAACGGACGTACATATTTAGAAATTTGAGGCATCCATTTCCTCTCTACCCGTTCACTTAAAAACCACCACTCTATTTGAAGCCGATCTGAAGGTAGCCCTTTATTCAATCCATCTTCCATTTCACCGTAATAATTTTCCAAATAGGTATCGCTGATAGCATAGAGTTTCGACAAGTTTAAGTAAGCATTGCGGCTTTCAAGAGGATCAAATGTCCATGTAATCAAGTCATAGCCTATTTCTTGTGCCCGTTTCCGCTGTTCATCCTTCAACCATTTTCCGATACCCATCAGCTGATAGTCCGGATGAATGCCGAGCATATGTGAGCATAAATAGGATTTACCATTGGCGAACCCTGGAAAACCATATGAAAAACCTACAAGTTTATCGCCGGAGAAAGCACCTAATAACAATCCGCCATTCTTCGCTGCTGTAAATGTTTGATGCGTCGGAATTGGATCTCCATTCCAAACTTCCCGTTCAAGCTTTTGGATGCGGCGCATATCTTCGTTCTTTTCCAATTTGCGAATGGATATATTTGTGTGCATAAATTTACTTCCTTTGCTCTAAACGCTCAAATGAATGGTTAACCGTTCGAACTAAAATTTCAATTCCTGTCAGTAAACTATCGTGGTTGAATGTCATTTTAGGGTGATGAAGACCTGGTGATAAGTCGCAACCGAGACCGAGCATGGTCGTTCTGACAAAAGGTCTTTTCAATGTATAGAAATGAAAGTCTTCTCCACCTGGTGTGGCGATGGGAGCTGCTAAGAATTGTTCTCCAACTGTTTCAATAATAGCTTGTGCCATCAGTTTGACTGCGTTTTCATCCACTTCTGCAGCTGGAAGATCAGCCATGACTTCAATATTGATTGCAACGGCAGACAGTTCCGCAACCGAGCTAATCACTTTCTCCAACTGGTCCATCAGTGTATCCATAACTTGGTTGGTCTGAGCACGTACGTCTATGCTGAACACCCCATTTCCTGGAATGATGTTTGCCGACTCGCCACCCGATTGGAACATTGTCATTTTTGCTGAATGCGGAACCATGGGATCAACGTGGATGGAGCGGATTGCCTGTACGAGAAGTGCCATTACTTCAATGGCATTTTGCCCTAGATGCGGTCTTGCCCCGTGTGCATCTGTCCCGGTGATTGATCCCTTAATCATTTTTGCAGCACCGTGCATAATAGCAGGCGATGAATAGCCGTGCCCGATTTCTTGAATTGGTCGAAGATGGACGCCATACAAATAATCGAAGTCGTCCACTATACCCTTATCCAAAAGTGCCAATGCCCCTGTCCCTTTTTCCTCAGCTGGTTGAAAAATCACTTTCAGTCGTCCTGATTTCGGAAACCCTATTTTTTTCAATACAAGTAAAGCACCAACTGCCATTGTCGTATGTGCGTCGTGTCCACATGAATGGTTCGCTTGATAGACCCCGTCGACTTGTTGCCAAAGTGCATCGATATCCGCTCTGATACCTACACAATGATCCCCTGATCCTACAGTGACAACAAGTCCAGTCGAATCATCGAATGTCTCCACTTGAAAACCTTCATATTCCAGCAATTGCTTCAAGTATTGAGTGGTCTTCACTTCTTTCCAACTGATTTCGGGATGAGTATGCAAATGATTAAATACATTTTCAACAATCGGTTTCACTTCTTGTAACGCTGTTTTCATTTTCTATCCACTCCTTCTACAAATAAGAATTCACTTTTTAGTGCCCGGTACGTTTCTTGCCTTGTTTTGAAACTGTCCTTTTCCTTCACTGACAAGCCCGCAACGACTGCATTCATGAATGAAAACAGAGAAGCCGTTGCATCCAGTGTCGACCTGTTCGGTGAATAAATCGGAAAAAGTAAATGACTGTATGCATGGATTGGCGCCAGCAATGAATCGGTTATACCAATTATGAAAGCTTGTTGTGTATGGGCTAATTCTGCAATTTGAATCGTTTCTTTTAAATAGCGATGAAACGAAATAACAATCACGACGGACTTGTCATTCATTTGACTCAGTGTTTGAATAACATCTTCCGTTTCTGGTCGCAAAAGCCTTACATTTCCTCTCACCAAACCGAGTGTGTAGGATAGCCAATTGGCAGCTGTAAATGAAGAACGAAGGCCAAGAATATAAACAGTTTCGGCTTTCGAGAGACGTTCAATTGCCTTTTCGTAATCTTCTTCTTTTATTTGTTTTATTGTCGCTGCTACCGTTGCCCTATCCTCTTCCATTACTTTTGCGAAAAAGTGTGGTTCCTGTTCGAGCTCCAACTTGGATTGTTGATAGTTTGTAAAGCTGCTCTCGTGAAACAACAATTTTTCTCGAATGACCTTTTGCAATTCGGCATAGCCGGAAAGACCCAAGCTATAGCAAAATCGGATAACCGTTGTTTCACTAACACCGATGGTCTTCCCAATATCTTGTGCTGGCGCCATGGCAATTTTCTTCGGATGATCCATAACAAACTTAGCGACTTTTTTCTGGCTCTTCGACAAATCATTATAATTTTGGTGTATTAACTCTTTTATTTTCATGTTTACTCTTCCTTCATGAAGTTATTACATCTTTATTTAAATATTTGAAGTAAAAACTTCTTTAATTGTTTGTTAACTAACTTATCATGTGATTTAACGGAATACAATGAGTTTTCCGAAATTAATCATATTATCTTGGATTCCACTGATAAATTTGAGTTGGTTGTGTTTTCCTAATGAATTGTTTCCGCCATTGCATAAAACACTGTGGCAATTTCTATGATTAGTTAGCCATCAAAATAGTTAGTGGTTATTAGTTGGTTCTATTTGAATGGACAATTGTAGTAAATAGAAAGAATTGTTTTCATCAAGCTATGTGAATATCTTTTTTATATTATCTGAGCTATTGAAATTATTTGAATAGCGTGTTAAATTGTTATGAAAGTATTCCCTTCAAAAAAATATTTATGAAGGGAATACTTTTTTACATTCGAAATATGGGGGGAAGATTATGAAGAAGAAGAAAAAATTTAGTTTTATGGCATTAGTTGTTTTAGTTGTTTTGTCCTTAGTGGCATGTTCTTCAGAGGGAGGTTCTGAGGAAAGTGATTCAAGCGAAAAGAAAGAACTTCAAGTGGCATATAACGCTCAGCCTCCTACGCTTGACCCACTAATTTCAACTGCAGTTGCAACACGTGATGTTATGAGAAATGTATACGAAACACTACTAACACTTAATGAGAATTTTGAAGTTACTCCTTTATTAGCAGAATCATATACACAAAGTGAAGATGGAAAAACGATAACTTTCAAGTTAAGAAAAGGGATTAAATTTCACAATGGGGATGATATGACAGCTGACGATGTTGTTGCTTCTATGACACGTTGGGCAGAAACTACTTCTCTTGGAAAAGGTTCTTTTGCTGGTTCTACATTTTCAAAGATAGATGAAGAAACAGTTGTCTTAGAAATGCCAGTAGCACAATTCACAGTATTGCACATGCTTGCTGATCCTGGACAAGCCGCAGTTATCGCACCAAAATCAACAATTGATTCAGCCACTGCTGAAGGTTTAACCGAATTTATCGGTACTGGTCCATATAAATTTGTTGAATGGAAAAGCGATCAATATGTACTTTTGTCAAAATTTGAAGACTATCAATCTTTAGACCAAACTGCAAGTGGATTAGCAGGGAAAAAAGAGGCATTTATAGATGATATCTATTTCCAATTCGTAACAGATGCTTCGACTAGATTAGCAGGAATTCAATCAGGAGAGTATGACATTGCAAATGCAATTTCTTTCGATAACGTAGAACAACTTTCTACTAACACCGACGTAAAAAATTCAATTGACCACAATGGATTCAATGGAATTGTTTTTAATAAAAAAGCTGGTTTATTCCAAAATGTATTGGCACGTCAAGCTATAAATACAGCTTTGAATGAAGAAGCCATCTTAACTGCTGCTTTTACAAGTCCCGATTATTATGAACTTGAACACGGCTTAATGATTAAAGACCAAAAAGAATGGTATAGCGAAGCAGGAAAAGATAAATACAATCTGAATGATCCTGAAAAAGCTAAAGCAATGTTAAAAGAAGCTGGATACAACGGAGAAGAAATTGTCATACTTTCTACTCGCGATTATGAAGATCACTATAACTCTGCGGTAGTTGTTCAACAACAACTTGAAAGCATTGGAATGAAAGTAAAACTAGATATTTACGACTGGGCTACTGTATTACAAAAAAGAGCAGATGAAACGGCATATGACATTTTTGTAACTGGTTTCCCTACAGAGCCAATCCCTAATAAGTATGTATTCTTAGATTCTTCAACTGAATGGCCAGGTTGGACAAATGATCCAATCATTGATGACTTGCTAAACAAAATCAATACTGCATCTTCACAAGAAGAAGCGAAACAACATTTTGAAGCTTTACAAGAAGAATTTTATGAGTATCTACCAATGGTTAAATTCGGAAATAAAACTACGATTACAACAGTACGTTCTAATGTCGAAGGTATGGACTTCCTTCAAGGAATTATCCTTTGGAATGTAGATAAAAAATAGTGCTTCAGCATTTTAAAAAAGAATACAGTCGTTGAGATATCTATTGTAACGACTGTATTCCCCAATTCTTAGAGGTAATTTGACAAAGCGTAAGTGCTAAGAAAAGAACTAAATCATCGAGGAGATGATCACTTGAAGGGCTATATTTTAAGACGTTTATTATCTTTAATACCAGTTCTATTTGTAGTTGCAGTCGTTGTTTTTTTATTAATGCATATAACACCTGGTGATCCAGCTGCGGTTATTTTAGGACCAGAAGCATCTCCTAATGAGATTGCTGAACTCAGAGAAGCACTCGGCTTAAACCGCCCGGTTACTGAACAGTTTGTTTCATGGTTTGGTGGTGTGCTTCAAGGTGATTTAGGTAATTCTATTTTTATGAAACAGCCAGTATTACAAGCTTTTTTCGAACATTTAGGACCCACTCTCTCTTTGGCAATTATGGCTCAAATTCTTGCAATTGTAGTTGCTATTCCTCTCGGCATTCTTGCTGCAAAATTTAGAGGGTCTATCTTGGATCAAACCTTCATGGGAATCTCATTGTTAGGTATTTCCGTCCCAAGCTTTTTGTTAGGGTTATTTTTAATCCTATTGGTTGGTGTTGAACTAAAATGGCTGCCTGTTGCAGGATATAAGCCACTTAATGATGGATTATGGAACCATATTAAATATCTAATCCTTCCTGCAATAGCACTTGGTTCTATGCAAGCTGCCCTTATTGCACGAATGACAAGATCCTCTATGTTAGATGTGTTAAATGCAAACTATATAAAAACAGCACGTTCTAAAGGTGTTAAAGAGAGTTTAATCGTTATCAAACATACTTTAAGAAATGCTTTTATTCCAATACTCACTATTATTGGACATACATTTGGAACTCTTGTTGCAGGTGCTGCTGTTGTTGAAACAGTTTTTAACATTCCGGGAATTGGGCAATTAATTATCAATTCTGTTGAACGACGTGACTTTGCTGTCATACAAGGTTCCGTTCTACTAATTGCTGTGAGTTATGTACTGATTAATTTAGTCATCGACTTACTATACGGCGTTATCGACCCTCGTGTTCGATTGGGTAGAAAATAGAAAGGAGTTGACACAAGTGCAAAACTTAATAACTACTGAACAATTAAACTCAATAAAAAGCGAAATGAAAAAGAAGCATAGAGATTTGTTAGTGAAAAGATTTTTTTCTAACAAACTTGCGTTATTTGGTTCAATACTAATGACTGTTATTGTTTTACTCGCGATAATTTCTCCCTTCTTTACTTCCTTTACGCCCTATGAGTTAGATCCAGTGAAACGACTTCAACCTCCAGGTGCGGAACACTTTTTTGGAACAGATAATTATGGTAGAGATCTTTTTAGTCGAATAGTAAACGGTGCCAGAGTATCTCTTATCATCGGTTTTGCAGTTGCGATAATAACATCCATCTTAGGAATGATTATTGGGCTTTATTCCGCTTACTATAAAAAACTAGACGGAGTATTAATGCGTATTTCAGATGGATTAATGGCTTTTCCAGCAATTTTATTAGCCATTGCGATTATGGCTTCACTAGGACCTAGATTAGAAAATGTAATTATTGCTCTAGTCATTGTTTTTACTCCTTCTGTAGCTCGAACGGTTCGCTCTGCTGCATTGGTAGTAAAGGAACAAACCTATGTAGAAGCTTTAAAGGCGCAAGGTGCAAGCGCATCTCGCATAATCTGGTTAAACATAGCAACAAATGTTTTATCTCCACTGATTGTCCAAGCTACTTTCATTTTTGCGGATTCCATCATTATCGAAGCCGCACTAAGTTTCTTGGGTGCTGGAATTCCTGCACCTGATCCAAGTTGGGGAAACTTATTGTACGATGGGAAAACGGTGATTTTTAACGCTTGGTGGATGACACTATTCCCTGGTATCGCCATTATGCTTAGCGTTTTTGGTCTTAATCTATTTGGAGACGGACTGAGAGATTTATTAGATCCACATACTAATAAGGCAAAAAAATAAAAAAACTGCGTGGTGATACAATGTCCGACTTACTTTTGGAAGTAAAAAATTTAAAAGTTCATTTTGATACTGAAAATGGTCGTGTCACAGCCGTTGATGATGTATCCTTTTCTGTTAAACAAGGAGAAACAGTAGGGGTTGTAGGCGAATCTGGTTGCGGAAAAAGCGTTACTGCAGAGTCTATACTTCGTCTCTTAGACGAAAAACATACCAATTATGAAGGAAATATTTTTTTTCAAGAAAAAGATATCTTAAGATTTAGATACAGTGAACTACAAAAACTTCGTGGAAATGATATTTCAATGATTTTTCAGGATCCAATGAGTTCTCTTAATCCCGTTTATACAGTTGGAAATCAAATCGTTGAAGCACTATTACTTCATCAAAATTTAACAAAGAAAGAAGCAGAAGAAAAAGCTGTAGACATGTTACGTTTAACTGGGATCCCGCTTCCTGAAAAAAGGGTCAATGAGTATCCACATGAGCTTTCCGGAGGTATGAGACAACGTGTCATGATAGCAATGGCGCTATCTTGCAAACCAAAGTTATTAATTGCAGATGAACCAACTACGGCACTAGATGTAACAATTCAATCTCAAATATTAGATTTAATTAAAGATTTAAAAGACGAATTTAACATGGGAACTATCATGATTACTCATGATTTGGGTGTTGTTGCAGAAGTTTGTACGAAAGTTGTTGTTATGTACTTGGGCCAAGTAATTGAAGAAGCTTCCGTGGAGTCTATTTTCTCCTCCCCTCTTCACCCATATACCCAAGGGCTTTTAAAATCTATACCACATATTGAAGGTCCTCGTGATGAAAAACTTTATGTCATTGAAGGAAAAGTTCCAACTTTAAATCAAATTCCACCGGGTTGTCGTTTTGCGCCTCGTTGTGAATTTGCAACAAATTTATGTAAAACAGAGAAGCCTCAATTAGATTCTTATGAAAATGACCGTAAAGTACGCTGTTGGCATTTCAAAGAGATTCAAGAAAAAGGAGGTGTGATGAATGGTATTAGAAATGAATCAGACAAAGTCACATCCTGAAACAAAAGTAGCACAAAATATTATATTAGAAGTGAAAAACTTAAAAAAATATTTCCCTATAACAGGTTCTTTTAATAATACAGTTACTCATGTAAAAGCAGTAAATGACATCTCTTTCAGTCTAATTCAAGGTGAAACCTATGGATTAGTTGGAGAATCCGGATGTGGAAAAAGTACTACTGGACGAACTCTTCTAAGATTACTCGAACCTACCGAAGGTGAAGTTTTCTACCGTGGACAAGATATCAATAAGTTAAAGAATTCTGATCTCCGAGATATTCGAAGAGAACTACAGATGGTTTTCCAGGATCCTTATTCCTCTCTTAATCCAAGGAAACGTATAGGGCACATTTTAGAAGAAACATTGAAAATCCATAAAATCGGAACTAAAAAAGAACGTACAGAGCAAGTAATGAATATTTTAAGTAAAGTTGGTTTTCAAAGAGAACATTACTACCGTTTTCCACATGAATTTTCAGGTGGCCAAAGACAACGAATTGGCCTTGCACGGGCATTAATCATTAATCCTAGCATCATCATTTGTGATGAACCTGTATCCGCATTAGATGTATCGATTCAATCTCAAGTATTAAATTTATTAGAAGAAATGCAGCAGGAATTCAACTTAACTTACTTGTTTATCTCTCATGACTTAGGTGTAGTTCGTCATATCTCTGACCGAATTGGAGTCATGTATTTAGGCAAGTTAGTAGAGGAATCTCCTACAGATGAGTTATATGATAATCCGTTACATCCATATACAAAAGCTCTACTGTCTTCAATTCCGGTACCTAATCCATTCATAAAACGAGAAAAAATAAAATTAATTGGTGAAATCCCTTCACCAGTCAATCCTCCAAGTGGTTGTGTTTTCCACACAAGATGTCCGTTTGCGATGGATGTATGTAAAGAAATTGAACCAATAATGAAAAAGATGGAACATGGACACAAAGTAGCTTGTCATCTTTACTAACTCATATGGAGGTTATTACATGCTAATTGAAAAAGTTGTTATACGGAAAATGAAAATGGATTTGAAATTCCCTTTCCAAACGAGTTTTGGAACAGAACAAGAACGTTTATTTCTCATTACGGAAATACACAGTGGTAATCAAATAGGATATGGCGAATGTGTCGTTAGCTCTAATCCATATTACAGTGAAGAAACTGTGTCTACTGCATTTTCAATCATAAAAGAATTCCTATTACCTCTTATTCTTGGAAAAGATATTCAGCATCCGGATGAAGCAAACAAAATGTTTAACCGGATTCGCAGAAACAACATGGCAAAATCGGCAATTGAAGGTGCTCTTTGGGATCTTTATGCCAAAACGCAAAATAAACCTCTTGCGGAAGTCATAGGTGGACAGAACTCTGAAATCACTGTTGGCGTAAGTATTGGGATTCAAGAAACGAAAGAAGACTTGCTTGAAAAAGTAGAGGAATTATTAAAACAAGGATTTAAAAAGATTAAAATTAAAATTAAACCTGGAAAAGATATTGAATATCTTCGTAGTGTCCGAGAAAAATTTGGCGATATACCAGTCATGGCAGACGCTAACTCTGCATACACTTTAGATGATCTTGAATTGTTTAAAGAAATGGATAGCTTGAATTTAATGATGTTTGAACAACCTCTAGCTCATGATGACATTATTGATCACTCTATTTTACAGAATGCAATTCAAACTCCGATTTGTTTAGATGAAAGTATTCATTCGGTAGAAGATGCACGAAAAGCAATTGAACTTGGTAGTTGTAAGATTATTAACATTAAAATCGGTCGTGTTGGCGGTATTTCTGAAGCAATAAAAGTTCATAATTTATGCCAAGAAAATAATATTCCAGTGTGGTGCGGAGGAATGCTTGAATCTGGAATAGGAAGAGCCTTTAACGTTGCAATCACTTCTTTACCAAACTTTACAATTCCAGGAGATACGTCTCCTTCTGCACGTTATTGGGTGAAAGATATTATAAAGCCAGAAGTAACAATGGATGCTGAGGGACATATTCAAGTACCCACAACTCCTGGAATCGGTTACGAAGTCGATCAAGAGGCTCTGGATCAGTATACATTGGACATATTTGAGTTTACGAAAGAGTCCTTGCTACTATCGAACTAGTTAGCTAATTTTATAGATACCAAACTATTTCATTATATTTACCAGTAGTAACCTGTTACATCCAATGCAGTCCCATTGATATGAAGTTCCAATTGGCGAGAGTTTGGAACTTTACCGCTACAGTTCATTTCAGCTTTACTGGGATGAGTCTCAAAACGCTCCAACTTTTGAAACTAGATCTCTTGTGGGATTGCCACCATTCCCCTGAGAAATCGAATGATGATTATTGTACCTATTGTCTCACCTATCGACAAGCAGGTGGAAGATTCACATGTCGATAGTATGGACACGGAATTTTATCAATAGTTCAAGATTGAAGAAACATCATTAATCGACGGAAATTGATGCACAAAATATCGACTATCCTTATGAATGAAATAGACGAGCATGTTACTTTGTAGCATTGCTCGTCTATTTTCTTGTTGGCAATCTTGCAGCGTTTTTGCATCCTTCTCTCTCCTGTAGTGTTTTGCGTTTGGTTGACGAAAGTTTGGATATTCACTCTAAAAAGCGCTAGCGGCCGAAGGTAATATTTTCGCCCCTCCCTCTCTTCAAAGCACTTTATGGTAAGAATCAAAAGAATAGACACCTTACTAGGACAAGACCCCCTCAGTATCAAAGAAACCGAGAGGGTCTTGATAATTAATCTATTAACTTAAAATCAACTTAAAAGTAGTCCAATCAATTAAAAATCAAATGCTCCAAATCTCTTGGGTATTCCGTGATCAAGTTCGTACCTTTATTTGTCAACACGACTGTATCTGAATGACGGAACCCGCCAACACCTGGAATGTAAATTGCAGGTTCAACACAAAATACCATTCCTTCCTGTAAGATAAGATCGTTATCATACCGAAGAGATGGCTCCTCATGTAGGCCTATTCCAATTCCGTGGCCAGTCCGGTGGATACTATATTCCTCGACACCTGCTTTTTTGAATACTTGACGGGCCGCTTCGTTTACTTCTTTTGCCGTGATGCCCACTTTGATGATGGCCAGTGCCGTCAACTGTGCTTCTTGTGCAATTTTGAATGCCTCTATCTGTTTATCCCTTGGTTGTCCCACAAAAAATGTCCGTTCACATTCTGCCCGGTACCCATTCAAGCCAACTTGACGGCTATGGATGACAATGTCATTCTCGTCAAACTTCC
>Ga0209013_10003273_pt1 | contig 14419 bp, 11 predicted proteins | sample Cruoilmetagenom2_FD_187291 | JGI IMG/M metagenome (GOLD analysis project Ga0209013, IMG submission 187291) | Oil polluted marine microbial communities from Coal Oil Point, Santa Barbara, California, USA - Sample 2 (SPAdes) (version 2) | ecosystem: Environmental > Aquatic > Marine > Oil seeps ... | reverse complement strand
GTTTCTAGGGAGCGACGAGGACCGCAGAATTACCTAAAAAGCGAAGTGGGAGCATGTGACGAAGTCACAATGCTCCCACTATGTCTTTCTCTAGGTAAAGGTTCGGTACCGTGCTTTCCAAAGCTCCCGGAAACCAAGGTGGGAATGGTTTTCATTCTTTCAAAAAATGCTTTCATATCTTTACTCTTTTAGTGTTTAATTTTTCAGGTTTTCGGCGCGTTTCTCCAATTTTCAATAAAAAAGCCCTGATACTCATTAGAGTACCAGGACTTACGATTTATGCTAATTGAGCAAACACTTTATGGAATGCTGCCACTGTTTTTGCAATATCTTCTGATGTATGAGCGGCAGATAGGAACATGCCTTCAAATTGTGAAGGAGGTAAGAAAATGCCTTCATCAGCCATCAAGCGGTAATATTTCGCAAACAATTGTAAATCAGATGATTTAGCCACATCATAATTCGTAACCGTTTCATTCGTAAAGAAGAAACCAATCATTGACCCAGCACGGTTTACCGTATGCGGGATATGATATTTCGATGCAGCTTCACGGAAACCAGCTTCTAATTGGTCAGCAAGACGATTGAAGTGGTCATACGTTTCTGGTGTTAAACGTGATAATGTTTCAAAACCAGCTGTCATCGCAAGTGGATTACCTGATAAGGTTCCTGCTTGATATATCGGACCGCTTGGCGCAATTTGAGACATGATTTCCAGTTTCCCACCATATGCACCAACAGGTAGACCGCCACCAATTACTTTGCCAAGGCAAGTTAAATCAGGCGTTACATCAAAATGCCCTTGAGCACAATTATAGCCGACCCGGAAACCAGTCATCACTTCATCAAAAATAAGGACTGTTCCATTTTCTGTACAAAGTTCTCGAAGACCTTCAAGGAATCCAGGGTTTGGCGGAACCACACCCATATTCCCAGCTACAGGTTCTACAATAATCGCAGCAAGATCAGCACCAAATTGTTCGAAAGCAGCACGTACGCTGGCCAAGTCATTATAAGCAACGGTAATCGTGTTTTTCGCTACTGATTCCGGCACACCAGGGCTATCCGGTAGACCAAGAGTCGCAACACCAGACCCTGCTTTAATCAATAGACTGTCTCCATGTCCATGGTAGCAACCTTCAAATTTCAAGATTTTATCACGACCTGTGTATCCGCGAGCTAAACGCAGTGCACTCATTGTCGCTTCTGTACCTGAAGACACCATACGAACCATCTCAATTGATGGAACACGTTCCATTACGAGTTTGGCTACGTCATTTTCAATCAAAGTTGGCGCACCAAAGCTAGTACCGGATGTCGCCACTTGTTGAATCGCAGAAACTACATCAGGGTGAGAATGTCCTAAAATAAGTGGACCCCATGATAGAACATAGTCGATGTAGTCATTGCCATCGATATCTGTAATGGTTGCCCCTTTCCCACTTGCCATGAAAATCGGATCCATATCAACAGATTTAAACGCACGAACAGGGCTGTTAACCCCACCTGGCATTAATTTAACGGCTTCATTAAATGCTTGTTTGGATTTTTCATATGAACGTCCCATTTATTTCTCCTCCAACCAACGTGCCACGTCTTTCGCATGGTACGTCATGATGATATCTGCACCTGCACGTTTCATGCTTGTTAGCGTTTCGAGTACGATTTTTTGTTCATCAATCCAGCCATTTTGAGCTGCTGCTTTTACCATTGCATATTCACCGCTTACGTTATAAGCAACAACAGGTAAATCAAAGTTATTTTTAACATCACGGACGATATCTAAATAAGAAAGTGCTGGTTTAACAATTAAGAAATCAGCGCCTTCTTCAACGTCAGATGCTGCTTCACGAATTGCTTCATTGCGATTTGCATAATCCATTTGATACGTTTTACGGTCGCCAAATTGTGGCGTACTATTCGCTGCATCACGGAACGGACCATAGTACGCAGAAGAATATTTCACTGCATATGACATGATCGGGATATGTGCAAATCCTGCTTGGTCTAAGCCATGGCGAATAGCAGCTACAAAGCCATCCATCATGTTCGAAGGAGCGATAATATCAGCTCCTGCTTTTGCTTGAGCAATTGCTGTACGAGCTAATAAATCAAGTGTAGGATCGTTTAGGACTTGTCCATTTTCAATCACGCCACAGTGACCGTGATCTGTGTATTCACATAAACATGTATCGGCAATGACGATTAATTCTGGGTGACGATTTTTCACAAAACGAATGGCTTCTTGAATGATGCCGTGATCGTGGAAAGCTTGAGTTCCTTCAGCATCTTTTTCTAGAGGAATTCCAAATAAAATAATCGATGGAATACCAAGAGATACGACTTCATCAACTTCAGCACCTAAGTGATCGAGTGAAAATTGAAATACACCAGGCATCGAGGAAATCGGGTTGCGAATATTTTCACCTTCGGCAACAAAAATCGGATAAATTAAATCATTTGTATGTAGGTAAGTTTCACGAACCATCGCTCGTAATTTATCGCTAGTACGTAATCGACGGTGTCTAGTAAATTGAAGTTCTTTCATTGAATTGAGTCTTCCTTCCATTGAACAATTTTTTTAATGAGAGCTAAATAGGTGTAGGTTCTAGGTTGAATATGAACCGGTGCTCCATGTTTTTCTAAAGCAGCTGCGGTTACATGGCCGATAGCCGCTGTTGTAATGCCCTTCCAACCTGTTGTTGGGACAATTTCATTGGAATAGACTTCAACAGCTGATGGACTCGCAAATGTCACGATATTATTAGCATGTTGTTGTAGATAAGTTAGTAATTCTTTTGCAGTCTTAACATCTTGTAAAGTTTCATACACAGTCCATTCATCAACTGACTGAGTTAGACCGTCTTTAATCGTTTTCTTTGCTAGCGACCCTTTAATAAACAAGCATGTTTCCGATTGGCTTGCGATCATGGGAAATTGTTGTATAAATACATCCGCACTATAAATGGTGGGCGTAAACGATACGCTTAAACCTAGTTTTTGTATTGCTTCAGCTGTTTTACTTCCCACTGCCGCAATTTTACACGAGAGGTAATCTATACGAATATTATGCCTTGCTAGTTTTTGTTCAAAAGCTGACACTGCATTTTGGCTTGTGATTATAAGCCAATCATAGTCGCCCAGTTTAGAGATAAACTTCTCATCTTGAATATTTACTTCTTGTGTTTGAATGAGTGGGAAAACTTTACTTTGCCCACCCAATCGTGCCACTTCCAACAAAGCCTCATTTGACCTTGGTTGACCTGTAAAGACAATTGTTTGTCCTCGCAAATCACTCTTTTTAGACATTCAAGTCGGCTCTAACTTGTTGGATTAAATCGTATGCTCCTTGGTCACTCAATGTTTTCGCAACTTCTTTACCCGCAATTTCAGGGTTGATATTTGTTGTCGAGTCTTTAAATACTTGTTGTGCATCTGGAGATGTTACAAGACCAGAAAATTCGACTTTACCACTAGTAACTGTAGCAAATCCTGCGATTGGTACTTGGCAACCACCATCCATTGCAAGTAAAAATGCACGTTCTGCTTGCACAGCTTTCCATGTGTCTTCATGTGTGATTTTAGCAAGCTCAGCTAATAGTTCTTCATCGTCTTCACGACATTCAATAGCTAAAGCACCTTGACCTACTGCAGGTAGGCATGCGTCAGTTGATAGATATTCCGTTACCACATCGTCGCTCCAACCAAGGCGTTTTAAGCCAGCTGCTGCTAAAATAATCGCATCGTATTCTTCTGTTTCTAGTTTTGCTAAACGAGAATCCACATTTCCTCGGATCCATTTAATTTCAAGGTCTGGGCGCAGTAATAATAATTGTGAACCTCGACGTAAACTACTAGTACCAACTACCGCACCTTCAGGTAAATCCATAAATTTCACATGGTTCGTAGAAATGAATGCATCACGTGCATCTTCACGTGGAGGAACACACCCAATTACTAATCCTGCAGGTAATTCAGCTGGCATATCTTTCATGCTGTGAACCGCAAAATCGATTTCTTTGTCGTATAAAGCTTGCTCAATTTCTTTTACGAATAAGCCTTTACCGCCCACTTTTGACAGTTGCACATCCAAAATTTGATCACCTTTTGTTACGATTTCTTTTACTTCGAATTCAAATGGTGCTCCAGCTTTTTTCATTTCGTTAATAAACCAATTTGTTTGTGTTAACGCTAATTTACTTCTTCTTGAACCTACGATAATTTTTCTCATACCTATAACAACCTCTCTAAATTAAAATCCGTTTTAATACCAAAAATGAAACTCAGATAAGCGACTTCCTAAAAAGAAGTTCACTAACACTAGTAAAAATGCATATACATGACCCCATGCATAACTTGTCCCATGTATTGTTCCTTTTTGACGTCGATAAAATAAATAGCCATAGACAAATAATAATATAAAGGAACCAAAGATCTTTATATCAACCAATGAAAATCCATTGAGTGTTACATAACCCCACTGCAATCCTAAAATCAGGCTAACGAGTAAGAACGGGATACCAATGACAATCGAAACTGTCATCCCTTTTTCTGTTTGATCTAATGACGGCAATTTACTAAACTGTTTCGTCCATTTTTTCTTTTTCAACAAACGATATAAAATATGATAAAGCGTTGAAAAAACAAAAGATAACGAGAAAGCGACATATGAAAGAATGGCAAATGTCACATGAATAAATAACAATTCAGAAATGAGTGTCTCACCAATTGGTGATTGTTCAATTTGTACCGGTGCAAATGTATGTATGGTCATGAATATAAATCCGATGACATTGAGGAAAAACACTGGCACCATCACTCGATAGGTTAGGTGGAGCACAATGGATAACGATATTAATAACCACGCATAAAAATAAATCCCTTCAAACAGTGTTAATATGGGAAATCGTTTTGTTTCAACAATATAAAGCACTAGAAAAAATGTTTGCAAGAACCACACGGTACTAAGTATCCAAAATGCAATTCGATGTGCTTTTGAATCCTTATCTAGATAATCAATGAAGTAAAATACAAGACTGATTGCGTAGAGGATCACCATACCTTCATGCAGCCTTGTCATGGTTAAATCCGCCACTACGTTACCCCTTTTTTCCTTACGACATTAAGTTGCCCTTTTATTAGTAGAGTTAACCCCCCCTACCTAATAAAAAGACGTTTTCGCATGTATAGTTTACCATACAGATACGAGAACGCCTCCTAATTTGAATTAATATGAATAGCCAGGAATCATTGCTTTAATAGTTTCTTCACTTTTTGATATGCGTTGTTTTAACGCAATCATTTGACGTTCTTTTTCTTGCTCAACTTCATCTTCAATCCCAAAGATTTGTTGGAATAATTGAAGTTGCGCTTGAGAATTTGGTGAAGCAGCAAGTTCTTTTGCTTGTAGAATTGGATCTTTTAATAGCTGGTTAATTATTGATTTCGTGTGTTTACTTAAAATTTTGCGTTCACGATCTGTCAGTTCAGGCATTTTGTTTTCAATACTAGCCATCGTGTCAGTTTGAATTTGCATTGCTTTTGAACGTAGTGCTGAAATAACAGGCACCACTCCTAAAGTTCCTAGCCAATCTTTGAACTGAACAAGTTCTTCTTCAATCATCAACATGATTTCACTTGCCGCACGTTCACGCTCTGCTAAGTTAGCTTCCACAATTCCTTGTAAGTCATCAATATCATATAAGAAGACATTTGGAAGCTCGCCAATGCGTGGATCTAAATCACGAGGAACTGCGATATCGACCATGAACAATGGTTTTCCTTTACGTAAACGTTCAACAAACTGCATTAACTCCAAATCAATGACGAAATCTGTAGATCCCGTTGAACTGATTAAGATATCTGCTTCCAGTAATGCGCATTGAAGTTCTTGCATGGATTTAGCTTGTCCATCAAATTTCTCGGCAAGAATTTGAGCTTTTTCTAGTGTACGGTTGATCACGGTAATTTTACCCGCTCCACTGCCGTGAAGATTTTTAGTTGCAAGTTCGCCCATCTTACCGGCACCTAAAATAACTACATGCTTATGCTTAAGTGAACCAAATATTTTCTTACCAAGTTCAACAGCTGCATAAGAAACAGATACGGCATTTTCTCCGATGGCAGTTTCAGCATGTGCACGTTTTGCTAATGTAATCGACTGTTTAAACAGTTGATTGAACACAGTTCCTGTCGTTCTGTGCTCTTGACCTTCCAAGAAGCTTTTACGTACTTGACCTAGGATTTGTGTTTCTCCAAGTACCATTGAATCGATTCCTGCGGTTACTCGGAATAGATGTTCCATAGCTCCGTCCATTTCATAAATAAACAGGTACGATGAAAATGATTCCATCGGTATTTTAAACCAGTTAGCCAGGAATTGCTTAATATAATATCGTCCAGTATGCAATTGATCTACAACCGCATAAATCTCGGTACGATTACATGTCGAAACGATTACATTTTCTAATATACTTTTCTGCTCTTGCAGTGCTTGCATCGCCTGCGGTAATTCGGATTCAATGAAGGATAATCGTTCACGAATCTCTACCGGCGCTGTGCGAAAATTAACACCCACTACGATGGTATGCATGGCTTCATGACACCTCTCACGTTCTATTTCATGCTTTTAATTATAGCATATCCATTTTGAAAACAAGGTTTCAAATGTGAACAAGCTATGAAATCAAAGCTGAGTAAGTTGTTACTTTATAATAATTACAATGTAAGTGTATCAAATCGTTTGATAAGGGACAATCCTTTTGCTCGTAGGCGAAATTGTCTGTTAATAGTAAGGTAAAAGAGACATCTGTTTAAATCTATACCCTGTTTTTCGACAATATGCATACATGTTTTTCAACAAACAAAAAACTCTCCAAAAGCATATAGCTTCTTAGAGAGTTTATCCGTTCTATTCAAGAATCATACGGCGTTCAATTTCAGCCCAAGCTGCGTCAAATCCCATTCCAGTTTCTGAAGAAAACAGGATCATTGTGTCATGTGCTTCCATATCAAGCTCATCCCGTACCATTTTCTTATGTTTTTCCCATTTACCTTTTGGAATTTTGTCCGCTTTGGTTGCAATCACGATACATGGAATGTGATGATATTTCAGGAAATCGTACATCATACAGTCATCATCACTCGGTGGATGACGTAAATCAACGATTTGAATGACCGCTTTCAGTAAATCACGATTCATTATGTATTCCTCAATCATCTTACTCCATGCTTCACGGGATGTTTTCGATACTTTTGCATAACCATAACCAGGAACATCAACGAAAAACAGTTTTTCTTCAATCTTATAGAAGTTCAATGTTTGTGTTTTCCCTGGTTTCGAGGAGATCCTCGCCATACTCTTGCGGCCTATCATTTTATTAATAAATGAAGATTTTCCAACATTAGAACGACCAGCAAGAGCGAACTCCGGAAAACCATCTTCCGGATATTGCGCTTGTCTGACCGCACTTATTACCAATTCTACGTTATGCACTTTCATTGCATGCCGCCTCCTTCTAGTGCTATTTCCAGCACTTCATCCGCATGCGAAACAAGTTTGAACGTTAAATCCTCACGCACACTTTCGGGTATATCCTCTATATCACGTTCATTGTCTTTCGGTATAACGATCGTTGTTAGACCAGCTCGATGTGCACTTAACGTTTTCTCTTTGAGACCACCAATTGGCAACACACGACCACGTAATGTAATTTCACCTGTCATCCCAACTTCTCGACGAATTGGACGTTTTAACAAAGCTGATACGAGTGCAGTTGCAATCGTGATTCCCGCAGATGGACCATCTTTTGGTACAGCACCTTCAGGAACATGGATATGGATGTCATTTGTTTCGTGGAAATCAACATCTAACCCTAATTCATCTGCTTTTGAACGAACAAACGATAAAGCAGTTTGTGCTGATTCTTTCATGACATCGCCTAACTTACCGGTTAACAGCAATTTACCTTTACCAGGCGACAATGCTACTTCAATTTGAAGTGTATCTCCGCCAACCGATGTATACGCCAATCCTGTAGCTACCCCAATTTGATTTACCGTTTCTGCTTGTCCATAACGGAACTTATGTTTTCCAATAAGTTCTTCCAAAGTTGAAGGAGTAATGACAATGCGTTTTTTATCACTGGATACGACTAGTTTGGCAGCCTTACGACAAATCGTAGCGATTTGACGTTCCAAACTACGTACGCCTGCTTCACGTGTATAGTAGCGAATCAAGTCTAAGATTGCATCATCACGAAGTTGTAAGGTTGATTTTGTTAAGCCATGTTCTTCTAGCATTTTAGGTAATAAATGATTTTTCGCAATCAATTGCTTTTCAAGTTCGGTATAACCCGCGATTGAAATGATTTCCATTCGGTCGCGAAGTGGACCTGGAATGCTACTTAAATCGTTGGCTGTCGCAATAAACAACACGTTAGATAAGTTATATGTTTCTTCAATGTAGTGATCGCTAAAATTATGATTTTGTTCTGGGTCCAATACTTCGAGCATTGCTGAAGACGGATCTCCACGGAAGTCATTTGACATTTTATCGATTTCATCCAGTAAGAAGACAGGATTGATTTTCCCAGCTTTTTTCATACCTTGAATAATTCGACCAGGCATTGCCCCTACGTAAGTTCGACGGTGTCCACGAATCTCAGATTCATCTCGAACACCACCTAAAGAAATGCGGACAAACGTACGGCCTAATGATTCGGCAATCGATCGTGCAAGTGATGTTTTACCAACTCCAGGAGGTCCTGCTAAACATAATATCGGTCCACGGAGAGAATTGGTAAGCTGTCGCACAGCTAAGTACTCCAGAACACGTTCTTTCACGGTTTCAAGACCATCATGATCCCGATTCAAGATTTTCTCCGCATGATTGATATCTAAGCGGTCTGATGTTGCATCTGTCCAAGGAAGAGCCACTAGCCAGTCTAAATAGTTACGAATAATTCCACTTTCAGCTGCTGCTGCCGGCAATTTCTCATAACGATCTAGCTCTTTATTTGCCACTTTGAGTGTAGACTCAGGCATACCTGACTCGTCGATTTTTTTACGAAGATCGGAAATTTCCCCGGTCTTCCCTTCTTTATCTCCAAGTTCAGTTTGAATGGCCTTCATTTGTTCACGTAAGTAGAATTCTTTTTGAGTCCGTTCCATTGCAACTTTGACACGTTCCGAAATTTTCTTTTCCATATCAATCACTTCTTGTTCATTGTGCAAGCGATTGACTAACCACTCCAACCTATCTAATACATCGAAAATTTCCAATACTTCTTGTTTCGCCGTCATTTTCAGTGGCAAGTAAGAAGCGATCATATCGGCTAAGCGACCTGGTTCTTCAATATCAGAGACAGTTGCATACGTTTCGGATGTCACTTTTTTCGATAACTTCGAGTATTTTTCGAAGTATTGAAGAAGCATACGCATCAGGGCTTCATGTTCTGGTGTTTTCTCTATATCATCTGGTGATGTTGTGACAGCCACTGTTGAGTACTTTTCACTTTCTGTGTAACTGGTCCATGTAGCACGTTCCACACCTTCAACCAACACACGTATCGTTCCATTTGGCAGTTTAACCATTTGGTTGATATGCGCCAATGTACCGACTTGATAAAGATCTTCCTTTTCAGGTTGTTCTACAGACATTTCTTTTTGTGCCGCTAAAAAGACGATGCTATCTGTCAATAAGGCTTGCTCTAACGCTGCAACTGATCGTTCGCGCCCTACATCAATATGTAACACCATCGTTGGAAAAACTAATAACCCTCGTAACGGTAGTAATGGAACCACTTTTTCATTCGTTTCCTTTGTCATGTGGAAAGTCACCTCCATTCAATTTTGTCCGATTTATCCGTAAATCAAACATAGTTAAGAAAAAGCTGACATCCGATCTGTGCGTAAGCATACGCACGTCCGAAGCCAGCTTTCTTACTCAACTCAACTTATGCTGAAGTTTTTTCATCTTTTTGCTCTAAAACGGTACCATCCTCTAAAACTAATTTCGGATGTGAAGTTTCTTCGATAACCGATTCTTTTGTGATGATACACTCTTTAATATCTTCACGTGAAGGCAATTCATACATGACTTCTAACATAATGGATTCAATAATTGAACGAAGTCCACGAGCTCCAGTTTTACGTTCGATTGCAAGTTTCGCAATTTCTACTAATGCATCATCTTCAAATGTTAATTTCACATCATCCAATTCAATCATTTTTTGATATTGCTTCACTAAAGCATTCTTCGGTTCAGTCAAGATTTGAACAAGAGCGTTCTCATCTAGCTGTTCCAAGCTAGCCAATACAGGCAAACGACCAATAAACTCTGGAATTAACCCGAATTTCAATAAATCTTCTGGAATTAACTGAGACAATAATGAAGCTTCATCTGGGTCTTTTTTGTTTGGATCCGATCCAAAACCAATCACCTTTTGTCCTAAACGACGTTTAATGATTTGGTCAATCCCGTCAAATGCACCACCAACAATGAACAATACGTTCGTTGTGTCGATTTGAATGAATTCTTGATGAGGATGTTTGCGTCCACCTTGAGGAGGAACACTTGCAACTGTGCCTTCTAAAATTTTCAGAAGTGCTTGTTGTACACCTTCACCTGAAACATCACGTGTGATAGAAGGATTCTCAGATTTACGAGCAACTTTATCGATTTCATCGATATAAATAATCCCTTTTTCAGCTTTTTCAACATCATAATCAGCAGATTGGATTAATTTAAGGAGAATATTCTCAACGTCTTCCCCAACGTATCCAGCTTCTGTTAATGAAGTTGCATCAGCAATGGCAAATGGCACATTCAAGATGCGTGCAAGCGTTTGAGCAAGTAACGTCTTACCACTACCTGTTGGTCCCAAAATGACAATATTAGATTTTGATAATTCAACATCATCAATTTTACTATTTGAATTAATTCGTTTGTAATGGTTATAAACGGCTACTGCAAGCGATTTTTTTGCTCGCTCTTGACCAATTACATAATCATCTAAAATCGAAAGAATTTCTTTTGGTTTCGGAACTTCTTTAAACTCAGTTTCTTCTTCTGTACCGAGTTCTTCTTCTACGATTTCTGTACATAGATCAATACATTCGTCGCAAATATATACACCGGGTCCTGCGACCAGTTTACGAACTTGTTCTTGGGATTTACCACAGAAGGAACACTTTAAGTTCCCTTTTTCATCATTAAATTTGAACAAAATATTCACCCCTATTCAAGCCACAATCTTACAAGATTATTCTTACAGAATCAACTAATAACTCTGAAGAAAACTCGGAAGTCAATTTTCACTTAGTTCGTATCTTTTATTCAATCTTACTTTACTACTTATGTATGAGAGAAAACAAGGTACGGATATTATGTCCGTACCTTGTTTTCATAAAGCCAGTATGGAAATTATTTTGTGATCTTAGCGTTTTCTACTAAGAAGTCAATTGTTTTTTGCATACGGATATCGTTTTGTAATGCATTCGTTCCACCAAGTGCTGTACGAATTTGATCAGCAGTCATGTTGAATTGAACTGACATTTTTTCGATTTCTGCATTTAACTCATCTTCAGATGCTGTAAGACCTTCAGCCTCAGCGATTGCTTCAAGTGTTAATGAAACTTTCACACGTTTCCCAGCATCTTCAGTCATTTGTGCACGAAGGGCTTTTTCATCTTGACCTGAGAATTGGTAGTAAAGGTCAAGGTTCATCCCTTGTGATTGCAAACGTTGAGCAAAATCTTTAAGCATATTTTCAACTTCTGAATCGATCATTACTTGTGGAATGTCGATTGTTGCGTTGTCAGCAGCTTTTTCTACTAAATCGTCTTTAAGAGCTGTTTCTGAAGCAATCTTTTTCTCTTCAGTTGTTTTCTCTTTTAATTTTGTACGAAGTGCTTCGATGCTTTCAACTTCGCTATCAACTTCTTTAGCGAAATCATCGTTTAATTCAGGAAGTTCTTTTCCTTTAACTTCTTTCACTGTTACTTTGAAAGTCGCTTCTTTACCAGCAAGTTCAGCTGCATGGTATTCTTCAGGGAAAGTTACAACCACGTCTTTTTGATCGCCAGCTTTGAAGCCGATTAATTGCTCTTCAAATCCAGGAATGAATGAACCAGAACCAATTACTAGTTCGTGATCTTCACCAGCTCCGCCTTCAAACGCTTCTTCACCTAAGAAACCTTCAAAATCGATAACTGCAGTGTCGCCATCAACGATTGCTTCATCTTCTTTGATTACTAATTCAGCTAAACGAGTTTGTTGATCTTTTAATTGAGCTTCAATTTCTTCGTCTGTTACGTTTTTGTCTTGTTCAGTTACTTCGATCCCTTTATAGTCACCAAGTGTAACTTCTGGACGTACAGTAACTGTAGCTTTGAAGATAAGGTTTTCGCCTTGCTCCATTTTTTCGATGTCGATTTCTGGGCGATCAACAGGATCAATACCAGCTTCTTCAACTGCAGACGCGTATGCATCTGGAAGAATGAAATCTAAAGCATCTTGGTATAAAGATTCAGCACCAAAACGTTGATCGAACATTTTCCGTGGCATTTTCCCTTTACGGAAACCTGGTACGTTAATTTCTTTTACAACTTTTTTGAAGGCTTTGTCTATACCTTCGTTTACTTTTACCGCTTCTACTTCTACTGTTAGAATACCTGTGTTACCTTCTTGTTTTTCCCATGTTACTGACATATATTCAACCTCCATCATTAATATCACTTGTTATAATCATGTTTCTATATGATTTTGACAACCATTCTAGTATAGCATACCTCATCATACTTTCAACTTTTTTCACAAACCACGCATTTCAAAAATCAGATCAATCTGCCCTATCAAGTCATTCAACTCGCCGACAATTGGCAAGCCTTCCCCAAGCATGGTCCCCACGTAATTTATGTATGCTTCTGCGACTTCTTTTTCATTGAAGGAAAACCACTCGAATGGATAAGTTGCAAATGAGTGTCGAATGATTAAATCATGGACCATCTCCAGTTTGGTCGGATTTTGCAATAACTCTTCTCCAGTTAGTTGCAACACAGCCTCGACTTTCGAACTTTGAGACGGTTCTGGTAAACCATACGGCGTAATATCTGCTCGATGGCCTAATTTTTCAATTGTGATAGACCGATCAATTCCTTGATGCACCAATAAAAGTAACGCAAATGATTTGGTAATCGGTGAAATTAGCTCATCTTCGATTAATTTCACAAGGTCATTTTCTATTGATGATAAATCTTCCCCGTCTAATTCAACCAATAATTGTTGTTGTTTATCTTCAGGAAACTGTGAAAAGGTTTCTAATTGGAAGAGGGTGACATCAATTTGATTATTATGCGGTGCGTCTTCTAACGGGATGTTCTCTTTTTGTTTTGAGACTCGCGAATTCAACTCTAGAAGTTGCTCGAAATTATCAATTTTCTCAGAAGGAATCACCCCTTCTTCTAATAGAGACTCTACTATTTCTTTGACTTCATTAAATCGACGGAGTTCCATTAAGACGGTTACATATAGCTCCATCGTTTCGAAATAATAGGTGGGTCCTAGTTTTAATAGTTCCTCGCAAACTTTGGAAGCTGCTTCATATTCCCGAATTTCATACAATGAATACGCATAGACACCAAGTGTTTGTTCATCTGCTTCTATGTAGGTCAATGCTTGTCTAATTGAATCCACAGCTAGATCATATTGGAAATCTTCAGCATGTTTAAGTCCCTCAGATATGAGCCGGTCCACCATACCCGGAAAAACGATGACGTTCTCTTTTGTTTGAAGTTTTCCGTATTTTTTACGCATTGTGGATTCCGCCTTTCTCTTGCGTATATAGTAGCACAAAACCCAAAATTGACGCGACTGATAAATCATAACCGTATTTCTTTATGTTGGAATTGTAATCAAGAAAGTTGTACCTTTTCCTTTTTTACTTTCCACATGTATTTCGCCTTTTAACTTACCTATTGTGCCATACACCATGAGCATCCCAAGACCCGTACCTTCTTTTTTCGTTGAGTAGTATGGCTTTCCTAATTGCAGAATGTCATCATCCGTCATGCCGATACCATTGTCTTTTATCGAAATGATTATGTTTACATCTTGTTCAACTACCTCAATGAGTAAAATTCCGCCGGTATCTTTCATGGATTCGATGCCATTTTTACATAAATTAATCAAACACTGCTGCAGCTGATTTTTATCGTACCTTTTCTTCAAAGAATTGTTGAATCGACACTGAATGTCTACTTGATTCATTCGCGCATAAGGCATCAAAATATTTTTCACATACTCCACTTCTTTTTCCATCGTGGCATAGACCATATGTGCTGATTGGGGTTTAGCGAATGCTAGGAAGTCATTCAAAATGTTTTCAGCTCGTTCTAATTCCTCCAAAGAATAGTCAAG
>Ga0209013_10003272_pt1 | contig 14421 bp, 13 predicted proteins | sample Cruoilmetagenom2_FD_187291 | JGI IMG/M metagenome (GOLD analysis project Ga0209013, IMG submission 187291) | Oil polluted marine microbial communities from Coal Oil Point, Santa Barbara, California, USA - Sample 2 (SPAdes) (version 2) | ecosystem: Environmental > Aquatic > Marine > Oil seeps ... | reverse complement strand
CGAATCCAACACCTGCGTCAACCACTTCGCTACGTTTGGATTGGACATTTTTTTCAAATTCGTGCATTGCTACCCCTCCTAATTCAAACTAATTATAAGTGATTAACATGAAAAAATCTATAAACAAGCGGTTTTTTTCGACGATTTGAAAGGAAAGACACAGTTTGTTCAAACACCGGTGCATTTTATTATGATGTATAATAATGAAGTATGCGTTATTAGGAGGTCCACTATGTTTTCAAGTGTATGGAAAAAGATTCAGCAAGGTGATTTCAGTCCGATATATTTACTTGTCGGCACGGAGCATTACTTTTTTGACGAAACTGTTCGACGGCTTAAAGATGCATTGAATCAGAGCGGGGAAATCGATATTTTGACGTTTGATTTGGATGAAGTACCTGTTCAGCATGTAATAGAAGAAGCAGATACGATTCCATTTTTCACTGATAGGAAATTGATCGTCGCGAAAAATGCATCCTTTCTTAAAGCGACCGAAAAAGGCAAGGAAAAAATAGAACATGATTTAAAGGCTTTTGAAAGTTGGGTCCAGCATCCATCCGAAACGGCGATTACCGTTTTTATTGCTCCGTATGAAAAATTGGATGAACGAAAAAAAGTGACAAAGCTGATGAAGGAAAAATCTCTTTTACTGGAAGCGAAACCACTTGACGGAAATGATCTTGTGGTTTGGGTGAAATCCACAGTTGCGCTTGAACAAAAAACAATGACCAATGACGCCATAGCTCGATTGATTGAAACTGTGGGGCAGGATCTGGTCCAGTTGCAATCGGAAATACATAAAATGGCTACCTATGTCGGAACCACCCCTGAAATCACGAAGGATGATGTGGAGCTATTGATGTCGCGTACGCTCGAGCAAGATGCGTTTCAACTTTTGAATGCTTATTTGAGAGGGGACACCACGACTGCATTGATGGTCTACCATGATCTGTTAAGGCAAAAGCAAGAGCCGATCATGTTGACTTCTTTGCTGGCATCACAGATTCGCCTGATGTCGAATGTGCGCTACCTCCAGAAAAAGGGATACCATGCCCAAGCGATTGCGAAGCAGTTGAAAGTGAATCCATATCGGGTGAAATTAATCGTAGAGAGTCGTCAGCAAGTTGGAGAAAACCGTTTGCTCGAAACACTCCACAGACTCGCTGGAGCAGATTATCAATTGAAAACCAGCAGTGGAAGAAGAGAGCGCATTTTGGAATTATTTCTGATGAATCGACTTTAGGAAAATCCAATAAAAAGAAAGTCCGGATTCGAAAATCGAATCCGGACTTTCTTGCATTTGGAAATCAGTATAAAAAGAAAACAGCTTGCACCTTTGAGGGCGCAAGCTGTTTTTCTGAAATTATGCTTTTTTCATTAACTGAGCTTTTTTACGAGCAGCAGTGTTTTTATGAATCAACCCTTTAGAAGCTGCTTTATCAACTTGTTTGATTGCAGTCAATAAAAGTTCTTTTGCGTTTTCTTCATTGTTAGTAGAAGCAGTTTCAGCTTTCTTAACTGCTGTACGCATTGTAGATTTAGCGTGAGCGTTTTGTGCTTGAGAAGAAGCATTCACTTTTACACGTTTAATTGCAGATTTGATGTTTGGCATACATTTCACCTCCTAAATAAGGTCCGAGAAACATAGTTTCTCGAGTTTAAGCTTTGCGCTAATTAAATGCGCCGTTTGCTTTAAGTATTAGATTTAATTATCAATACAACAAGCATCATTTTAACAAACCAAAAGTTAAAAAGCAATAGATTAACGCAAAGAATATTTACTTGACACCTTGGGCAAACTTTTTTTGAGGTGAAATTAATGGATCAACCAAATCTAATGCGTACCGATTTAATAGATGAAGCGACAGAAGTCGTCCAGCATCGAACCAAAAAAGAGAAGGATACTCTGCATGAAACTCCCGGCATTCAAATGAATGAAGAACGGAGAGGTCGTGTCCATATCACACATATCGAGACGGATGCCAGCGGGGCTGAATCCATTGGCAAAAAACCAGGAACGTATATTACTTTGTCCGTACCTACATTGACCGCCGAAGATAATGACGGATTCCTTGAGCTGGAACAGCAATTCATATCATCATTACATGACATTCATCAACAAATTTCCTTGTCGCCAAAATCAAAAATCCTGATTATCGGTTTGGGAAATCGTACGATTACACCGGACGCGATCGGACCGTTGGCGATTGACCGGTTCCATGAAGAAATGTTTACCATGCCAATAGAATTTGGTCATCTGGTTTTCTATGCGCCAGGTGTTACCGGCCAGACGGGTCTTGAAACCGGAGAATTTGTAAAGGCCATTGCTGAACGCGTCCAGCCGGATTTAATCCTTGTCATCGACGCTTTGGCCGCAAGAAATCAGGATCGTTTGTGCAAGACTGTCCAAATTACAAATACAGGCATACACCCTGGTTCAGGCGTCGGGAATTCCCGTAATGAAATTTCATTTGAATCGCTCGGCGTACCCGTGACGGCGATCGGTGTCCCAATGGTCGTGGATGCCCCGGTTTTGGTCGTCGATGCAATCGAAACCGTTTTTAAAGTCATTTCCAATCAAATAAGTGAAGCATCAAAACCCTCTTCCGCACTATCTGTCGGTTCCTGGCTGAGAAGCTCGGAAGAACCGGTCAATGTAGAAGCGATTAAACCGATTTTCGGTGAATGGGCGGGATGGTCATCAAATGAAATACGAGGTTTGCTTCAGGAAGTTCTACCGCCACATCATCAACAATTATTTGTCACGCCGAAAGAAACAGATGCATGGGTGCTGAGGCACGCGGAGCTGATACAAACGAGTGTGTTGAAGTGGCTGCAAGACGATGTTTTTTTTAGTTCTACCTCCCCCTGATCCTACGTAAGTTGTAGGAGGAGGGGTGATGAATGCGAAAAACATTGCAGAAAGTCTTGAGTTTTTATCTTTTATTATTTTTACTTCCGATTTTGACAATTAAACTCCCCATGCTTGCGTTCGGAACAACAGCAGACGAAAAAGTTGAAACACATCCAGTCGCATATGCTGCAAATGTGACAAAAGAATTACCCATTGTAGAGGAAGAGGCGGAACCTTTAAATGTTTTGCTGTACTTTACACATTCCCATGAAGCTTATCAACCGATTGTAGAAGAACAGACCGGGAAAAAGGCGGTTAATTATCATGAATCATCCAATATCACAAATGTCAGCAATTTAATGACTCAACATTTGCAACTGCATGGGGCCAATGTCGACGTATTACCATATGACAACATGAAGGAAATGAAAGCAAAGCCTATGTATCAGGCATACAAGGCGATACGCCCTGTTCTGCAAAAACAACTAACTGCTGAATCGTACGACCTTGTAATTGATCTGCACAGGGATGCACTTCCTCATAAAGCATCAACCGTTGTGTTCCATGGTGAGTCATATGCGCGTATTTCCTTGGTAGTGGGTGCAGAACATCCAAATTACAAACTAAATGAAGCATATGCAAAATCTGTATCGGAGGAAGTAAACCGTTTGATACCAGGGATGTCCCGAGGCGTCATTCCGAAGTCAGGCGATAATGTGGATGGAGTATACAATCAGGACCTGTCACCGCAAGCCCTGTTGATTGAAATCGGTGGTCAGGAAAACAATGAACAAGAAGTAAATCGGACAGTGTCGGTTATAGCAAAGGCGGTTACAACGGTTTTTGAAAAGGCACAATCAACCCAGGATTGAAGTAATGCGTGTTCACTGCTATAATTCTAGATAGTTTAATTAGGAGTGGACATTGCATGAATCGAGAAGAACGTAACAAACGTCAACAAAATATCAGAAACTTTTCTATTATCGCCCATATCGATCATGGTAAATCAACATTAGCCGATCGAATTTTGGAACAGACAAAAGCATTGACTTCAAGAGAGATGAAAGCACAACTTCTCGATTCAATGGATTTAGAACGTGAACGTGGAATAACGATTAAATTAAACGCAGTTCAACTGATCTATAGAGCTAAAAATGGAGAAGATTATACTTTGCACTTAATCGATACTCCAGGACATGTCGATTTTACTTATGAAGTATCCCGCAGTTTAGCTGCCTGTGAAGGTGCAATCCTTGTAGTGGATGCTGCACAGGGAATCGAAGCACAGACAATGGCAAACGTATATCTGGCTTTGGACAATGAACTGGAGATACTGCCGGTCATCAATAAGATTGATTTGCCAGCAGCTGATCCAGAACGTGTGCGTGCCGAAATTGAGGAAGTGATTGGTCTTGATGCTTCCGAGGCTGTACTTGCATCGGCAAAAGCAGGAATTGGGATTGAAGAAATATTGGAACAGATCGTCGAAAAAGTGCCTGCACCGACCGGCGATCCAGAGGCTCCATTAAAAGCACTTATATTCGATTCACTTTACGACCCTTACCGTGGTGTTGTAGCTTATATCCGTGTAATGGAAGGAACAGTCCGTCCAGGGGATAAAATTCGCATGATGGCGACTGGAAAAGAATTTGAGGTTATCGAAGCTGGTGTATTCACGCCTAAAACGACACTCCGTGATGAATTGACGGTCGGGGATGTAGGATTCCTGACTGCAGCAATCAAGAACGTTGGAGATACCCGTGTTGGTGATACGATCACGAGTGTGGTAAACCCAGCGACTGAATCATTGCCAGGTTACCGTCGATTGAATCCAATGGTTTACTGTGGATTGTACCCAATTGATACAGCCAAATATAATGATCTAAGAGATGCACTTGAAAAACTGGAATTGAATGACGCTGCTCTTCAATTTGAGCCAGAGTCCTCACAGGCCCTAGGTTTTGGTTACCGTTGTGGATTCCTTGGTCTCCTGCATATGGAAATCATCCAGGAACGTCTGGAACGTGAGTTCAATATCGATTTGATCACGACAGCACCCAGTGTTATTTACGATGTTCATATGACAACTGGTGAAATCAAAAAAGTGGACAACCCATCCATGATGCCGGAACCACAAAAAGTTGATCGAATTGAAGAGCCTTATGTAAAAGCTACTATCATGGTGCCAAACGATTACGTTGGCGTGGTAATGGAACTTTGCCAGAAGAAACGCGGGAATTTCATGAACATGGATTACCTGGACAAAACACGTGTAAGCATCATTTATGAGTTACCGCTTTCAGAGGTAGTCTACGATTTCTTTGATCAATTGAAATCAGGAACTAAAGGGTATGCTTCATTTGATTATGAAATGATTGGCTACAAGCCTTCTAAACTTGTGAAGATGGATATTCTATTGAACGCCGAGCAGGTCGATGCATTGAGTTTCATCGTGCACAACGACTTTGCTTACGAACGCGGTAAGATTATTGTCGAGAAATTGAAGAAATTGATACCTAGACAACAATTCGAAGTGCCGATACAAGCTGCGATCGGACAAAAAATCGTCGCACGTTCTACAATCAGCGCGATCCGTAAAAACGTTCTTGCCAAGTGTTACGGTGGGGATATCTCACGTAAACGAAAACTTCTTGATAAGCAAAAAGAAGGTAAGAAACGCATGAAGCAAGTGGGATCTGTCGAAGTCCCTCAAGAGGCGTTCATGGCTGTATTGAAGATGGATGAAGATTGATTGAAAATAGGTGTGGGAAGGAGGCTACTTGTTGGCCTCCTTTTTCTTTCAACTCTCGTTCAATAAATTCAAAAAGAGATTCGAATGCTATTTTCAGAGGATAAAACCTCTAAAGAAAGAAGGAAAACACATGATTAAAGGAGTTTACATACATATTCCTTTTTGTCATCAGATTTGTCATTACTGTGACTTTAATAAGGTATTTTTCAAAAATCAACCTGTCGATGAGTATATCGAAACCCTTGGTCTTGAAATGAAAATGTTTGTCGAAAAATACCAGGATCAATTACATATTGAAACGATATTCCTCGGAGGGGGAACACCCACTGCCCTTAGTGCAAGGCAACTTCACCGCCTGTTTGACTTGATCAGACAGCACATTCCTCAGCAAAATCTGAAAGAATTCACTTCCGAAGCGAATCCAGACGAATTGACATATGACAAATTAGTTGTGATGAAAGAGAACGGAATAAATCGCTTGAGTCTTGGTGTACAGAGTTTCGATGAGGACATCCTGAAACGGTTGGGTAGAACACACTCCAATGAACATGTATACCAAACTATCCAGATGGCGAAGGATATTGGGTTTACGAACATCAGTATCGATTTGATGTACGGATTACCTGGCCAGACGATGGGCCAATGGAAAGATACTTTGGCGAAAGCCTTGGAGTTGGAGTTGCCGCATTACTCCGCATATTCTTTGATTGTTGAACCGAAAACAGTGTTTTATAACTTGATGACTAAAGGGAAACTAATCTTGCCAGGTGAAGATCTGGAGGCTGACATGTACGACGTTTTGATGGACGAGATGGAATCAAAAGGCATAAAACAATATGAAATCAGTAATTTTGCACGCACCGGTTCTCATTCCATTCATAATAATTTGTATTGGAACAATGTATCCTATGCAGGTTTTGGCGCGGGTGCCCACGGCTATGCCGATGGGATTCGCTATTCAAACATCGGTCCGATCAAAAAATATATGGAAACTGTCACAAATGGGGAATATCCTCAAAATTCTACGCACAAAGTAACATCGAAAGAACGCATGGAAGAAGAAATGTTCCTGGGACTGCGAAAAGTAGCAGGGGTAAACAAAAAACAATTCTTTGAAAAGTTCGGAATAGCAATGGATGCCGTTTATGGACAAGCACTGCGCAAACATGTTTCTGCCGGTTCTATGACCGTTTCTGACGAGTCGGTTGCCCTGACCAGAAAAGGCAGATTTATTGGAAATGAAATTTTTCAATCATTTTTAATGGAATAAGTTATCGTATTCGTTGACTTTCGCCATTGAATTTGATAATTTATGTATGAGTATTAGCACTCGCTAGTGATGAGTGCTAACAGAGGTGATAATCATGTTAACGAATCGGCAATTGCTCATTCTGCAAGTAACGGTTGATGACTTCATACAAACTGCCCAGCCGGTGGGATCTAGGCAACTCTCGAAAAAAGACGAAGTTCCGTTCAGTCCTGCCACCATTCGAAATGAAATGGCTGATTTAGAAGAATTGGGTTATTTGGAAAAAACACATACGTCATCAGGTCGCATCCCTTCAGAAAAAGGATATCGATTTTATGTTGACCATTTACTTACGCCTCAGCTTGCGTCAATTGATGATATTCAGCAAATGCAGTCAGTTTTTCAGGAACGGATAACTGAAACAGAACAAGTGATTCAAAAAACAGCCATGATATTATCGGAGCTGACAAGTTATACCTCGGTTTTGCTGGGACCGGATGTCCGAAAACATCGTGTCAAACGATTTTCGATCGTCCCATTGACCAGTGATTCTGCAGTAGCAATCATTATTACGGATTCCGGACATGTCGAGAATCGATTGTTCCAACTGCCTGAAGGGCTTACTGCACCGGATATCGAAAAAATGGTCAATATCTTAAATGAACAGCTGACCGGTGTACACCTTCATGACCTTCAACGTGTTCTTGAAAAAGAAACAGCCACATTGCTGAGACAGCACATTGGCCGATATGGTGAACTCATGGCTTCGTTTGGGGCTGCAATCTCAAGTCCTCACGAAGAAAAAGTGTTTTACGGCGGCAAATCCAAATTGCTTCATCATCCTGAGTTCAGTGACCTGCAAAAAGCGCGCGGATTAATCACGATTATGGACCAGGCAAATCAAATTTCTACTTTGTTTTCACCGAATCAATCGGGTATTCATATTCGCATTGGTTCTGAAAATACCTTATTGGAAATGGAAGACTGCAGTGTCATTACTGCATCCTATACCATAGGGGAAGAACAAATGGGCTCAATTGCTATTATCGGCCCAACGAGAATGGATTATCGACGAGTGGTCACCTTACTCGACGTCATGAGTGGCGACTTGTCTCGTGAATTAACCCGTATTTTACGTGGTTCACGATAAAGAAGGAGGATGTAAACGTGTCTCAATCAGAAGAAAAAGAATCTGTGGTTAACACAGAGGAGCAAGACTCTGTACTTTCAGAAAGCCAGAATGGTATGGAAGAAGTATCTGAAACCGAACAAGTAATTGAAGAAGTTGAAATCGAAGGCCCAAGTGAGCTGGAATTGCTTCAACAACAATTGGACGAAGAAACGAACCGCCATCTAAGATTGCGTGCGGACTATGAAAACTTTAAACGTCGTACTCAAATAGACCGTGAAGTAGCGGATAAATATAAAGCGCAAAGCTTGCTTGCAAACTTGCTGCCAGCCCTTGATAACTTTGAACGTGCGATGCAGGTTGAAACGGTATCTGAAGAATCACAGTCTCTTCGAAAAGGGTTGGAAATGGTCTACAGAACACTTATCGAAGCCACTGAAAAAGAAGGATTGCAAGTGGTCGAGGCTGAGGGTGTCGCTTTTGATCCAAATATACATCAAGCAGTCATGACCGATACAGATGATACGAAAGAATCCGGTATCGTGTTACAGGAATTGCAAAAAGGGTACAAGTACAAGGATCGCGTACTTCGACCTGCAATGGTCAAAGTAAACGAATAAATTAACTTCAATTAGCCTAGGAGGAAACAAATAATGAGTAAAATTATCGGTATTGACTTAGGAACAACAAATTCATGTGTGTCAGTTCTTGAAGGTGGAGAACCAAAAGTAATTCCAAATCCAGAAGGTAACCGCACAACTCCTTCGGTTGTTGCATTTAAAAATGGTGAACGTCAAGTTGGGGAAGTAGCGAAACGTCAATCAATTACAAACCCAAACACAATTCAATCAGTAAAACGTCATATGGGTACAGATTTCAAAGTGAAAGCTGAAGACAAAGAATATACACCACAGGAAGTTTCAGCCATGATTCTTCAATATCTTAAAGGTTATGCGGAAGATTACTTAGGTGAAAAAGTTACCAAGGCTGTTATTACAGTTCCTGCTTACTTCAATGATGCTGAACGTCAAGCAACAAAAGATGCTGGCCGTATCGCAGGTCTTGAAGTGGAGCGTATCATCAACGAACCGACAGCGGCAGCACTTGCTTACGGTTTGGATAAAATGGACGAAGATCAAACAATCCTTGTTTATGACCTTGGTGGCGGAACGTTCGACGTATCAATCCTTGAACTAGGGGATGGCGTATTCGAAGTTCGCTCAACTGCAGGTGACAACCGTCTGGGCGGAGATGACTTCGACCAATTGTTGATGGATTATTTCGTTTCTGAATTCAAAAAAGAAAACGGGATCGATCTTTCAAAAGACAAGATGGCCACACAACGTTTAAAAGATGCAGCTGAAAAAGCTAAAAAAGATCTTTCAGGTGTAACATCGACTCAAGTTTCATTACCATTCATCACAGCTGGAGAAGCAGGACCTCTTCACTTGGAAATGACATTGAGCCGTGCGAAATTTGACGAACTGACAGCTTCATTGGTCGAGCGTACAATGGTGCCTACTCGCCAAGCATTGAAAGATGCTGACCTTTCACCATCACAAATCGACAAAGTCATTCTTGTTGGTGGATCTACTCGTATTCCTGCTGTACAGGAAGCAATCAAAAAAGAAACAGGCAAAGAACCACACCGCGGTGTTAACCCAGACGAAGTAGTAGCAATGGGTGCGGCAGTTCAAGGTGGCGTATTGACAGGAGACGTAAAAGACGTAGTTCTTCTTGACGTAACACCATTGTCATTGGGAATCGAAACAATGGGTAGCGTGTTCACGAAACTAATCGAACGCAACACGACTATTCCAACATCTAAATCTCAAACATTCTCAACGGCTGCTGACAACCAACCAGCTGTAGACATTCACGTATTGCAAGGTGAACGTCCGATGGCAACTGACAACAAAACATTGGGCCGTTTCCAATTGGCGGACATTCCACCGGCACCACGCGGAGTTCCACAAATCGAAGTAACTTTCGATATCGATAAAAATGGTATTGTTACAGTTAAAGCGAAAGATATCGGTACAGGAAAAGAACAAAACATCACGATTCAATCAAACACTTCATTAACAGATGAGGAAATCGATCGCATGGTCAAAGAAGCTGAAGCGAATGCTGAAGCGGACAAAGCACGTAAAGAAGAAGCAGAGTTGAAAAACGAAGCGGATCAAATGGTGTTCATGACCGAAAAAACGTTGAAAGATCTTGAAGGAAAAGTGACTGACGAAGAGAAAACACAAGCTGAAGAGGCTAAAGATGAGTTGAAAGCTGCACTTGAAGCTGGAAACCTTGAAGATATTCGTACGAAAAAAGACAAGCTAAACGAAATCGTCCAAGCTTTGACAATGAAAATGTACGAGCAAGCGGCAGCAGAAGCGCAAGCAGCTGAAGGTGCTGAAGGCTCTAAATCAGACGACGGGGTAGTAGACGCTGAATTTGAAGAAGTAAACGACGATAACAAAGACAAGTAAGACCTCACGACACCCGAAAAAGTCAAAGTCTGGATTCCCGGCTTTGGCTTTTTCAATGTCTTTGGCATTGAAGTACAGCGCGTGTTACAATGAAAATTACGTGAAAGTTTGATCAGGAGTGTGACGAATGAATAAACGAGATTACTATGAGGTACTTGGACTAGCAAAAGGTGCTTCAAAAGAAGAGATAAAAAAAGCGTACCGAAAACTGTCAAAACAATATCATCCGGATATCAACAAAGATGCGAACGCAGTTGATAAATTCAAGGAAATTGCTGAAGCTTATGAAGTATTGAGCGATGATCAAAAGAAAGCCCAGTACGATCAATTCGGTCATGCCCGTCCAAATCAAGGGTTTGGTGGAGGAGCTGATGGTTTTGGTTTCGATGATATCTTCAGTTCGTTCTTTGGTGGTGGAGGCTCACGACGTCGCGATCCAAATGCACCGCGCAAAGGTGAGGACCTTCAATATTCCATGTCCATCGATTTTCTTGAAGCTGTCTTCGGGAAAGAGCTGGAAATCGAGATTCCGAAAGAAGAAACGTGCGATACCTGTCACGGGAATGGGGCAAAACCTGGTACGACACCAGAAACATGTCACCATTGTCAAGGCTCTGGTCAGGTCAACATTACGCAGGATACACCATTTGGCCGTATGGTCAATAAACGTGCATGTCACCACTGTCAAGGAACAGGGAAACTAATCAAAGAAAAATGCACGACTTGTCATGGTCAAGGTGCCGTGAAAAAACGCAAAAAAATCAAAATCACGATCCCAGCCGGTGTGGACGATGGTCAGCAGCTACGAGTGACTGGCCAAGGAGAACCGGGTAAAAACGGTGGACCTTCTGGAGACCTGTACGTTGTATTCCGTGTGAAACCACACGATCAGTTTGAACGTGATGGAGACGATATTTACTTTGAACTGAAATTAACTTTCCCTCAGGCTTCTCTGGGTGATGAAATAGAAGTCCCGACCGTAAATGGCAAAGTGAAACTGAAAATCCCTGCTGGCACGCAATCCGGGACGACATTCCGTCTTAAAGGAAAAGGCGTAAAAAATGTTCATGGTTATGGAATTGGCGATCAACATGTGGTCGTGAAAGTCTTGACCCCAAGTAAACTAACCGAAAAACAAAAACAACTTCTTCGTGAATTTGCTGAAATCAGTGGCGACATTCCAGAAGAACAAGGCAGTTCTTTGTTTGAAAAGATCAAACGCACGATAAAAGGTGACTAAGGAGTTGACGTAGGTGAAGTGGTCAGAACTTTCCATCCATACGACGCATGAAGCGGTAGAAGCAGTTTCGAATATTTTGCACGAAGCAGGAGCCAGTGGAGTGGTAATTGAGGATTCGGAGGAATTTGCTCGTGAACGTGAAGATATGTTCGGTGAAATCTATGCCTTGAATCCCAATGACTTCCCGACTGAAGGAGTCATTCTGAAAGCTTACTTGCCTGTCACAAGTTTCTTGGGAGAAACTGTGGAGGAAGTGAAGCTGGCTATCAACAACCTGATCAACTACGACATCAACTTAGGCCAAAATGTCGTGACAATCAGTGAAGTGAATGAAGAAGAATGGGCTACTGCCTGGAAAAAATATTATCACCCAGTAAAAATTTCGGAACGCTTTACCATCGTTCCTACCTGGGAAACATATGAACCGGTTTCCACTGATGAACTGATCATTGAACTGGATCCTGGAATGGCATTTGGCACTGGAACACACCCTACCACTGTCATGTGTTTGCAAGCACTTGAAAAGACTGTTAAACCAGGGGATTATGTAACGGATGTAGGTACAGGTTCAGGTGTCCTGGCCATTGGTGCAGCCTTGCTTGGGGCGAAACATGTTCATGCACTTGATTTGGATGAGGTAGCTGTCCGATCTGCAAAAATCAATATCAAGTTAAATAAAGTCCAGCACACAGCGGATGTTGTCCACGGCAACTTGTTGGATACCGTTAAGGAACAATCGGACGTGGTAGTCGCAAACATACTGGCAGAAATTATCATGTCATTCACGAATGATGCCTTCCAAGTAGTGAAAGAAGGCGGAATGTATATCACTTCCGGGATAATCGGAGCGAAAAAAGATGATGTAAAACAATCACTTGAATCTGCTGGATTTGTCATTGAAGAAGTGATGATGATGGAAGACTGGGTCACAATTCTATCGAAAAAACCAGTTAAGGATTAATTGAGCGATGCAGAGATATTTTATTCCTCAACCATTCATAGATGGGGCCTTGGTTATTACAGGTGATGATGCCAAACACATTCAGAAAGTAATGCGTATGCAAGAAGGGCAAACCATCATTGTTGTATCGGAAAATCAAGCATATGAAGCGACAATCAGTGCTTTCGAAGGCAAAGATGTTCGTGTGGAGAAGTCTTCGGATATTCTGCGATCGAACGAACTGCCCAAAAAAGTCACCATTTGTTGCGGACTGCCCAAAGGTGAAAAGCTTGATTTGATTACCCAAAAGGCGACGGAACTCGGCATGCATGAACTGCTACTATTTGAAGCAGAGCGGTCGATTGTAAAATGGGATGCTCAAAAAGGAAAGAAGAAACAGGAAAGATTGCAAAAAATCGCGAAAGAAGCGGCCGAACAATCTCATCGAAATATAGTGCCGGCAATTCGTGATATCCTGTCTTTCAAACAGCTGCTAAAATTGAAAGATCAGTACGATGTTCTATTGGTTGCAGATGAAGAAGATGCGAAGCAAGTAGAGAGAACGCATTTACCTGAAATCCTGAAAAATGCAAATGAACAGCATTCGGTTTGTATCGTTTTCGGACCAGAAGGCGGCTTATCCAGAAATGAAATACAGGCATTGATGGAGCATGGCTTCCAATCAATTTCGTTGGGACCGCGTATTCTTAGAGCCGAAACAGCACCTCTTTACGTTCTTTCTGCAATTTCATATGAATTTGAATAAAAAACTGAGTGGAAAAGCTGCTGTTTGGTTATCATATGGATATGAAGCACGGAGTCAGCTGTTAAGAATGATCATTTGATTTAGAAATTGTCCAGTGCATTCCTATGTACTGGATATTTTTGATGTAATGTAAAGACAAGCATGGTAAACTGTAGAGGTACGGACAACTTCCGAAAGGGTGAACAATTTGACAACAAAAATTACGTCAATGATCGATCATACATTATTGAAACCTGAAGCGACTAAAGAGCAAGTTGAAAAACTTTGTGCAGAAGCGAAAGAATATACGTTTGCTTCTGTATGTGTAAATCCGACATGGGTAAAAATTTCTGCTGAATTATTGGCAGGGACACCTGTTAAAGTTTGTACGGTTATCGGGTTCCCGCTTGGTGCATCCACTCCTGAAACAAAAGCATTTGAAACTATGGATGCAATCAACAACGGAGCTGGAGAAATAGACATGGTCTTGAATGTAGGGGCACTGAAATCTCAGGACATGGATTTAGTGAAACGCGATATCGAATCCGTTGTGAATGCAGCTAAAGGCAAAGCGATAGTGAAAGTTATTTTGGAAACTTGTTTGCTGTCAAAAGAAGAAATTAAAGTGGCTAGTCAACTTTCCAAGGATGCCGGCGCGGATTTCGTCAAAACATCCACTGGCTTTTCTACTGGTGGTGCGACAGTGGAAGACGTTGCTTTAATGCGTGAAGTAGTAGGACCAGACCTTGGTGTGAAAGCATCTGGCGGGGTTCGAAGCTTGGAAGATGTTCAAAAAATGATTGATGCTGGAGCTACACGCATCGGTGCGAGTTCCGGCGTTCAAATCGCTCAAGGACTAACTTCCGATTCTGACTATTAATTATTAAGAACGTATTGACCAAAATGATATGATACGATATAATTTTGGAGTACATGACACTAGGTTATGTATTGACGTGTGTTCGGAGGGAGGGAAAGAGAGATGTCAAAAACTGTCGTTCGCAAAAACGAATCGCTTGAAGATGC
>Ga0209013_10003271_pt1 | contig 14422 bp, 12 predicted proteins | sample Cruoilmetagenom2_FD_187291 | JGI IMG/M metagenome (GOLD analysis project Ga0209013, IMG submission 187291) | Oil polluted marine microbial communities from Coal Oil Point, Santa Barbara, California, USA - Sample 2 (SPAdes) (version 2) | ecosystem: Environmental > Aquatic > Marine > Oil seeps ... | reverse complement strand
TTATGAGCAGGTTTATCGTTGGATCTGCGGACCCTTCGATTTTTCGATATTCGATTGGGACGATGGAGATTGGATGGGGGATATGGATGGATACGAGTATAACGAAGGCCAACGGATGCACATTACCGCAACCGAATGGGTGCTGCCGAATATTGACATTGATGATTTGCCACCCGTAGAGGTTATAAACGAAATCTTGGAAGCCGGTAGGTCGGCAAAACACCCCCCGGGCTTTCCCAAGGGGAGACCCTGATTCAGAATAATTAAAAGCGGCGCTCAGCGCCGCTTTTTTCGTTTAATTCAATCAGATACTCGCTAAATCGATTCGATCCGAGTTTATCAGCATACCGAATGATGTTGATTATCATGGACTTGTTTTACTTAATTTATGTTCGGTGGTTACACTGATATTTTAAATATTAAACCGAAAATAGATCACATCCCCGTCCTGGACAACGTACTCTTTGCCTTCGAGGCGCATTTTCCCTGCTGCCTTGACCGCGGCATCGCTGCCTAACTCGACGAAAGTGTTGAAGGGGACCACCTCTGCCCTGATGAACCCGCGTTCAAAATCGGTGTGGATCCTTCCGGCGGCTTTAGGCGCGGTCGTCCCTCGTCCTACCTCCCAAGCCCTTACTTCGTTTTCGTTCTTGGTAAAAAAGCTGATCAGTCCCAGGATATGGAAACTCTTGTGGATGACCTGCCCCAATCCGCTCACTTCTACACCTGCAAGGAGAAGAAATTCATGCTGCTCCTCAGGCATCATATCCATGATCTCGGACTCGAGCTTGGCGCACAACACGATCATTTCCGTATTCTGTTCCGCAGCCACCTGGCGAAGGGTTTGTACGTATTCGTTTTCGTCAACCAGACCACCTTCGTCAACGTTGGCCACGTAAATAAGGCTCTTGCTGGTCAGAAAGCGCATCTCCTGCACCAGGTCTTGGAATTCATCGCTTTCCTGGTGCGGGTAGCTTGAGACCGGCTTGCCCTCACCCAGGTGTCCCTGGAGGTCGAGAGATAATTCCAACATGGGCACCAGTTTGCGATCTCCCTTCACCTCGCTGTTCAGCCGTTCGATTTTTCGCTCGAGCTGCTGCAGGTCGGCGAAGGTAAGTTCCAGGTTGATGATTTCGATGTCCGTGCGGGGCTCAGGATTTTCGCTGATGTGAACCACATTCGGGTCATCGAAGCAGCGCACGATATGAAGAATGGCATCCACATCACGGATATTGCCAAGGAACTGGTTGCCCAACCCCTCACCATGGCTGGCGCCTTTTACCAGGCCGGCGATGTCGACAAACTCCACCGTTGCATGAATTGTGTTAGGAACGTTGACCAGTTCTGCGATCTTTTCGACCCGCTTATCGGGGACCGGTACGATGGCCCGGTTTGGTTGTATGGTGGCGAATGGATAATTAGCCACCATAGCATTCTGAGCTCCGGTCAGGGAGTTGAAGACCGTGCTTTTGCCTACGTTGGGGAGACCTATGATGCCGATACGAAGACCCATGTTACCCTCGTTTAATGGAATGGTGTTTTATTATTATACTGGAGAGACCGGGTGAGCAACTAGTGTGGGCGTTAATCAGCTCAGCTTTTTCGTGACAGTAAACTCTGAAGTGTCATTATGTTCGTGTGCTGTCAATGATCAATTATTTCTAAACAATCATGTTTGACGGACCACTAGTCATCTTCACATTTACAGAAGTCGCCGTTCTCTACCTCCCCCAGGGCTCGCAATAAACTATCTTTGCTCAAGATGACGGTGGTATAACGGACGCCGGATCCGATCGATATCTCGTCCTCGGATAGAACACTTTGATCCACCAGTACTCGCATGGGGGATGGCAAGCCGATTGGGGAGACGGCTCCCAATGGGTATCCAGTGGAGGAAAGCACTTCCTCCTCGCTGGCCATGGTCAACCTGGATTGCCCAATGTAACTGCGTAACTTGGACCATGAAATCTGTTCGGGACCCGCCATCAGCACCATTATAAAATTATCCGCCGACAGGCGAAATACGATGCTGCGAATAATCTGCTCGGGTCGCTGACCGCGCTCACGAGCGGCTTGTTCTAAAGAAACCACCTTGCCGGGGTGACGGAAGAATCGATAAGGGATATCTTTTGTGTCAAGTGTGCGCGTGACAGGAGTGGTCTCGTTCAAATGATATTATCCTCAATGTTTTATTAGTGTTGCGTAATGTGTAATATTATACTCATACCTGGGCATATCGCGTGACCAGTCATTTTAATATTCCCACCCCTTATGAATTTTAATTGGTAATTCTAATCAGGGTAATTTCTTCACAAGATGCTTGATCAGTGTTCTTGCAATCTACACATCATCTAGCAACAGGGATGCCAACTGCTGGGCTATTTGTTCCGGGCTGCCTTCAAGGAATTCGCGCCTTCGCTGCCGTGTGGGGGCTTCGGCGAGACCCGTAACTACAGTGGGTGAACCGGCGAGACCGATACGGCTCCTATCAGCTTCCAGATCATCAGCTGTCCATACGGTCACTCGCTCGTCCTCGTAAGCCCAGGGCTTGATGCGGTAGTCCATGAAGCGCGGTTCATTTGCGGCAGTCTTTACTGAGACGACGCAGGGCAGCGGCACCTCCAGGATTTCATAACCACCCTTAATTTCCCGCCGTCCTCGCCCAACACGCCGGTCAAAATCCACGTCTACTTCGGTCAGTAGTGTGAGCTGGTCGATCTCCAGCCACTCCGCCAGTCCGGATGGCACCTGCCCGGTGGCGCCATCAGAGGACTCCTCACCGCAGAAGACCAGGTCGACCCCTCCGATTTTTCGTACCCCCTCTGCCAGTGTGTAGGTGGTCGCCAGGGTGTCGGCACCGGCGAAGTTCCGGTCGCTGAGCAGGTAGACGTGGTCGGCGCCCATCGATAGTGCTATGCGCAGGAATGGCCCGAAGGATGGTGGACCCATCGAGAGGATGCTCACCCTCCCACCGTAGCGATCTTTCAGGAAGAGTGCCATCTCCATGGCGTTCATGTCCGGTGGATTTATTTCGGAACGTACGCCTTCTCTCAGCAGGAGGTTCGTCTCCTTGTCTACTCGAATCTCCTCCGGCTTGGGCACGACTTTTACGCATACCACGTTATGTAGTTCAGGCATTGACACCTTAAAATCTCCTGGTTTGAATTTAGAGATTTGTTTCGCTGCTGTTCTTCCGTTCGCGTATCGCCTCAATTAATGCTGGTACGATCTCGTGAACATCTCCTACGACGTTGTAGTCGGCGAACTCAAATATCGGTGCGGCAGGATCTGTGTTAATGGCGATCACGGTCTCGGCTTTTTCAACACCGACCACAAAGTGGAAAGCGCCGCTGATACCACAGCAGATAGCCACCTTGGGACTGCACACCACACCTGTTTGGCCGATCTGCCGCTCGCGCTGGATGTGTCCTTCGTCGACCGGGGGGCGTGTAGCGCCGACTTCCCCGTCCAGTAAGTTCGCCAGATTACCGAGTAGTTTAAAGTTTCCCTCAACCCCTCGACCACCGGCTACAAGGAGCGCTGCGCGAGACAGGTCCACCTGCTCGCCGCTTACCTTTTCGACCACTCGAGTGTGGATCATGTCCTCTGTCAGGTCGATCGGGATGTGAATAGTTTCGCCTGTTGGATCATAGTTTGGAGGTGATACTTCGAAGACACCCGGGCGCACGGTCGCCATCTGCGGGCGGTGGGAGCGCATCTCGATCAGCGCCAATACTCCGCCACCAAAGCCCGATACTTCGCTCACGAGGACACCACTTTCGGGTTCCAAACGTAAGCCGGTGCAGTCCGCATTTAATCCGGTACGCAGTCGTACGGCCAAACGGCCAGCCAGGTCGCGCCCGTTGGGTGTGGCTCCCAGCAGGAAAACGCTCGGCTTAGCCACGAGTATGGCTTGATATACCAGACGCGCGTAGGCGTCGATCGTATAATTTTCCAGGAGTGGGTGGTCTGCCACCCGAATCTCGTCTGCGCCGTGGGTGAACGCCTGCTCTACCAGATCACCGGTTTTATTCCCCAGGATAAGACCAATCAGGCGCCATTCCATTTGATCGGCCATCTGACGACCTTTTGCTAGCAGCTCTAAGGAGACGTTCTCCAGTACCCCGCTTTCCTGCTCCAGGTAGATCCAGATAGCTTTCTGTTCTTCAGAGGGATTGTAATGGGATGCGACCATGTATTCTCCTCAAAGGAGTAGCGCTGATGCAGCGATTTCGGCCACTTCCATAACCTTTAAGTCATGCATACCCAATCCTTTCAGGCTGTCCTCCAGGCAAACCACACAAAATGGGCAGGCAGTCGCCAGGATGTTGGCACCGCTCTTTGCGGCTTCCTCTACCCGTATATCGGAGAAACGCTCCCCGGGAGCTGTTTCGAGCCACATGCGTCCGCCTCCACCGCCGCAGCACAGGCTGTCTTGACCGTGATTTTCCATTTCGATCAGTTCTACGCCGGGTATGGCTTTCAAAACAAGACGTGGCGCCTGGTATTCGTCGTTATGGCGACCCAGGTAGCAGGGATCCTGAAAGGTGATCTTGCGGTGCTTATCGGCTGTGCCGGAGACGGCGGATCGATCAGTGAGAGAATTGAAGGGGGTACCTAATTCAAGTCGTCCTTCTTCCAGTAATTGTGCCAGATACTGCGTGTAGTGCTTACAGGACGATGTGATTTCTTGTCCAGTGATGGCAGGATAGTGGTTCTTAAAAACATCGTAACAATGGGGTGAAATCGTTACCACATTTGTGATACCTTTTTCCCTGAAAACCTGCATTGTATTTTTAGCTATTTCATTAAAATAGGGTTTGTGCCCCACACTTAGAACCGACTCCCCGCAGCAAGGTTCCTCGTCGCCCAGGTACCCGAAGCGCACATTGGCTGCCTGGAGTACTTGCACCAGCGATAATGTGATCTTCTGCGCACGTTTGTCGTAAGATGAGGTGCAGCCAACGTAGAGAAGGATTTCGTGCTGCGCGGGGTCGAAGACAGGGATATCGAGATTTTTCGCCCAACTTGAGCGTTGAGATGGGGGTTGGGTCCACGGGTTACCGTTCCAGAAGACCGACCAGAGCAGCGATGGTAATCCCTTTTCAACAGTACGCTGCTCCCAGGCAATCGTGCGCAGGCTGCGGAAGACGTCGCAGATATTCACACCACGCGGACAATAAACCTCACATTGAGCACAGGTAGTACAAAACCACAAGGAAGGGCCGCCGTCCTGCAGCCCGATCTGAGCCCGGCGCATAAACTTGCGCACGGAGAGTGGCTCCTGGCGGACCTCGCCCCAGGGGCAGATGGCCGTGCAGGTACCGCATTGGTAGCAAACAGTCGCCGTACCGCCGGTGAGGTCGACGAGCCGCTCCCATAATTCGTCGTCGATAACGAATAACTCTTCTTCAGGTTGTTGTACCGGGGCCATTCCTATCTCCATATTAAATCAGCAATTGACAATCATCAAAATGATTATTCCTGGATGCTGACGGGTTTCTTGGCTTGTTTACTCATGTACTGATTTACGACATCGTCCATCTCCGCAATTTTCTCGGCGAATTCCTTGCCCTCAGCCGCTGAGATCCAGCGCAGCTGCAAGCGTTCGGGGTCAATACCTTTGCGTTGAAATTTACGCTGCCAGTGTTGGAAACGTTTCCAGGTAAACTTATTGGCGTAGTTATAGTGGCAGTCGGATCCGGTTTCTGTCAACCGGCAGCCCGTGATTAGCACCGCACCAGCGTCTTTCTCGAAGGCGCGCGCCACGAAATCCTCTTCATAGCGCGCAGAACACATGGTGCGGATAATGCGTGCCGAAGGCGGATACTGACGTTTTTCGATCCCAGCCAGGTCTGCCCCTGCGTACGAGCACCAGTTGCAGGTGAATACTAAACATTTCCCTGCCGGATTGTCTGCCAGGGCTGCGTCTATCTGGACCAGGATTTGCTCCTTGGTGAAATAAGGCATCTCGATAGCGTCGAAGTTGCACTCTGCCGCGCATGTGCCGCAGCCCATGCAGGCTGCCTCGTGTATCTTTACTGTTCCATCCTTCCCTGGCTTACCGATCTGTTCGATGGCGCTGTATGGGCAGACCTTTACGCAGCGCATACATCCCTTGCAAAGTTCAGGGATCAACCTCGCAGTCAGAGGTTCTTTCTCAATCACACCGCGAGAGAGAAGCGCACCGGCTTTACCTGCTGCAGCCAGGGCCTGCGCCATCGACTCTCGCACGTCTTTAGCCCCCTGGCTGGTACCGGCCAGGTAAACACCTTCTACTGCTGTTTGAACGGGTCCAAGCTTGGGGTGCAGCTCCATGTAAAAACCGTCCTCGCTGCGGGATAGTTTTAGTTGTCCTGCCAGGTTGTCTTCGACCGGGGTTAATCCGACCACCAATACGAGCAAGTCTGTAGGGATGCGTACATTCACTCCCAGTAGCTGATCGTGCAGGTCCACGCAGCTGTTTTGGTAAGTGATCGCCTCCTGAGGAGGCAGCTCGGCGTCATAGCCGAAGAACTGCACGCCTGATCGCATAGCCTGTTCGTACAATTCCTCTGCCTGACGGCTGTAAGACCTGATTTCTCGATATAACACGCGTACTCTTTTTCCCATCCTTCGTAAACGCAGCGCCTGGGCAATCATCGAAGTGCAGCAATAACGTGAACACCCCATGTTCTCCTGGCGGGAACCCACACAGCTCACAAAAGTGATGCGCTGCGCGTCTGGAGCATGATGGGTCAGGGAATTTTCTAACTCTAAATTTGTTACCACGGACGGATCCTGCCCGTAACCAAATTCTGCCGGCCTGTACGGCATTGCTCCGCTGGCGACCACGATAGCGCCGACCTGTATATTCTCCCCATTACTCAACCTGGTGTCAAAACTTCCCACCAGACCGGCGATTGTTTCTACGGAAGTCTCCAGATGCACGCGCACACCACTTTTTTGGATGTGGTGAGTTTTTGATTCTACGAGTTTGTTGGCCTTGATCCCGGCGGGAGCAACGTCGTCCAGGTGGTTTAGCAGGCCTCCAAGTTGCGGCTGCTTCTCGACAAGGTGCGTTTCAAATCCTTGGTCAGCCAGTGCAGCGGCTGCCGTCATCCCGGCAATACCGCCGCCAATTACCAGGGCGCTCTGGAGCAGCGGCAGGTGGGAGGCCTCCAATGGGGTCAGACGCCGGGCTTTTTCTACTGCCATATTAACCATATCCATGGCTTTAGTAGTGGCGGACTCTTTATCGTGTTTGTGCACCCAGGAATCCATGTTGCGGATGTTGGACATCTCCAATAGATAGGGGTTCAATCCGGAACGGATCAGGACACCTCGAAATATGGATTCGTGGGTTTTCGGAGAACATGCTGCGATAACGACACGGTTGATATTTTCCCGTTTGATGGCCTCTTCGATCTCCTGCTGTGTATTCCCTGCACAGGAAAACATCTGGGTAGAGGCAAAAACTACCTCCGGGAGGGAATCGGCATATTTGACGACTCGCTCTACATCCACAACACCTGCGATATTGCTGCCGCATTGGCAGACGAAGACGCCCACACGCGGGGTCTCGATGTCAACCCGTGGCTCAATCTCAGGGACCTCGGCCCAGTGACGTTCTTTTACGTGTCCAAGAGCGAGTGCAGCGGCTCCGCTGCCTTCCGAAACGCTGTCAGGGATATCTTTCGGACCGGAAACGCAGCCGGCGGTGTAAATACCAGGTCGTGTTGTCATCACCAGTCCGCCGAGTATTTCCTCGGATTGAACGAATCCGTCTTCATCTAATTCTATACCCAGGCGCTCGGTGAGCTCCGCAAGCCCGCTCGGTGGGGTGACTGCATTCGCCAGCACGACCATGTGGTAGTCTTTCTCGTTTCTCTCCCCTTGTGCGACGTTCTCGTACAGTACTCGGATATCCCCATTCCCATTTGGGCTGATCGTTGAAGGACGTCCGTGAATGAATCTTGCCCCTTCTAGCTCGGTGCGTTGCCAGAACCCATCGAAACCCTTACCATAAGCGCGCACATCCATGTAGAGCACGTCGACGTTTTTAATGCTGTGATCGATCGCTTGATATGCGTGTTTAATGGAGTACATGCAGCAGAAGCGAGAGCAATAGCGGAAATGTCGCCGGTCTCGAGACCCTACACAGAGCACAAAGAGGATATTATCAGGATGGGTGCCATCTGACGGACGGATAATCTCACCGCCTGTTGGTCCGGCAGAGTTTATCAGACGTTCGAACTCCATCGCGGTAAGGATATCTGGGTGGGATCCGTAGCCATATTCCACCATTCGGCGTGGGTCCAGCATATCGTACCCTGTGGCGATGATGATTGCGCTCACATTTCGATGGAGTATGTTTTCCCCCGGTATAGAAAGGTCGATCGCCTTCGGAGGGCAAATGTCAATACAGTGGTTACACGGCAGATAATTCGGGGGTGTGTTCAGGCAGTTGGTGATGTCTAATACATAAGCGCCGGGGGCAGATTGGGGAATGGGCGTGTAGATCGCTTTGCGGGCTGCCATGCCTGAGTCATACTCGTTTGGCAGCACCACCGGGCACACGATTGTACATTCTCCGCAGCGGGTGCAGGCATCGCTCACGTATCGCGCTCTTTGGCGAACCTTAACACTGAAATTGCCTGCCGTGCCCTGCACTGAATCTACTTCCGCCAGGGAGAGTATCTCGATGTTGGGATGAAGATCTACCTCCGACATCTTGGGGGCTTCGATGCAAATAGAGCAGTCCAGTGTGGGAAAGTTTTTATCCAGCACGGCCATCACTCCCCCAATCGTGGCCTGGCGCTCTACAAGCACCACTCTGGCGCCTGCCTCGGCCAGGTCGAGTGAGGCCTGGATGCCGGCGATGCCTCCACCGATTACGAGAACTGAGTCGCTCATATTAAGGGCTCCGTAATTGCTGCACTGGTTTCAACACTTTCTTGGTTAGCATGAGTGGACAGCGAGTTAGCGAAGTGGTATTGATAGCCTGTATCAAATGCATCCAGGTTTAGGGGTATCGTCTTGGCTTTCACCGTTGTTTTTATGGCCTCTTCCAGTGAACGGCGTGATACGACCCCACTCACTGCAGTAAAGAAACCCAGCATAACCACGTTAGCTACGATGCGCCGGCCGAGCTCCTCGGCCAGCCTTGTAGCAGGGATACCAAGAACATGGTCCCCAGGATTGGGGCTGACGAGCTCGTCATCGATAAGGACTAAGGCTTCCTTTTTGGCGGTGGGGCGGAATTTTGTGTATGCTTCCTGGGAAAGTGCCACCAGGAAATCGGGATGCTGCACGAATGGGTAAGCGATGTCGCTGTCGGAGACCACGATATTGGCGCTCGAAGCCCCACCGCGTGCTTCTGGTCCGTACGCCTGTGTCATTACCGCTTCATAACCCTCGTGAAGCGCCAGAGCATTGCCCAATATATACCCTGTTAGGACGACTCCCTGACCCCCAAAGCCAGCGATGCGAATCTCTTTTCTCATTCGACGGCCTCCATTTTCACAGGCTCGAAGGGTGGTTGGTCCCGGTCTACGAATTTGCCCACGTAGATTGGTTTATCCTCGCGCAGGTCAATGCCTAATTCTTCCGCGCGTACATCACCATCATGGAGCAGGACGCATCGTTCCCGGTACAATTCCATTTCCTCCAGGCCATCTTCGATATCATTTGATTTTCCGAATCCAATGGGACAGGGAGCCAGCACTTCGATAAACGTGAATCCCGGATGGACGAATGTGTGAAGAATGTCATTTTTGGTCTGCCGCACATGGATGGTGGTCCAGCGCGATACGTAATTAGCTCCGGCCGCCGCCATCAGGTATGGGAGGTTGAAGGGCAGTTCTGGGTTGCCATACGGGGCCGTGGTTCCGCGTGCACCCTTGGGTGTGGTCGGCCCAACCTGGCCGCCTGTCATACCGTAGTTGAAGTTGTTGACGCAAATGACCTTGACGTCAACGTTGCGCCGGGCAGCGTGAATGAGGTGGTTCCCCCCGATCGCAGCCAGATCGCCGTCTCCGCTGAAAACCGTGACGGTCAATTCGGGGTTTGCCAGCTTGAGACCTATTGCGAATGGAATACCTCTGCCGTGTGTTGTATGGTAAGAATCGATGTTCATGTATCCGGCCACACGTCCCGAACACCCGATGCCGGATACGACCACGTGTTTCTGCTCGGGAATCCCGGATTCCAGGATCGCCTGTGCGTAGCAGCGCATGATGATGCCAATCCCGCAGCCCGGACACCAGATGTGGGGCAGACGATCGGCGCGGATGATCGAGTCGAGGGGATGGCTGTCGGTTGTTATTGCAGATGACATGTTGGTCTTTTAGTTGACATGGTGAATAATTGGCTAATCACAATTCACTAATTACAATTACTTATTTCTTCCAAAATTGTCTCTGGTGCGATCATTTGCCCTCCCGCGTGATGCACACCTATCACCGGGTTTTGAACAACGCGCTCCACCTCCAGGCGCATCTGGCCCAGGTTCATCTCGGCAACGATGAATGTGTCAATCGTATTAGCTATTTCGCGGAGCATCTTTTCGGGGAAAGGCCACAACGAGACCAGCCGCAGCAAACCAACCGGGATTCCTTGCTGGCGGGCCAGGCGTACAGCGCGCCGGGCGGAGCGTGCGGTGCAGCCGTATGCGATGACCAGGATTCGCGCATCTTCCAGGTGGTAGCTTTCAGTACGCATGATCTGCTCGGCGTTGTGGGTAACTTTTTTGATCAGGCGAGTCACTAATTGCTGGTGAGTTTCGGCAGACATGTCCGGGTAACCGCGTTCATCATGCGTAAGACCGGTGTAATGAATGCAGTATCCTTCACCTGCGTGAACCATGGGCGGCACCAGGTCAGCGTCATCCGCAAGGAATGGATGGAACGAGTCTGTTTGGCGACTGTTTGGAGTCTTTTGTGGACGTTTACGCTCCCATCGTTCGATCTGATCATGGGAAGGGATTTCTACGCGTTCAACCATGTGTCCGACAACTTCATCTGCCATAAGCAGCACAGGCAGGCGGTAGCGGTCGGCTACGTTGAATGATAGTACGGTCAGGTCGAACATCTCCTGGGGTGACCAGGGTGCGTAGGCGACGATTTCGTAGTCCCCGTGGGAACCCCAACGCGCCTGCATCACGTCCGATTGTCCAGCCATGGTAGGCAGCCCGGTGGAAGGGGAGCCGCGTTGAACGTCAACTACTAAACACGGTATCTCAAGCATCACACCCAGTCCCAGGTTCTCCATCATCAAGCTGAATCCTGGCCCGGATGTGGCTGTCATGGTGCGTGACCCTGCAGCGGAGGCACCAAGGATGCTGGCCATACTGGCCAGTTCATCCTCCATTTGGATAAAAACCCCACCAACTTCAGGCAGACGGAGAGCCAGGCGTTCGGCAATCTCCGTTGATGGGGTAATGGGGTATCCGCCAAAGAAACGACAGCCGGCGGCGATGGCTCCCTCAGCGCAGGCGTGATCGCCGTTCATAAAGTGCTTTCCGGTTAGCAGCGTCCGATCGCTCATTGTGTATTTCCGGGCAGCGGCAGGGTGTATATGGCAAACTCGGGGCATACCAGGGTGCAGAACTCGCAGTTCACGCAGTCGCTCTCTTTTCCGGTGACGACTTCCGGGTAGTGGTAACCTTTAGTGTTTGTCTCCTGAGAGACCCGTAGGACTTGCTGCGGACAGAAACGGATGCAAATTTCGCAACCTTTACAGCGCTCCGGTATGACGAAAATCTGGCCGCGGGGCACTGTTATTGTATTGATATCCAGGGGAGTACGGGCATAAACCTTCATGCTGAGTTATCCAATCCGGTAATTTCCCAGTATAAACAAAAACCGCTCCTCATCCAATGCTAGAGGGGCAGTTGACGAAATCGTGATGGGGGAAAAATTACCCCTGCGTTGTATGATGTGTTGTGGGTATATCACGATGTGACTGTATTATAGAGGGGGGTTGTCCTTTTGTCAAATTAATCTTATTAGTTTGATTAATATGATGATATGAGGTATGGGGGGAGACGGTGATTCCCTGCCCGAAATGAGCCACACTTCGCGCACATTGTGATTGACAGCCTCATAAAATATATGCTATGCTGTACACCAGACAGGTTTGGTGGAGGGTTGTGTGGGTTTTCTTGTGTAATTTTGTGTGTGCGTCGCAGACGCACACACAAAATTACACACATTTCACTACATAATCTTGGGAGAGTAATAAAAATGAAAGAAGCGCTGCTTTTTGAAACGATAGAAAAAAAAAGCGTTCGCTGCCATCTGTGCGCCCACTACTGCGTGATCCCGGATGGGAAAATGGGTGTCTGCGAAGTACGCCAGAACGTGGACGGCGTGCTCTACACGCTGGTCTATGGGCGCACCATCAGCCAGCATGTCGACCCGATCGAGAAAAAACCGCTCTACCATTTCTATCCTGGTTCGACGGCTTACTCCATCGCCACACCGGGGTGCAACTTCCATTGCGAATGGTGCCAGAACTCGGATATCGCCCACATGCCCTGTGAATACATCCCTGGTGCGGGTTCGAAAGCTGCTCCTGGGCAGATCGTCGCCAACGCCAGGAGGGCAGGTAGCGCCAGCATCGCTTATACATACACCGAACCGACCATTTTCTTCGAGTACGCCTACGATACAGCCCGGTTGGCGCATGACGCAGGTATCGCCAATATCTATGTCACTAATGGTTACATGACCCCCGAGATGCTGGATGCCTTCCATCCTTACCTGGACGCTGCCAACGTGGATCTGAAGGCTTTTCGTAAGAAGACCTATAACCGCTATGTTGGGGCAGGGTTGCAACCGGTGTTAGATAGCCTAAAGTTGATGAAATCGTTGGGGGTGTGGGTGGAGGTGACCACGCTGGTTGTCCCTGGTCTCAACGATGACCCTGCCGAGCTGCGTGATGCTGCCCAGTTCGTCGCCCAGGAACTGGGCTCCGGCACCCCCTGGCACTTGAGCCGCTTTTTCCCCTCTTACCAGATGACGGATCGTCCACCTACTCCGATAAGCACACTGGAGCGTGCCATGCAGATCGGCTTGCAGGAGGGATTGCGCTATGTGTATCTGGGAAATGTGGCTGGGGAATCGAACACCACCTGTCACGTGTGCGGACGGATCCTGATCCGCCGCCAGGGATACATGGTGCCCGAGAACCACATCCAGGGTGGTCGCTGCCCATCGTGTGAAACACCGGTGGTTGGTATATGGGGGGATGGAAAATAAACCGTTTATGCGAACCAATTTCCGCCATCTGGTAAGACATTGACATGTGCAAATAAGTTATTTCTTTAGATATTTAGAAAGAGAATACACAAATGCTGACTGAAGACAATTTACAATGGCTGCTTGGTGCTAACACACCAACGATAAGGTACCTGACTTTGCAGCGCTTGCTAAAACAACCAGCTGAAGAACCAGAAGTGCAGGCGCTCCTGGAGAGTATTGTCAATAGCGGTCCTGTCCCGTCCATCCTAAATGAACAGACGGAAACTGGCAATTGGGCAGGGGAACGCAGCTACTACACTCCCAAGTACACCAGCACACATTGGAGCATGCTGCTTCTAGCAGAGTTGTGCGCTGATAAAAGTGATCGCCGGCTGATTCGGGGTGCTGCCTTCATGCTGCAGGATACGCGTGAAGAGGCGCATGAACACGTTGAGCAGGGAAGGCATGGCCTGGAATGTTTTTGGGGCAACCTGCTGCGTTATGAGCTCCATTGCGGTATGGTGGATGATGTTCGCTTGTCTAAAGTCGTTGAGATTCTAGCCATCAACGGACCGGATGCGGATTGGCGCTGCAAGTACAACGACGAGCGCCCATGCGCCTGGGGTGCGGCGCGCGCCCTGTGGGGGCTGGCCGCGCTCCCAGAGAATCGTCGTGATCCAAACGTGCAGGGTGCCATCCAGAATGGGATCAAGTTCCTGCTCGAGGATCACGATCTATTGGACAACGATTACCCCACCCCGGAGGACGGTAAAGTCCACTCGTTGTGGTCCAGGTTAAATTTCCCCCTGTTCTACCAGGCAGACATCCTGTTCGTGCTGCGCGTATTAGGGGATCTGGGTGTGCTCAAACACCCTGGCGCCGAACCAGCCCTGGCGTGGTTAGAATCGAAACGCGGAGAAAATGGTCGCTGGCGTGGTGCCAGTCCCTTTCGGAGACGTACCTGGAAAGCATTGGGCGGACCTGAGGAAAGAGATCGTTGGATATCCTTGCAGGCTTTGCTTATCCTGGGTGGATAACAGAAAAAAATCTAATTTCGTGTCTTGAGCCGCGAACCGTGTTCCGTACAGATGTATGTCAAAGTGGTGGGGCGGTGAGTTTGACCCAGAAGAATTCGATATTGAAGAAATTAACCAGGTTTTAGGTCAGGTAATTTAAGACACAGGGATTTTTCAACAGGC
>Ga0209013_10003270_pt1 | contig 14430 bp, 11 predicted proteins | sample Cruoilmetagenom2_FD_187291 | JGI IMG/M metagenome (GOLD analysis project Ga0209013, IMG submission 187291) | Oil polluted marine microbial communities from Coal Oil Point, Santa Barbara, California, USA - Sample 2 (SPAdes) (version 2) | ecosystem: Environmental > Aquatic > Marine > Oil seeps ... | reverse complement strand
CGGGGGGGGGGGCGAGTTGCTGGACCAGGCAGTATGCCAGATTGTATTTATGTCTCCATCGAACGCATTGACGGCAGCGCCGTTCTCGCCGACGAGCTCTTCACTGTCGACAGACAGCAGGCTCCAGCCAGTTTGCGGGATGGGTTCCGCGAAACTATTCGTGGTAAAAGTCTGGAGGGAGACTGCTAATACAAAAATGTATTTGTAAATTCCATTTGGCATAATCAAAGTCGGATTGTAATAACTATTCAGCACATACGAGTACGTCACTGCTATCGGGTATATCTTCCGGAAAATGCCATAAACACATCCATGGCCGTTTCCGGTATCTGGCCTCACGCGACACTGATACATCCATGTAAGGCGTAGGCAGAAATAGGACATCTGCCGCACATGGATGTGCAAATGCCGTGATTGCATGGATGCAAAGGAACGGTCATGCCTCCGACGTTTCCTTCAGATATGCCCAATAGCAGTGATTTATTCGCTATTTTTAAAAGATTAGGCAATTTTTTAAAGTTTATCATAGAATCAATAGTAAAATAGTTATTTGAGCACAGTCAGGGATAGGAAATGACTAGCCCTGTCCGAGAATGAATAGTGCCTCCAGACTACTTCCATCTTGAAATTGCCATCCTTTCCGGCTTCAAAGTGATCTGCCAGATAACTTTTGATCCTTACTAACCACTTATTGCGGCACCCACATTTCAGAAGCCTCGCAGCTTTGACGGATCAAATCTCTTACCCGTAAGCCGAAATCTGCTGTCAATACCTGATAACAATAATTCGTCACCTGTGAAGAATGGTACTTACTCCCTCACATGGTCTAAATCTAAGTATCTATAAACTACGCAGATAGTGTGCCAAATATGAATATTTAGAATATTTAACACAATACATACTGATCGCTTATGATCCAGGAGGGGTGCCATATTGAATGAGCGTCAGAATGTGACGATCGTTGTCATGATATGACAACGATTTAGAGTAATGAACTGCTGGTTAACGATCCCTACACATGAAATGGCAAACTAACTGTCATGCAAGAAGACGAATGTGAATAAACAGCACACTGGGATACCATCATTAGCTACACTACAATTCTTCTGCATGTTGTTCTCCAGTGGGCGCTTCTCCAGTGAACTGGCCAAGTTGTTCGCGCAACTTTGGGTGCGGGATGCGATTGGCTTTATCCACAACTCGCTAACCGGCCTGGCTGGATGCCGAGGAGGTTGAGTAGCAATTGAAGCGGTCCTTTCGATTGCGATTGGTCTGACTCGTCCTTATTGTTGATTTTTCCACCTGCAGGGTAGGTGGCGGACTACTCTATTCCGAAGCGCAGAATCCATGGGACCAACCTTGTATGGGTTTCGGATTACGCCCTTTAGTCGGACAGCCTGGTACGATTCAGTCTGATTTTCGAAATTGAAGCTGGTTTTAGGATTTTGTCGATGAAAAATAATTTCATGCGTCAGGGCTGGCCTGGACAAGCACCTAGACTGATAGACGATATTTAGTGTAAGCTACTCATATGTAGTTACAAATTCACGTGTAAAATGATAAAATATCTACAATATAAACAAAGAGATAACAAGCATTCTGGCATTATGGTTATCTTTTGATGGTGACAGAATTTTTGACACTTGCGATCAATGCATCGCCTTTCTTTATATTCTCTCTTAGGTTGTCTAAAATGCCGATGTGCAATTTATTTCAACTAGCATTGTTTGAATTCATGATCTAAACTAACTCAAATGTACGGTTTGATTTAGTAGGTCTACTGTTGGAATTGTCTCGCAAATAAGCAATATCAAGCCTAAGAAACGCAGGAGTAACTTAATGTCTAAACCTATGGATACTCAGGATGCGCTAACAGGCAGCGGAGATTCAAAATTAAAAAAATATCAGGCGCTTGTTGTTGGAGAAAAGGGCATTTGGAGTCTGATCAAATACGAATTTGTGACATTATTTTCAACTTGGGTCCCGGGTGCTTTAGGGCTAGTATTAAGGAGTAAACTTTATCCTGTTCTACTTGGTTCAACTGGGCATGGTGTGGTGTTTGGTAGTAATGTTGTACTCAGACATCCCGGAAAGTTAAGATTAAAAAGCAACATAGTTATTGATGATAATAGTGTCCTTGATGCAAAGGGAAGTGACAATCAGGGTATAGATATAGGAGATAATGTATTTGTTGGTAGGAATACAATCATTTATTGTCAAAATGGTGATGTGGAAATCGGGGAGAATGCCAATATAGGTTCTAATTGCCAGATTTTTTCAGCCAGAAATGTACAGATTGGAAAAAATGTGCTCATTGCAGCTTATACGTATCTGGTAGGCGGTGGGCACATCTATGAAGATACAGAATTACCTATTATTGAGCAGGGGCGAACTGCCTCAGGCATCAAAATCAGCGACAATGTTTGGCTTGGCGCCAGTGTTAAAGTTTTAGACGGCGTTACCATTGGCGAGGGTGCAATTATTGCCGCTGGCGCAGTTGTAACCGGAGATATACCAGCATTTGCAATCGCCGGCGGTATACCTGCAAAAGTTATTAAACTAAGAAAATAAAAATTTAATCTACGGGATTAATCTATGTTATTTGGGGTCGTTAATAAAAATAAACAGGATGTGATTCAGAAAGAAAATTTTGAATCTGCCTGTATAGTAAGAAACAGTATAGAGGGCACAGTTAATACAGAGCACCCTAATGAATGCGTCGCTTTTGCTAATCTGCCATCACTCAAGACAATCTCATATCGAAATCTTGCGCCAGTATGTTCGAAAGATAGAGATTTGGCAATCGTTTTTTCTGGTCAAATTTATAATAAAATTGAATTGGCTCGAACTATCAATAGTGATGCACTCAATAACAATAACATTACTAACCTGGTTCTGGACCTATACCGGAAATATGGTCATTCGTTTGTAGATAAAATTAACGGTAAGTTTGCTTATGCTATCTGGGATAAGAAACAGGGTGGTGTAACATTTGGTCGGGACAGGTTTGGTATAGAACCTCTGTACTACTACTGTGAGAATAATTCCATTATTTTCGCATCTACGATTGCGCCTATCCTGCATTATCGAAAAATTGCGGGTGATTTAAATTTTGCCTCAGTCTCAAAATTCCTGCTGTTCGGGTATAACCCGAGTTTAAGTAGTTTTTTTTCTGATATTCTCAAGCTTCGCCCTGCGCATATCATGCATGTTAGAGGTGATAAAGCGCCAGAGTTCCATCAATACTGGAAACTGGCTTTTGGTGATAATTTGCAGACAGGTGAGGATATTATTGCTGAAGAGCTTCGCGAACAGCTAAAGCGATCAGTCGAGATTCGTATTGGCAACGATGAAGACTATGGTGTATTTGTTAGTGGTGGCATGGATTCAAGTAGTGTACTTGGTCTCTCGGCGCAGGAAGATAATAGAAATCCATATACGTTTTCATACCGTTGCAGAGGCGAATCTTTTGATGAATCTCCATATGCCAGGTTGATGGCGGAGAGTGTTAATTCTACGCATAAAGAAATTGAATACACACCGGACGATGTTTTGTCTATGAGCGATATCGCCAAGGATATGGATGAGCCGTTTTGCGATGTAGGAATTAATGTTGCGACTTATTTGCTTGGAAAAGGAGCCCAGCATTCTGTGCCGTATGTATTAACTGGCGATGGTGGTGATGAATTATTTGCCGGACATCCTATCTATGAGGCCGATAAAATTGCTCGGTTTATTGATCCGATTCCTGGTGTGCTGAAAAATCCAATCTTTGGTTTAGCTAGCATGCTACCTGACTCTGATCAGAAAAAAAATCTTACAGTCAAACTAAAACGTTTTGCTGAAAGTATGAGCTACCCGGCAGAGCTATTATCACACCGCTGGCGAATCTACTATCAGCCAGTAGATCTTAGAGCATTACTCAGTGATGAGGCGCATCGATCAATAGCAAGTAAAAACCTGTATGATGATATATTAAGTCGAAACAGGGAAGTACAAGGTCTGGATCATATCAGCCACTCTCTTTACAGTGATTACAATACGATTATGGACTTTTATTTTAGACGCAATGACATCAATCGCATTTTTGGTCTGGAAACAAGATATCCTCTGCTGGATCATGAGCTGGTAGAGTACTGTGCACGCATACCAAGGGACCTGAAAATTCGTGGTTGGTTTGATACCAAATATATTCTTAGAAAGTCGATGGAGCCGGTATTACCACATAAAATTGTTCACCGGGAAGATAAACTTGGCCACAGTATCCCATTAAAAAACTGGTTGCGGGACAAGCCGCAGGTGAAAGAGTTTATTCTTGACCATTTATCGGAAGAGACAATCAGGAAAAGGGGATATTTCAACGTATCATATATTAGCGGGTTGATTAATGAACACATGAGCATGAAAAGAAACAATTCACACAGATTATGGACACTGGCAGTGCTTGAAATGTGGTTGCGTCAACATAATATGTAACAATACTGTTTGTGCTACTGGTCTGTCTGATTATTAGAGTTTAGTTATGGATTTGCAATGAAAATATGTTATGTTACTGAATCATTCTATCCTGAAATAAATGGCTGCGCTGTACAAGCACGTCTGTTATCAGAAAAATTTGCTGATTTAGGTCATAATATTCTAATAGTAACTCGCCGACCAAGCGCATCTTTTGCCCGAAATGAAATCGTCTCAAAGTGTCCTGTGATTCGAGTTGGACCGGGCAATCATTATGGAATGCTTGGGCGATATCTTGGTATGTTCACCATCTTAATGCCTCTCTTTATCCACAGACGAAAATATGAAATCGTATTAATTTCAGCTCCTAGAATTCTTGGTGCTACAGTTGTTCTGTTCATGAAATTATTAGGTAAAAAATGTGTTGTAAAACCTGATTCTCTTGGTGAAATGGATGGCTCTTATGCATTAAAGCAGTTAAGACAAAAAAGTTTTTTGTACTTTATCGCTAACAGTTATTTCCGAGTTAGGAATCTTGGATTAAAACGTGCTGATGCATACATAGCTATAAGCACACCTAATTATGATGAGATTTGTGGAATAGGAATAGATAGTAAGCTGGTTTTTAGAATTCCGAATTGTGTAGATGAAGACAGATTTATTCCACTAAACATGTCACAGCGGCGTACATTGAGGGCACGTCAGGGCCTATCTGAAGATGCAGTAATATTTGCTTACACTGGCAGATTGACACGTGAAAAAGGGTTGGTGTCTCTTCTTCATGCATGGAAAAAAATCACAGAGAAGTTTGAAAATGTTCATCTCTTATTAATAGGGACAGGAAAAGGGCTAACTCTTGATTGTGAAGGGGAATTAATAGAATTCATACAGACAAATGCAATGGGCAAGTATGTGACATTCACGGGTGCAGTTGAAGATGTAACCAGTTATCTTTGTTGTGCGGATGTTTTCGTTTTACCCTCGATAACGGAAGCTTTATCAATAGCGCTTCTTGAGGCTCAATTATGTGGTATTCCGGCAATTGCTACTCAAGTAGGTGGTACTCCGGATGTAATAATTCATGATAAAAACGGATTATTAGTGAGGCCGAACAATGATGATGACTTATTCAATGCAGCGGTTGAGTTGATATCCAATAATGAAAAACGTGTAAGATTAGGGGTGTCCGCTAGAAAACTTGGTGTCGAGAAATTTTCTGCTAATGGAGTAACAAAAAGCTATATATCACTTTTTGAAAAGCTTAACTGCAGTCCAGTTGAAATTTAATAAGTGCAAATCAAATATTTGTTATAGACGTCTATAGATGTGAATCCAACTAATAACCGATTGTACTGGATGTATCAAAAGAAAAAGCATTTAATTGATGCTTTAATACTCCATCATGCGCCAAAATTTGTTTACCAATTAAAAGCCTCTCTAATTGAAGGTGAAATACCGGTATTTACTTTTCACCTGGCTTTACCCGACTGGTTTGATGAACAGTGTAAATATTTGGTTGAAAATGACTATAACACCTTAACCGCAGAAGAGTTTGATAATTTAATTCGCAATTCTGATGCGCAATTTAAGAATTGCGTGTTTTTAACATTTGATGATGGATTAAAACATGTCTGGACAATTGCATACCCATTATTAAAAAAGTACGGATTACATGCCACTTGTTATTTAATTCCAGGTTGCATTCCTGAAAATGATACTCAAATACGTCCAAACCTTGATGATGTTTGGCAAGGAAATGCATCAATTAGCGATGTAATGGGAATACGCAAAAATGAATCAGCACTGTGTAGTTGGGAAGAGATCAAGATAATGCATGAGAGTGGGGTAATTGACTTCCAATCTCATACCATGACACATGGTCTTGTCCCTGTCTCTGACGAGATTATTGACTTCATAAACCCTCATTTTGACCCATATTTCTACGGTAATATTCATGTGCCTCTTTATAGAGAGAAGGAAAAGGAAGTGACATCTAGAGAACCTCTTTTAGGTATGCCGTTATACAGATCAAAACCACGTATGCAGGCCGAAACTCGATATTTCGATGATGAACATTTAAGGAACTATTGTATTAGTGAAGTAAAGAAGTGTGGTGGGAAGCTATTCTTTAATAATAAAAATTGGAAATCGGTACTTGTAGAGCTAGTGCGTAACTATAAAATTAACAACATTATAAGCGACCAATATGAAGACATTCATGATAGAGATCAGGCATTATTAGAAGAGTTTTGTGAATCAAAAAGAATTATTGAGGAAAAACTACCGGGTAAAGAGGTAACTCAATTGTGTTTTCCATGGTATGAAGCTGGTGATTTTGCTATCGAAATGTCAAAAAAAGCAGGGTATAAAATCAACCTTTTTGGTCGACGTAAAGGACATCTTACTAATAGACCTGGTAGCAACCCATTTGAAATTGTAAGAGTTGAAGATGTTTTTTTAGAAAGATTACCCGGTAATGGCAGAAAGTCAATTCTACAGACATTGGTAAAGCTCTATAATTTACGAACATTGCCGTCACAGCTGTTTCCTGAAGGCCGAAATAAAATACTCTAGCTAGAAATAATGATGATTCATGTACTCCACGTAATTGATAAACTATCTATGGATGGAACTAACCCGAGTAGTTGTACTGTCCTTATCGGCGACTGGTTTGCAAATATGGACACCAAGCATTTCCATATGAGCGTATGCACCCTAAGGGATCCGGATCCTGCTGGCAGTTATCTTGAAGTGCGGGGCATTAAGGTTCATTATCAAGGTTATGGGAAAATCTCTCCAGCTAATATCAAGGCTATATCAAAATTAATAACCTCCGAGCAAGCTGATATTGTACATCTGCATGGCTATAGTGCGGCTAATTTTGGTCGCATAGCAGCTAGACTTAAAGGTATACCTAACATTGTACATGAGCATGCGGTTCTTAAGGTTCAGCCACATCAATATATCGCTGACAAACTGCTTGCACGATTCACGGACGTTGCAATTGCTGTAAGCGGAAATGTTAAACAATTCATGATACGTAGCCGTAGTATTCCTGAAAATAAAATCCAAATCATTGGTAATGGCATCCAGCTTGATAAATACAAGGAGATAGATGACGCACTAAAACAACAAAAACGTCATGAGCTTGGTATTGCAAACAATGTGAAAATTGTAGGTACTGTCACTCGTCTCAGGGAAGAGAAAGGCAATGAATATCTAATCAGGGCGTTGCCTATGATGTTAGAACAAGGTTTAAATTTTACTCTTTTAATCATAGGTGACGGTCCTCTTCGTGACAAGCTGGAATGTTTGGTCAATGATTTAGGAGTAGAGAAGGTTGTAAAATTTCTTGGCTTTAGATCTGATGTCCCTGAATTGCTGTCGCTATTTGATATTCAGGTAATACCATCATTAACTGAGGGGTTTCCTTTATGTCTGGCAGAAGCAATGGCTTCTAAGAATGCGGTAGTAGCGAGTGAGGTCGGTGGTATGAATGAAATCGGACGTGATGGTGAAACAGTATTGTTTGTGCCGCCAAAGAATTCACAGGCTATAGCTGAAAAAATTATATATCTCTTAAACAATGATGATATTACGGAGAAACTTTCCGAAAATGCGGTTAATTACAGTACAATATTTAGTATTAAAAACAGTGTGAATGATCTACAACATGTATACGAAGAACTTGTTAAGCGGTCACACTAGCATTAGTGTTGTTTGCGGACTCATGGCGTTTGTATGAGTAACAAGGGGTCTTTGTTAAAAAATATACTGACATTTGGCGTTTCGTCAGCAACACTTGCTTTTCTTTTTTTGCTTGCTGTAATCGCAGCACGTTATCTAGGTCCACAGGACTTTGGGATTTTCACTTTCGCTCTGGCATTTGTCTTTTTCTTTGATTTTTTGCTCGACCCTGGACTGTATCATCTTATGATACGTGAAATAGCCAGAGATAACACAAAAGTAAGGCAGTATATGCTACATGCATTTGTTTGGAAATTAATCGCTATCCCGGTAGTGTTTTTGCTAGTGGTTTTGGTTATTAATTTTATCCATGAGTCGTCACGTATCCAAAATGCTGTATATTTGATGGCTATATCTTCATTTATCAAGTCGATTAAAGATGTATACAGAAGTTCATTGTTTGCATATGAAAACTTTAAACTTGAAGCTATAAGTGCAGTTATTGAAAAAGGAGGTTTACTGGTTTTAGGTGGACTGGCCCTTGTTATGGGTTACGGTCTTTATGGTCTCTGTTGGTCGTTTGTTGTAGTCAGAATCATAGACTTGTTTGTCATCCACTTTATGTCGCGACAGTTTTTTGAAATTCCCGCTTCGAAATTTCATATTCAATTCCTTAAATATATGCTCAAGTCGGGTATACCCATTGGTGCTTATTATGTGACCTTGAATCTTTATAACTATATTGATACGGTCATGATATCTATCATGCGTAATTCAGAAGAGGTAGGTTGGTATAGCGCGAGCTACAAGGTATATGAAGGCCTACTTATTATACCGGTAATTATTGGTACAGTAATGCTGCCAAGATTATCATTAAGTAAAAATAGTGACAGTGAGGTATTCGAAGAGATTATTACACAGGGCTGGAGGTATTTACTTATTCTTGCATTACTTGTGATATCTATAGGTATGCCACTCACATATGATTTTATAGATATGTTTTATGGTGAATTGTATGTGGAATCTGCAATCACACTGAAGATATTGTTATATGGTGTAGCCTTTGCGTATATGGTTAACTTCCTGCAAACAGTGATGATTTCAATCGATAAGCAGAAAATATTAGTATCGATTGCATTATTTGGGTTAATCTTGAATGTTTTGCTAAACTATATTGTAATTCAGAGATACGGATATGTAGGTGCTGCGGTAGTCACGGTAATTGTGGAAGCCCTCGTCTTCTTGATGCTGAGCTACTATATAATAAGTATTTGTGTAGAGAGTAGCTTGATTTTACAATTGTTGAAAGTGACCGCATGTTGGTTGATTCCAGTTATACCCGCCATGCTCATACCAATTGATATTCCTAATTATGTTCGCGCATTATTTTGGTCTATAGGATTTATTGTATTGCTAAGGCTGACTAAGGCTATAAATGATCAAGAATGGATGAAATTCGCAATGGTTTTTCATAATCTTAAACTAAGATATAATCAAAAATAATACGCAATAGTTATACTGTGATCTGGATTCATTACGAGATATGAATCAGAAACAACTTGCCTGAGACACGTAGTGAAGCCATCAATGGCGGCTCGGTGTCCTCATTCATACAGGTGAACCCCCAATCCATGTCCTAATGTGTTAACGGAACGGCAGTGATATGATAAATAAATTTCAGCCAGTATGGATAATTGCAATTTTTCTGGTTATAGGTGTATTATTTGTTGCCCTTGATGGTAATCATTACTGGCATGATATTCGATTTGCATATGCGGCAACTGAATTCTCATTGGCAGAAGTATTTGCAGGGGTTTTTAATCCGCACCAGGCATGGACTGTTAGTAATGAAGTAAGCGCTTCAGGGTTCTATGCCAGCAAGATGTTGCACCTAGCCCTGTTGAGTGCTCTATTTTCTGCAGTAGATCCAGATGTTGGCGGTTTTAACCTTGGCGTTGCGCTTTCTGTGCTGACGATGATATGCACAGTTGTACTTGCTTATTTCTTATACGTTCAATTACTTCGTTCAAAAAAAATAGCGCTGTTTGCAATTGTCTGTGTGCTGCTTGCGCCCGTTATTCCATATTTGACTGGCAAGATCCTTTCAGAAAATAGTAGCCTGCTATTTGTGACGGCTTCTCTAGTGCTTATGATAAGCGCTAACAATGCTGTTGCAAGAAAAAGTGTATTGTTGGCAATATGTTCAGGCTTTTTTCTTGCAATGGCTGGACTAACAAGACTCGATAGTTTATTTGGGCCAATAGGGTTTTTCTTTGCGCTAGCCATCATACCTTTGGATAGTTGTAATCGATCTACACTATACAGAAATTCCCTGATTGCATTGGCTATTTTTATCGTCGTATATTTTTCTATATTGAAGGCAGCAGGGTTTGACATTGAAATTATATACGATTATTTTCTTGCTTTTGTAAATTCAGGGCAAAAGTCTGTATTGATGTCACTAATTGGTATAGCAACATTTGGTGGTGCAATTTACATATTGGCATTTGTCGGATTGTTCAGTAAGCATGCTCAGGTTGTTCGGTTCTTTGCAATATGGCTCGCAATATCTTCTTTGCCAGCATTATTTATAACATGGAATTATATGGTCGAGCCACGATATCTAATCCAGAGTCTGCTTCCGCTTTGTGCCTTGGGGGCGCTTGGCATAGATAGCATTAATAATTATTTATCTGCAAAAGGTAAAAATATAATTGTTGCAGGTTTTATATTTGTGACGTTGGCACTGGGCTTGAATTATTTGTTTGTGCGACTCATGCCATATGAACTGGATAGGCCGGCAATGCTCGGTGCCGTTGCAGAAATAAAGAAAATTGATGGTCATGCAAGTATATTGGTTCCCTGGTCCTATACTGACTATAACTTTCTGCGGCTAGTGATACCGGATACGAAGATATTCAATGTTAATTCCTCACTCAACTCCTCTCTTGATAATAATATTGAAACAGAATGGAAAACGCGTTTTCAGCACTGGTATGGTGAACAATATATTGCAGAGCCGGCTAAAATTGATGATTTATTAACAAAAGGCCCTGTTTTTTATCTGAGTTGGAGAGTGTATCCGCCTGTGCAGAATATTCGTAATTTTGTATCGAAGATAGGCTGGGATCGTTTGGTCTCTATACTGGATAATCTTCAGATGAAAGATCATCGTATGGAGAGTTGGCTATGGACTTCGCCTGAATTGAATATACAGTATGCTGGTCGATCAGGACAGTATGAATACTATCGTGTTGATCACGAAAAAAGGTAATATTGTGCAAACCATGTGAAGACTAATAATGATTATTAGCGTCTGCTCACTAAATGATTATCTCTATTATTACGGCCACAAATTTATGATATTCTAGAAAAGTAGATATAGAAGACTACTTTCGTTCGCTTACTTTAATAGTTTCAATAAAATTTTATCTTTTAATAATACTATAGAATTCAGAAAGGAAAGATCACCATTCTCATTAAGGAGCGAGATCCGAACTTTTGGACCTCCATGTATGGAAGAAACAACGGCGACATCTGTTTCACCGACTGACAAATACCAAAGAAAAGAGCGCCGTCCCCCCCTGCTAAATCGTAGGAAAGGCGCTCGAACAAGGCCTATACCAAATTCACCTGTTGCTTTTAGAGTTTCATAAAGTTCAGCAGTAATTTCGCTTTTCATCAATTCCCCATCGATTTGGATCGATAAAAAGCCTGGATTATAAAATTTCAGTAGTGCGGTGACTTTCTTTGCGAGTATCTCGTCATTTGGTGCCTCGCCCTCTATTTTTAAGGGTGTGGTGAACGTATAAATTTCCTGAGAGGGTGCTGCGGGTGTCTTACCGATAGTTTTACGAGCAAGGTGAACTGCCTGATAGTGTGGTGCGCAGGAGGTATCGCCACCATCCAATGATGTTTGTTCACAATTGTCATAGAATGTTATGTCTTCACTGAGTCCGCTAATTATTTTTTTGTCGCTGTCGAGTCCAGTATTCGTTTTAGGTAAGGTTGTCTTTCCATTTCCATTATTAAATACAAAACCACGGTCGCTTCCCAGGCTACTATTCCGAAAAAAAACACCTTTGCTCATGTCCGTTATGCGAAATCCAACGCTGTGCGCTCCATCTGCTTGATTAAAAGTTACAGCTTGAGGAGTATATAAGTTGTATGCAATATTGCCCGCATTTCGAACAGTATTGGCTGATATCGTAGCCTCAGGATCTGTGCCGGTCACAATACCTTCGAGTATTTGATTCTCAACATAGTTCTGTGAAACCAGAGCGTTTGTGCAATCATCTACAACGATGCCTATACGACCATTTGCAACATAATTTCCGGTTACGACAATGTCTGATCCGGATGCCAGATCCAGGGCTTCATCAAAAAACCGAACTATCGTATTGTCGATGACTGTGAGACGGTCGCCACGTAATCGAACAGCATCATCACCTGAGTTGAGGATAATGTTGCCAACAAGAGAGCAGCCAGAAGCAGAGTGCCCAATGATGGCAGAGGCGGCGGTATTAAGAATCTTTGTCTGTAAAATTTTACAGCGTTTGTAACCCTCTTGTATCTGAATAGCAAAACTTGCCCGGCCTGGGCCAGAATCAATAAGTGCATTAATGGTGACTGCTTCGATGGTAATCCCGTCAGCTTCAAACAGAAAAATTGGTTGGTTGGCATTTTTTGCCAGTATGATCGTTTTATCTGCTCCTGCGCCGTGGAGCTTTACATTTTTCGTACGTAAAGTGATTGGATTGTCGACTATGTAAACGCCCTCAGTGATCTGGATAGAAGCGCCTGGGGATGCTGAACTCGTAGCGGCAGCAATATTGGGATAGTAGTTTGAATCTCGAGTTTGTTTGTCAGATCCAACTGTTATATTAGATATTATTGCTGGCGATTCAGATTCAGGTGCTGGCTGGCAAGCCGATAATGCCAAGACCGAGATTAGCAAAATCAAGTAAGTGACTATTTGACTTAGAAAAGACATAGTTAAATTATTTATAAAAAGATGTAGAGGAAAAGGGGGTGCGCAGTCTTGAAATAAGTTCTTCTTTGCTCATTCAGAGTTGACGCTTCAAGTAGTTTTCGTTGATCATCCCAATCAAAAAGTGCTGCAATTCTTCTGCAAGTACTCGTGTTCTATTTGGATTATCTTCAATGCTGATATGATAGTATATTTAGTCTTTTAAAATATAACATGGACTCATTTTTTATTAAAGCTTTTTTAACAGATAGAAATTTGTTATAATTTATAAGTTATTGGGTGCGGGGCCATCTGGGGAACTTGTTCAAGGCTTCGTTAAAGAGACGCTGAATAGGGCGCTGGATGCTGGAGCAGATGGCCTGTGTGGTGTGCAACGCTACCGATGCCGCAAGGCCTCGTGAGAGGAGTCGCTGATCGAGATGTACTTGGCAAGCGTTTGCCAGGTAAAAGACAGGGCAATCGGGCTAAAAAAGGTTTGAAAATAGAATCAACATGAGGTATTAACTCTATTTCTCTGATTTTTAGACATGGATATGCCAACAGCATCGATTCTCCACCATTTTTCAACAATCAACGACCCCAGAGTCAACCGACAAAAGAAACACCAACTGCAGGACATCTTCTTTATCACCCTTTGCGCCGTTATTTGCGGGGCCGATAATTGGGTGGCTGTTGAGGAGTTCGGCAAAGCCAAAGAAGCATGGTTTACCGAACTGCTGGATTTGGAGAACGGGATTCCCTCGCATGATACTTTTGGTGATGTATTTGCAGCGGTCGATACTGAGCAATTCAGTGAATCCTTTTCCAAATGGGTCGCTGACTTAGCCAATTTGACTGATGGAGAGGTCATTGCTATTGATGGCAAATGTCTAAGGCGTAGCCTCGATAAGGCCTCAAACAAAGCGGCCATTTATATGGTCAGCGTCTGGGCACAGCAGAATAGCCTGGTTAAAGCAAAGCCACGCCTGGTCCGGCTTACGAAGCATCGTTGCCGTGACAGCAACAAGGGAGTCAGAAAGCAAAGTGACGGAAGAAACACGCTACTTCGTTAGCAGCCTGACGGCTGATGAACCTGAGAAACTGGAACATGCTGTTCGTGCGCACTGGGCTATCGAGAATAATTTACACTGGGTGCTTGATATTGCCTTCGATGAAGATGGTAACCGAACGCGCAAGGGGCATAGCGCCGCAAATCTTGCAGTGATCAGGCATATCGCTTTGAACCTGATCAAGCAGGAGAAAACATCGAAGGTTGGTGTCAAAACGAAGCGATTGAAAGCCGGATGGGATAATGATTA
>Ga0209013_10003269_pt1 | contig 14432 bp, 16 predicted proteins | sample Cruoilmetagenom2_FD_187291 | JGI IMG/M metagenome (GOLD analysis project Ga0209013, IMG submission 187291) | Oil polluted marine microbial communities from Coal Oil Point, Santa Barbara, California, USA - Sample 2 (SPAdes) (version 2) | ecosystem: Environmental > Aquatic > Marine > Oil seeps ... | reverse complement strand
GGGTTCCGGTGGAGCCTCCCTACGGCGCGAACTTCAAACCGGACACGGTGCCCGTCGGCGGCCTGACAGTGTGGGCGCCGTTCAAAAAGGACACGAACTACTTCAACCCGTCGTCAAGCGAATTCATGTTCAACCTCATGGTCGACGACCTTGACGGTGCGCTCGCCCAGGTCGGTGAGGGCGGGGCCGAGATCGTCGGCGAAATCATGGAGGAAGATTACGGCCGCTTCGGTTGGTTCATGGACCCCGAGGGCAACAAGGTCGAGCTCTGGGAGCCGAAGGAAGGGCTCTGAATTTCGAATTCGGAATTCGGAATTCGGAATTCGGAATTTTCGCGGCCGTCCTCCTGGGGCTTGCGGGGTATCTGTTTTTTCAGAAGTGAGATCGATCCCGATCCCGAACCCGATCCCGATCCCGGAACGCATCGGCTGGGGAGAAAACCCAAATTCAGGCTTTTCGATTCGAATCACCTGAGCCACGACAATTTCCATGCGAAGGCAGACGTCGGGAACGGGATCGGGAACGGGATCGGGATCGGAAAACAATGATCTCAAGATGCTAGTCAATCCGGAGAATGTGTCTACAATACCGCCCAGGAGGTGATCCATGCTCACGGAATCCGCGACCCAGGCCCTGTCGATACTTCGCGACGCCTCGCTCTTCCAGTGGTACGTCATTCCACTCTTTGCTCTGGTGGTCTACGTCTACTCGGTCGAGATCGAACGCCGAAATTGGAACCTGGTCTTCGCCGGGCTCGCCTTCTGGGGCATGGACTGGATCAACGAGATCTGGAACTCGCTGGTCCTCCACTTTTCTGGCTACGCACCGATGTGGGGCGCGCCGGCCAAGACGGCGTTCCTCATCCTGGTCGGCCTCAACGTCGAGATCATGTTCATGTTCGCCATTGCCGGCATCGCATTCGGCAAGATGTTGCCGCCCGACAAAAAGCTCAAAATCCTCGGCATACCCAACCGAATCTTCTTCGCCGTTTCAAACTCCATCTTCTGCGTCGTCGTCGAGATCTGGCTCAACGCCATCGGCGCCCTGACCTGGGACTGGTCGTTCTGGAGCGCGAAATCACCAATCCCGATTCTCCTCTTCGGCTACCTCCACTTCTTCCTGGTCTCTTACTGGGTGCACGACATGAAGACCGTGCGCGCTAAGGCGATCACGGTGGGGGTCATCTTCGGCGTAGCGATCCTCGGGTTAGTTGTGTTTGGGTCACTCGGTTGGATTTAATCCGATCCCGAACCCGATCCCGCTCCCGTTCCCGATGGATCGCGTAGTCAACAGCCAAAGCGAAATACCAATGCATAGGATTATATTGTCCGTGGTTCAGAGGGAGGCGTTGATTTCGGGATCGGGATCGGGATCGGGATCGGGAACGGAAACACACGCTCCGTAACTCACTGTTCTGGCCTCCGTTGCTCCCCATACCAGTATTTATTCGCAAATTCGTTGGAAGCGCGTGGCGACCACAGCATCTTCGGCACCAGACCAAAAAGATCCGAGAGATAGTGCCAGTCGCCGTGAAGGTCGAACTTGCGGGTCGAACCGAGGGCCTTGACCGTCCGCAGCCGGGTGAGCCGCTGTTTCCGCTTGCGTCCAACCCGGCGGAGGTCCCACAGAAACTGGACGTCCTCGGCAAAGAAGCGCCGTTCGTCGTAACCCCCGATCGCCACGAAGTCCTCTTTTCTGCAGAACACCACACCCGTATCCATTCGCGTCATCCAGACCATCGGCATGAAGAGTGCCCAGGTCACGGCAATCCCGAGTGACCACCTCTCCATGCGGACCCCGGTTGCTCCGGCGACAACCCGTCCGGTCGCCAACGAATCCTCGATGGCGTTGAAAGTCTCGGGGTGAACCTCGGAGTCCGCGTCGACAAAACCCAGAACCTCGCCATCGGCGACCGCGGCGCCGCCATTGCGCACCGAGGCGATACGACGCTCCGCGACCTGCACCACGCGGCAGCCACGCTCCTTCGCGATGGCGGCCGTGCGATCGGTCGAGAGGTTGTCGGCAACGATCACCTCGATTGCGGCCGGCCCCCGCCGCCATTGCTCACGAGCAGTATCCACCGAGTCGAGCAACCGCGGCAAGAACCGCTCCTCGTTGTGTGCCGGAATCACCAGCGAGATGAGGATGCGATCTGAGGAACCCAAATAACCTCCTCAATCCATCCTATAAGGTCTCAATACCCGAAGTCTGTGAGATGATGCCGGGGACACTTATGGAGGAAACCTCGACACGTTTTCGATCGACCGTTAGTTGGGGCCGAATCCGCAGTTGCTCAACCCCTCCGAGGGGATTACATTGAATTCGGAACAGGACAAGGGGGGGCAATGCTTGATCACATCATCATTTCGGTGAGCGACCTGGCCGCGAGCAAGGCCTTCTACGAGCAGGCCCTCGCACCACTCGGCTACACCGTCGTTTTTGACTTTCCCGATGGTTGTGGATTCGGCGTGCTCGAGAAGCCGGACTTCTTCATCAAAAAGGGTGAAAGCCTCACACCGAAGATTCACGTTGCGTTCACCAGCCGCGACCGCGCATCGGTGGACCAGGTCCACGCCGCAGCGCTTGCAGCCGGCGGAAAAGACAACGGCCCACCGGGGTTGCGGGAGGATTACCACCCGAACTACTACGGCGCCTTCTTCTTCGACCCCGACGGACACAACATCGAAGCGGTATGTCATCGACCCCAGTAACCCGCCCGATCCTGACGCGGCAACAGGCCAGGGATTTTTACGACCGTTTCGGTCGTCGTCAGGACCGCCAGGCATTCTATGAGAAAGTCGCCCTCGATCGACTGATCGAGCTCGGCGACTTCGGTTCGGCCGAGGCCATCGTCGAGTTCGGCTGTGGAACCGGAAAATTCGCACAACAGCTGATGGAAGAACACGTCCAGGGGAATGGCACCTACATCGGCTTCGACCTCTCCGAAACGATGGTGCAGCTGACCAGGAAACGGCTGGTGCCGTTCGGCGCTCGAGCATCGGTGGTCCGCACCGACGGCCGACCCCGGGTACCGCTGCCGCCGACGTCCTGTGACCGTTTCGTCAGCACCTATGTGCTCGATCTACTCTCCAACCAGGACATCTCCCGCACCCTTGCCCAGGCCTGGAAAGTGCTTCGCCCCGGAGGCCTGCTCTGTCTGACCGGGCTCACCTACGGCACGACCCTGCTGTCGAGGTGGGTCGTCGCGTCATGGCTTGCGGTTCACTCTCTGCGGCCGTCGTTGGTCGGAGGGTGCCGGCCGATCTCACTGACCGATTTTCTGGGCCCGGCATCGTGGAAGGTCCTCTATTCGACAACTCTGGTCGCCTGGGGGGTGCCATCCGAAGTGTTGATCGCGAGGCCCAGGGCCCACGCTCAGCCAGGCGCAGGCATCGATCGCCTGATCGACCGATCGAACGACGAGGAGCTCGGCGATGAAGATCGGTGACGTTGAAGAACAAGAGCTGATTCCAGGCACCCGCGTCCGCTTCATCCACTCGGACCGAATGACAGTCGCGCACTGGCACTTCGACCCGGGCATCGACCTGCCCGAGCACTCGCATCCTCATGACCAGATCACCAACATCATCGAGGGCGAGTTCGAGCTCACCGTCGACGGCGTGCCCGAAATCCTGAGCGCCGGACACTATCGGGTGATCCCCCCCGATGCCGTCCACTCCGGCCGTTCCGTAACGGCGTGCAAGATCATCGACGCCTTCTCTCCGGTCCGCGACGACTATCGTTAATCCGATCCCGATCCCGATCCCGTTCCCGTTCCCGACGCCGGATCCCAGCTGCGCTACACTCCCCGACAATGACGAAGCAGACTGACTTGATCACTCACCGCGGAGGCTGCCACTGCGGAAAGGTGAAGTTCGAGGTGGACGCCCCCACCGAGCTCGAGGTCCAGCTCTGCAACTGCTCGATCTGCTCGATGACCGCCTACCTCCACCTGATCGTCCCCGCCACCCGGTTCCGCCTCGTGCAGGGCGAGCAGGATCTCGCTACCTACACCTTCAACACCGAGGTCGCCCAGCATCGCTTCTGCACTCACTGTGGTATCAAATCCTTCTACATCCCGCGGTCGAATCCTGACGGGGTCAGCGTCAATGTTCGCTGCCTCGAGCCGGAAACCATTGCCAAGATTCGGATTACGGACTTCGACGGACGGAACTGGGAAAAACACGCCGATGACCTCAAACACTTTTCTAAAGAAGGCGTATAATCCCTCAAATCATGGGGGACAAATGAGGGCCCGTTGGAGCGTCCTTCTCGTCATCGCACTGACGATCGGTGCCACGTCCTGTGGCGACGGTGGACCCAACCTCCTGAGCCCCGGCAACGACTGGCTGGTGAAGTTCAAACGGGTCACCCTGGCTACCGATGCTCCCGACCGTCTCGAGATCGAGATCGTTGTAAAAACAGGGTCGGACTTCTCGGAGCCCGCGCCCGACGGAACCAAGGTCGCCGTCGAGACCTCGATCAGTGAGTTCGAGGGCAACGGGCCCATCATCGAGACCTCGACCATCGGCGGCCACGCCGTGGTCAGGTTGGTCCTCCACTCCGGCGCCGCCCACACTGTTGTGACCGCCCGGGTTGACGATGTCGAGGTTCAGCTGTCTGTCGTCGTCGACGAACACGGATCGATGCGCCTGGTGTCCTGAGGACAACTGCGGTGCGACGACCGCTCCTCCTTGCCGATACCCTGATCAACCTCCTGCTGGGCGCGCTGTTGCTCTTCTACCCCCAGTGGTTGGTCGAGGCACTCGGGATGCCGGTCGTGGCCACCAGCTTCTTCCCCAACGTCCTCGGCGGAGTGTTGTTCGGTATCGGCCTCGCCCTCCTCATCGCGTACCGCGGTGGCACGCAAGGGCTCGGGCTCGACGGTGCCATCGCGATCAACCTCTGTGGTGCGGGCGTGGTCGTCGGTTGGCTCGTCATCGCACCGCACGCGATCCCGCCACGGGGAAAGATCACCCTCTGGATCATCGCCCTTGCCGTCATCGCTATCGGGCTCGTCGAGCTCCAGCATCGCCTCAGAGCAAAAACGGATCAATAGACTCGCCACCCACCCATCCGGCAGGCGAGACGCCTGCCCCACAATTCTGAATTGAAGTTCCGAGGAGGCTTGTGGGGCAGCCGTCCCGGCTGCCGGGTGGGCGGGCGGAATCTGGATCCTTGAACACCTCGACAATGGCGTCCAAAGTGATAGGGTCGGCGGTGCCCCTATGTCGTTACTCGCAATGATGATCGCCACCGCCTCTCCAACGGCGCCGCCTCCGGCCGAGGACCTCGGCTGGCTGCTGTTGTGGGTCGCGGTGCCGGCCGTCATCCTGGCGACCATCGTCGCGGCCTTCATCAAACGCGCCATCCTGTCCTCGCCCCGATTTCGCGAACGACGGCCGACCTGGCGCACCTTCGCCTGGGTCGCAGTCTCCGACGCGGTGGCCTGGGCGGTACTGTGGCCGGCGCTGCTTGCGGTCAGAATCCATGGCATCGGCGGTGGCCGCGGCCTCTGGATGATCGCCCTCCTCCTGGTTGTGGTCCTCGGTTACACGGGCAACCGTTACGGCTTCGGCCGGGCATTCGATCCCGCGATCGCGGGTAGCCTGCGCGGTACCTTGCTGGCCGAGCTCTTCACCATCCTGATGCCGGTCCTGGCCGTCGTATTCGGCGTGCTGATCTTCTGGTTCATTGCAGCCATTGGAGTCTGAGCATGATCAAGAATGTCATGAAGCGAGTCTGGGCCTTCGACATCGAGTGGGTCCCCGACCCGGTCGCGGGTCGCATCCTGTACGAATTGCCCGAAGAGACCGAAGCCGCGGAAGTGATGAAGGTAATGTGGGAAAAAGGCGGCGCCACCGAAGAGGATCCCACGCCGTTTCTCAAGACCGCCATCTGCCGGGTGGTGTCGGTGGCGGCTCTCGAGCGCCGCCAACAACCCGACGGCAGCGTCAAGCTCAACCTCATGGCCCTGCCGCACGACCCGCACAATTCGGAGGAAACGTCCGAATCCAGCGTCGTCGGCACCTTCCTCGACGCCCTCGGCAAGGCCCGGCCGCAGCTGGTGGGATTCAACTCCCTCCAGTCCGACCTCAAGATCCTGATCCAGCGCGGGCTCGTCCTCGGCCTGTCGGCGCCCGCTTTCTGCGAACGACCCGAAAAGCCATGGGAGGGCATCGACTACTTCGCCCGCGGCAGCGATTGGAACATCGACCTCAAGGAAATCGTCGGCGGCTGGGGTCTCGCCAGCCCGAGCCTGCACGAGATCGCGGTGCAGTCCGGAATTCCGGGAAAGATGGGGGTGGACGGCAACGACGTCGCGCCCCTGTGGCTCGACGGCAACCTCGATCGCATCGTTCGCTACAACGAGTGCGACGCTCTGACAACCTATCTGGTGTGGCTCCGGCTGGCCCACTTCGCCGGTTTCTTCGATGACACAAGCTACGGCCGGGAGCAGGGGCTGGTCATGGAGCTGCTGCAGATCGAAATTGCAAAGGGCGGCCGCGAGCACCTCGAGGAGTACCTCGAGGCCTGGAATCGACTCAGGACATCCGTTGAATCCGCAAGAAAACAGGAATAGATCGCAACGCAGCTTTGTCTCAACTCGTAACGCTATGTGGAAGGTGATATAACCCTCCGCCGAGCGGAACGGGGGATCGGTTCCAGTGAACAGAGAAAGCAACAAGACGGGCGTCGACCGGCGCGACTTCATGCGAATCCTCGGTGGCACCGCCGCCGCGGCCGGAATGTCCCTGCCCATGGCCTCCTGTGGCGGTGGCTCGTCGACCGACAAGAAGGTCATCGTCCTCGGTCTCGATGGCCTCGATCCCAAGATCCTCGGTGCCCTCATGGAGATGGGCCGTCTACCCAACTTCAAAAAGCTCGCCGAGATGGGCTCGCTCCAGCCCCTCGCCACCACCATGCCGGCTCTGAGCCCGGTCGCGTGGTCGAGCTTTATCACCGGCATGACTCCGGGCGGTCACGGCATCGCCGACTTCATCGCCCGCGATCCCTCGAACTACACCCCGGTCTTCGCCATCTACGAGAACACCGAGCCCGACCTCACAATCTCGGTCGGCGATGTCCACCTGCCGATCAAGGGCGGCGGGCCCAACAACCTTCGTCGAGGCAAACCGTTCTGGGCCTATCTCACCGAGCGCGACATCCCGGCCTGGATCTCCAAGATCCCGACCAACTTCCCGGTCGAGGAGACCGCCACCAAGGCGATCGCCGGCATGGGCACCCCGGACCTCGTCGACTCCTATGGCGTATTCTCCTACTACACCTCCGATCCATTCGAGGACTACCCCGACCTCGAGGGCGGTGAGATTCTCTACGTCGACGTCAACTCCAACGTCGTCCGCTCCAACCTGCTGGGGCCGGTCAACTCGCTCAAGACCCCCAAGGACACCAGCACCGATCCCTACGCCAACACCGCCAAGATCCCTTTCACCGTCTACCTCGACCCCAAGGCGGACGGCGCGCGACTCGACATCCAGGGCCAGAGCGTCCTCTTGAAACGCGGCGAGTACTCGCCGTGGGTCACCGTGACCTTCGATCTGCTGCCCGTGATCGGCTCGGTACAGGGCATCGCGCGCTTCCTCTTGAAGGGCGTCGCGCCGAACTTCCAGCTCTACGTCACGCCGATCAACATCGACCCGTCGGCGCAGGCGGCGCCGGTCACCTACCCGGCCGAGTTCGGGGCCGAGATCGCGCGTGACATCGGCGCCTTCTGGACCAAGGGCCTGCCGGCGGACGTCAAAGCCTTCGACCACAAGGTCATCAACGACGAGGAGTACGTCGGCCAGGCCGAGTTGATTCTCAAGGAGAGGATGGCGCTCTTTGATCACCAGTGGTCGCGCTTCGACAGCGGCCTCTTCTACTTCTACGTCTCCTCCACCGACCAGGACGCCCACATGATGTGGCGCAACATGGATAAGACCCATCCCAAGCACCACGAGGCGGACATCCGTTTTGCCGGTTGGATTCCCCACCTCTACGAAGAGATGGACCGATTGGTCGCCAAGGTACTGCCCGCGGTCGACGACAAGACCCTCGTTCTGATCTGCTCAGACCACGGCTTTGCCCAGTTCGCGCGCCAGTTCCACCTCAACACCTGGTTGCGCGACAACGGCTACCTGGTGTTGAAGGACGGCGCGGCGAAGAAAGAAGAGACCTCCATCTTCGACGTCGACTGGAGCCAGAGCGTCGCCTACGGCGTCGGCTTCAACGGCCTCTACATCAACCTCAAGGGCCGCGAGGGCGAGGGCATCGTGCCGCCTGAGAAGGTCGAAGAGATCACCACTCGCCTGGCCCGCGATCTCGAGGCCGTCGTCGACCTGGAGACCGGCCAGCGCCCGATCGCCAAGGTCTACCGACGCGAAGACATGTACACCGGGCCCGCGACCCCGATGATGCCCGAGCTGCTGGTGGGCTACACCCCCGGCTACCGCAACGCTTCGGCTTCCGTCCTCGGTTCGACCGGCAAGCCCACCATCGACCTCAACCCGTGGGCCTGGTCGGGCGACCACTCCATGGCCCGTGATCTGGTGCCCGGCACCCTGCTCTCGTCACAGAAAGTCGCCCGGGCCAACACCAGCATCCTCGACCTGCCGGTCACCATCCTCGAGTTCTTTGGCGTCGACAAGCCGGAGCAGATGGTCGGCTCCTCGATCTTCCGCGGCTGACGCCGCCTCGATCGAGCTGAATGAGAAATTAGGAATGCCACCCACCCATCCGGCAGGCGAGACGCCTGCCCCACAAACCTCACCTCATCATCGGTGAAACGATTGTGGGGCAGGAACCCATCCGGCAGGCGAGACGCCTGCCCCACAAACCTCACTTCATCATCGGTGGAACGATTGTGGGGCAGGCGTCTCGCCTGCCTTGTGGGTAGTCAATATTGTGCAGCCTAAAACGGTCACGTTCACACCAGCCGCTGGTCGATATCGAGGCCGATCGGATCTCCGATCTTGATGGAGGTGAAGTCGGGGTGATTCGGGTTCAGGATGAAGTTCGACTCGTGCGGCACGACGACGCTGGGGACCTCGAGGATGCAGGATCGCATCGAGGCTAACCACTCGTCGCCGATTCGCTGGAGCTCGAACGGCGCCGGCAGGGATCGCCAATTGGCTGGGAGTTTTCCTGGTTCCACCGTTTCGACCAGGTCGGCATCGAAAGTCACTGGAATAGTGACATAGAACGGAAGCAAGCCCGCATCGGTATGGACCAGCTTTTCCAGCAGACCCAGCGATGTCGTTGCCGATGTATAGACCACGGCGCAGCCGGCGCTGTTCCACCTCCCGCCCCAGACTCGAGCACCTTCCCCGTCGAAAGCCCCGACGGCAAAATCTTGCCTGATCACCCGCCACGAGGTAATCATCAAATGATCACCCCGTGTTCAATCTGATGAACCAGTTTCTCGACTTCGCGCGCACCGACCTCCGTTCGTGCCATCTCGAAGGGACTCGCCCCGCCAAGAGCACGGTTCGGACGCATCATCCAGGCCTGCGCCGAGTCAACATTCCCGCCATACAATTCAATCGCTCTGGAGAACACCCGCGCGAACCGCACCAGCCGATCGGATTCATCTGGTTGCATTCGCCCGACCTTTTTTCTTCGGGCGAGCGTGCGTTGAGTGATCAGGGCCGCGACCGCGAGGTCCTGCGACGAAACTTTGAGGCGACGCTTGAGCCGCTCGAACGCGGCGTAGGAAAGCCCCTCGTCGAGCCGCTTCAAAAGTGAGGCGGTGTCGAACGAGCGCAGTCCGAGCAGCGCCAGATACTCGTGTTGGCCGGACGCGGTGGGAGGCGCAGTCGCCGCGTAGTCCACGGCGGCTTCGGAAACACGCTGCTTCTCGGTCTTCCGTGCATATGCCATGATCGAACCTCCTGCCATTTGACATTAATGTATGTGCCAAATGGCAGAACGTCAAGGGAGCAGCTCGGCCTTCGGTGGCTAACGCCACCTCGATCGAGAATTTCGGATTTCGGATTTCGGATTTCGGGTTTTCCGATCACCCTCCCGAGACCTGTTCACAGGGTCGGGTGGGTGGAATTCCTAATTCCTCATTCTATTGAATGTAGCCCAGGCTTTTCAGCTGCTTGAGGGTGTCCTCGTCGAGCTCTTCCTCGGTGCGGAGGTTCGGATCGAGCGAAGTGACCGAGACCATCTTCTCCCACGCCTCGAGGTGACGAACCATGACGCCGAGCTTGTCCGCTTCGGTCTCCGAGAGGTCGTTGAGCTGCAGAGGATCGATTCCGAGGTTGAAGATCTTGGAGCCCTCACCCGCGATGCCGCTGACCATGCCCATCCCGCCAAGGGCGACGAAACGTTGGCCGTGGAACTGTGGCGACTCGCCGAACGCGACGTAGGGTGGCTGGCCGGCGCCCTCGAGGGTCGGCAGGACGCTCGAGCCCTGGACTCCGGCCGGAACGGGCTGGCCCGTGAGGTCGAGAACGGTCGGCATTAGATCCACCACCTCGACAACCTTGGATACCGAGCGTACGTCGGCGCCGGCCGCGAAGCGGATGAAGACCGGAACGCGTGTGACTGATGTATAGAGCGACTCACCAAAGAGGTCGCCATTCTCCTGGAGGGCAAAGCCGTTGCTGCCGAGCACGATCAAGGTGGCGCGATTGTCGAGCCCGAGGTTGCGCATTTCAACCAGGAAGCCCTCGAGGAGTGAGTCGATGACCTGGATCCGGGCCGCGTACCAGGCGCGAGCCCACTCGAGGTCGGCGTCATCGAAGTTGATCGGCTGATCGGTAGCACGTGACGCGAGGACCTCGGTCACCCGCTGACTCATGCCCTCGGGTTGGCCAGACCCTTCAAGGAGGGTGTTCACTTGCTCGAGGGCGAGGTTGGACCAGCCGGCCAGTACGAGAAAGAAGTTCTCGTTGGCGTGTGATTTCATCCACTCCGTGGCTTCCGCGCCCGGCTGTGCAACCGTCTGAAACGAATCGAAGCCCTGCGCGAGGCCGTAGTCGCTTCCGCCCGGCAGGCCCTCGACGAAGGCGGCGGTGGAGTAGCCGGCCCCCTGAAGTACCTCAGCCAAGGTCGTCGCCTCATCGGCCATGTAGTCGCACGGCGCCCTGAGCCCATTGGTGGTCGGGTAGAGACCGCTGAAGAGGGTGGCCAGCGACGGCTGGGATTGCGGCGCCTGGGCGAAGGCCCACTCGAAGCGCACCGACTCGGCGGCCAATGCGTCAAAGGCGGACGTCCTGGCCGGGGCACCATAGCTGCCGAGAGCATCGGCCCGCAAACCATCGAGGGCAATGATGATGATCGGGTGGGCGCCGGCGACGACACCGCCCTCCTCGGTCTTGTCACCACCGCAGGACATCATCAACACGATCGCGAGGCTGCACACGGCGATGGCGGCCATGAGGCGTTTCAGAAAGCTCTTCTGTTTCATAACTGCAACACCCTCCGAGCCGCGGATTCTAGCACGAGGCCGCATGCGAGCACAGTTTTGAGTGTTGAGTTTTGATTTATAAGTTCCCAGCCACCCTCCCGTTGTATTCCGGGGTGTGTGTGGGGCAACTCAAAACTCAAAACTAAGAACTCAAAACTGGAAATGCGTTACCATATCGGCGGCCCGTGGATTCTACGGGCCGTTTCAACAAAGACGAACGGAGTATGCAATGCGTCAACTTACAGCCCTGATGGTTCTTCCCCTTATTACGCTCTTCGCCGGCTGCGCCAAGGCGCCGACCGCGGAGCCGATGGCCAATGGCCTGCTGCTCAGCCTCGCGGTGCTCGAGAGCGGTCCTTCGGGACCCGTCCCGCAGCCGGCCCAACTCGGCATCGTCACCCACGACGGTACTGCCTGGTCCTACCGTTTCATCGAGGATGAGGACAGCAACGTGTTCCACAAGGCGATGGTCTTTGCGCCCGCAGGCGGCGAGGCCGCGATCCTCACCGCCGGCGGCACCAAGGCGATGATCAAGTTGTGGAATCTAGACGGATCCTCGTCAATCCTGTGGGAGAAGGACTTCGGCGGCAAGTTCAGCCGCATGCGCGATCTCGAAGTGGCCGATGTCAACGGTGACGGTTTCACCGACATCGTGGTTGCTACCCACGACCAGGGCGTCGTCGCGGTGCTCTACGGCGATGCGAGCGGCAGCTACACAGCCTTCGAGCTCGACGCCGAGCCCAACACCTTTGTCCATGAGGTCGAGGTCGGTGACCTCGACGGCGACGGCGTGCTCGAGATCTACGCCACCCCGAGCCTGCCCAACAAGCTCGACGGTACGCCGCAACCTGGTTTTGTGACCCGCTACGTGCCTGGCATCGAGGAGGGCCGGACCCTCGTTGCCGACCTGGGTGACCGCCATGCCAAAGAGATCCTGGTGGATGACGTGGACGGTGACGGCACCGATGAGCTCTACGTGTCGGTGGAAGCTGTTGCCGGCGGCCGGGTCGAGATCCTGCGCTTCGACACCGACACCGATCCGGCCGAGGGGATGCTGATCACCAGCCTCGGAGATACCCTCACGCGCTTCCTGACTGCAGGCGACGTCGACGGCGACGGCGTTAAGGAGATGGTGGCCGCGGCCAACAAGAGCGGTCTGTGGCTGCTGAAGCCCGGTGATGATCCCCGCGCCGAGTGGTCGATCCAGTCGATCGACCGCAACTCGGGCGGCTTCGAGCACGCCTCGATCCTGACTGACCTCGATGGCGACAGTGTCGATGAGTTGTATGTCGCGAACGACGACGACGGTGAGATCAACCGCTATGTGTGGATCGATGGCGAGCCGCAGCGCGAGCTGCTCTACACCCACCCGGAGGGGTTGTCGGGATTTACGTGGAACATCATGCCCGCACCGGTTTCCATCATCCCCGGGGGATGACGGGAAACCGGGGAAAAGAGTAAAGGGTTAAGAGATAAGGGCGTTGCGTGGGATCCCGTGGGGGCGGCATATATGCCGCCCCTACCCAGTATTTGCCATCTCCCTGTAGGGGCGGCATACATGCCGCCCCCTCGAACCTCCCAGTCGGCGTGCCGTTCGCGTTGACCGGACGTTATCGCGCCCTGCGTTTCGCGGTCAACTTTCCTCTTCGCCGAGGGTGACGGTGATCGCAAAGCGGTCCCCTTCGGAGGCGTCACCATCGGTGAGCGCGAGGCCACCGTCGACGACGTTGCCGGCGCGGAGGATGTCGTCGATCACCGGGGCCAATGAGTCGCGCGCCGACACGGCGCCGGCGATCTCGAGCGTCGCGACCGGCCAGCGCAGGCTTTTCTGGGCGATCGTCTTGGCGCCCCGGATCTTGGTCATCACCTCGACTGCGGCCTCGAAGGTGCCATCGACCTCAGGCCGCGGCACCGTTTCGAACTCGCCAGTCGTCGGCCATGCCGAGGTGTGGACGCTTTTCGTCCGGTCCTCGCCGGCGAAGCTCCACGACCAGACCTCCTCGGTGACATATGGCATGAATGGAGCCAGCAAGCGAAGATAGGCGTTGAGAGTGAGGCCCAGCACGGCCAGAGCCGAACGCCGGCCCGACGTGTCCTCATCCGCGTAGGAGCGGAGCTTGACCAGCTCGAGATAGTGATCGCAGAAATGCCAGAAGCTCTCCTCAACGACCTGCAGCGCGGCCGCGTAATCGAAAGCGTCAAAGGCCTTTGTCGCCTGCTCGGTGACCGTGCGCAATCGCTCGATCAACGCCAGATCGAGAGGCTCGGTGATGTGCTCGGGCCCCGGCACCTCGCCGCCGACTCGGTCGAGCTGCATGAGGACAAAGCGGCTGGCATTGAAGATCTTGGTCGACAGCCGCTTGCCGACCTTGAAGACGCTTGGGTCGAAGGCGGTGTCGGTGCCGAGGCGGGCCCGCGCCGCCCAGTAGCGCACAGCGTCGGATGACCACTCGACCAGCAGGTCGTCGGGAGTCACAACGTTGCCCTTGGACTTCGACATCTTCTTGCGGTCGGGGTCGAGGATCCAGCCCGACAGAATCACGTGGTACCAGGGGATCTCGCCCTCGTGCATCCAGGCCTTGACGATGGTGGAAAAGGCCCATGTCCGGATGATGTCGTGCGCCTGGGGGCGGATGTCCATCGGGAAGAGCTTGGCATGCCGCTCGGAATCGATTCCCCAGTGGGACTGGATCTGCGGGGTCATGGACGATGTCGCCCAGGTGTCCATGACATCGGGTTCGGCGGTGAACCCGCCCGGCTGGTCACGCTGGTTCTCTTTGTAGCCCGGGGGGACATCGGTCAGCGGATCCATGGGAAGGGTGCTCGGATCTGCAAAGACCGGGCTCGAAAAATCGGGCTCGCCGGCGTCGTCGAGGCGATACCAGACCGGAAACGGCACACCGAAGTAACGTTGCCTCGAGATGCACCAATCCTGGTTGAGGCCCTCCACCCAGTGCGTGTAGCGGGTCTTCATATGCGCCGGATGCCACTGAATTAGATCGCCCTGGGCGAG
>Ga0209013_10003268_pt1 | contig 14432 bp, 10 predicted proteins | sample Cruoilmetagenom2_FD_187291 | JGI IMG/M metagenome (GOLD analysis project Ga0209013, IMG submission 187291) | Oil polluted marine microbial communities from Coal Oil Point, Santa Barbara, California, USA - Sample 2 (SPAdes) (version 2) | ecosystem: Environmental > Aquatic > Marine > Oil seeps ... | reverse complement strand
AAAACATTTTGCAAAAGGAGTGATGCTTGGATCTGTAAAGGGTTAGTAACTAGAAATTTGTCTGTACTACTGTTTTACGAAGCCTTACAATAAGATAAATGGAGGGGTTAATGTGAAAAATAAGCACTTAATAATTAGCTTTCTACTTCTTTTCCTTAGTTTTATGTTGGTTGCTTGTACGGATGAAAAAACAGATGAAAAAGCCACTACCGACGAAGGAAATGAAACAACAGGAGAAAAAGCTCCAGTTGCACAGGTTGATCCATTTGATCATTCTGAGAAATATACAATCACGGGGATGACATTTCGTTTTGGTGATCCACCTCCGTTAAAAAGTCCTGGTTTAGATATGATAAATGAGCGATTTAACGTAGATTATAAACCAGAGATTATACCTCAAGGTGATTATGTTGAAAAATCATCTGCTATTGTAGCATCAGGTGCTATGCCAGATTTAGTGGGATTCCAAGCTGGTGATACACGTTTCTATCAGTGGGCGGAAGATGGAGCATTTCTACCTTTAGATGATTATTTATCACATTATGAAACATTAGGTAATATTCCAGACTATATTTATAATTCTTTTAAAGTAGATGGAAAGGTTTACGGAATTCCACGTTATTCAAACCCATATCCTGTAACACCAATTGTTCGTAAGGATTGGCTCGATAAATTAGGAATGGAAGTTCCAACAAACTACGAAGAGTTAGAGAAAGTTGCTATCGCATTTACTAAAGAAGATCCAGATGGAAATAGTAAGGACGATACGTATGGGGTAGCTATTGGAGAAAATATTAACCCTAGTTTTAATATGGGAACTTATTGGGACTTCAATGCTTGGTATCACCAAAATGATGATGGTGATTTTATCCCTGGTATTATTTCTGATGGAAGAAAAGATTTAGTTCAATTTTTTGCTAATTTGTATAAAGAAGACGCGATGACAAAAGACTTTGCAGTTCTTGATTGGGCTAGTACTAATAATGAGTTCTACTCAGGAAAAGCAGGAATTTTCGTTGCTGGTGTTTCAGGAATGTCACAAGAATACTTTGATGGGTTATTATCGATTAATCCTGATGCAAAGCTTGTAGCAATTCCACCATTTGAAGCACCTGACAAATCTAAAGGATTTACAATGGGTTCAGGTAACTCAGGTATTCTTGCATTAAATGCTAATCTTGCAGAAGATGAAGGGAAAATATACAGAGCATTAGAGTTAGTAGACTTTGGGAAAACATATTTCCCGGCTGAAGAAAAAAACCCTCAAAATGCGGACTTTGATTTCTATTTAGGGAAAGAAGGAACTGGTTATAATATGGAAAATGGATTACCTGTCCAAGTTCCAACTTTCTCTTCTGAAGGACTTTCACCATCGACTTATTTCTTGGATAACAGAGAACAGGTTCCAGAGGATGCAAATATTACCTATGCCGATAGCTACACGTTACCAGAATTGAAAGAAATGACCGCATCCTTACAAGAAATGTTTGAAACGATTGAATTGTATGTGGATCCTTCTCATGGAGTTCTATCCCCAACAAACCAAGAAAAGGGTACAGATCTATTTCAGTTCTTAATCAATGAACAATCTAAAATGATCGCTGGCCAAAGACCAATTTCTGATTGGGACGCACTTGTTGAAGAGTATTTAGCAAAAGGCGGAGAAGCGATTATTAAAGAAACGAACGAAGGGATTAAGTCTAAAGGTTATACAGAAAGAGAATGGAAATAATAATAAAAAAATGGCCTATTCGCTAATGCGAATAGGCCATTTTTAAAATAGTTTTTTTAACTAACACAGAGATTTCATTTCAAACGATGCTTTCTGCTGAAAATAGAATACTTATAGAGTTTACAATTATGCTAAATCTCTAGTTTTATATATAATGTCTTATTTATATAATCACCGTCTAAATTAAAGAGACATATTAAAGACATGTCATAAAATCTTTCCGTAAGTTAATATAATAATAGAGTATTCAGAAAATTGTTAACAAAGGGAGGAATTAGTTTGGATGTTGACGGGAAAACGGTATCAGCAAAGAGCAGTGAGGTCGCAAAAAAGAAAAATATATTTAATTATCTTGGGCCTGCTTTAATTACTTCTGCATTAGTTTTAGGTCCTGGGAGTGTTACGCTTTCTTCGAAGATTGGAGCAATTTATGGAACTCAGTTAGTATGGGCGATTATTTTAGCCATTATTTTAATGATGGTATATACAGAAATGAGTACGAGGATTGGTTTAGCAGCTGAGCATAGTTTCATCCAAACTATTAAGAAGAAGTGGGGATTGCCTGCAGGCATACTAATAGGGATAGGAGCATTTTTAGTTACAGCTTCGTTTCAAGCAGGTAATGCAATTGGTACTGGGATAGCTGTATCTGCAGTTACGAATATGAATCCTACCATTTGGATTATTACCTTTACCTTAATTTCCATTGCCTTGTTATTTGCAAAACAGTTTTATCAAATTCTTGAAAAGTTGATGCTTGTATTGGTAGTGATTATGTTGTTAGCATTTTTAATCACTGTAATAGTAGTTCAACCATCCATTATTGATATTTTCAAAGGATTTATACCGGTATTACCTGAGGGGAGTATGGGGTTAGTGATTGCTTTATTTGCTACAAGCTTTTCTATCGTAGGTGCCTTATATCAATCTTATTTAGTTAAGGAGAAAGGTTGGAAAATTACGGATGCCGCGAGTGGTCGGAAGGAATCGTTTTTAGGAATCTTTCTTTTAGGTTTTATCTCTTTTCTAATAATGATCACAGCTGCAACTATTTTAAAGCCTCAAGGACTTGTTGTGAATGATGCAAGTGAAATGGGCTTAGCGTTAGAACCACTTTTTGGTAGCTGGTCAACTTTCGTCTTTATGCTCGGATTGTTCGGGGCTTCTTTTTCTTCATTAATGGGAAATGCGACAATCGGGGGGTCCTTGCTAGCTGATGGCCTTGGACTTGGAAGCAGCTTATCCAATATGAAAGTGAAATTACTCATTATATTAGTGATGCTTTTTGGTTCTATCATTGGAATTGTATTTGGTTCTGCACCATTAAATCTAATTGTTTTTGCTCAAGCCGTTACGATATTTGTTGTGCCTTTTATCGCTATTGCAATTTTAGTAGTAGCAAATGATAAAAGTATTATGGGAGAACTTAAAAATAGACTATTAAGTAACGTTTTGGGAATTATCGGATTGCTAGTTTTATTATATTTAGCTTTTAATAATATAAAAAATATCTTTTTCTCATAAGGAACAGGAGGATTATAAGTGAAAACAGTTGGAGAACTAGAGAATTTAATGACTGAGCCATCCGATGCACTAGTAGAGGATATGCGCAAAATAGACGGGAATATTTTGATATTAGGCATTGGTGGTAAGATGGGTCCTACTCTAGCAATTATGGCCAAAAGGGCTATTGATAAAGCGGGGCTAGATAAGAAAGTAATAGGGGTATCTCGCTTCTCAAATGGGTCATTAAAAGAGGATTTAGAAAAAGCCGGAATCGAAACAATTTCCACAGACTTATTAAACGACGAGCAATTGAAACTTCTCCCTAAAGAAAAAAACATTATTTACATGGCAGGCAATAAATTCGGGACAACTGGCAATGAACACTTCACATGGGCAATGAATACATATTTGCCTGGTAGAGTAGCAGAACACTTTAAAGGGGCGAATATTGTTGCTTTCTCAACAGGGAACGTATATCCTCTAGTGCCGCTTACACAAGGTGGCTGTGATGAATTGCACGAGGTTGCTCCGGTTGGAGAGTATGGTCAATCCTCCCTTGGAAGAGAACGAGTGTTTACTTACTTCTCTCATAAAGATAATACGGCCCTAACTGTTTTTAGATTGAACTATGCAATTGATATGAGATATGGTGTATTACTCGAAATTGCTCGTGCTGTATTTAACGAAGTTCCTTTAGATTTATCGATGGGGCATGTAAATGTCATTTGGCAAGGAGATGCAAATGAATACGCAATTAGATCATTATTAATAGCTAGCTCACCTCCAACTATTCTTAATGTAACGGGTCCAGAAACATTACCAGTTCGATGGCTTGCAAATGAGTTTGGAAAATTGCTAGGGAAGACTCCGATAATTGAAGGAGTAGAAAAGGAAAATGCTCTATTAAATAATGCGAGTAAGGCACATAAGTTATTTGGATATCCAAGAGTCTCCATAAGAGAGATGATTGAATGGACAGCAGACTGGGTAGCAAATAATGGAGAAACGCTCAACAAACCCACTCACTTTCAGGAACGGAAGGGGCAATTCTAAATGTCTTTATCACTAGAACTACAAAAACATTTACAAGATGGTGCCTTTATCCCTGCTCATCCATTAGCATTGACAAGTGATAAACAATTAGATGAATATGCCCAAAGAAGATTAACTAGATACTATATGGCGTGTGGTGTAGGCGGAATTGCAGTTGGTGTTCATACGACTCAATTTGAAATTAGAGATCCTCAGTTTAATCTGTATGAAATTATTTTACGTTTAGCGATGGAGGAAGTTGAAAAAGCACAGCTGCAACGTCCGTTTCTTAAAATAGCGGGTGTTTGTGGAGGTACGGAGCAGGCATTAGAAGAGACGAAAATAGCTAAAGTACTAGGCTACGATATGGTGCTTTTAAGTAATGGTGGATTACATCAGTATTCAGAAGATGATCTTATTGAACGGACGAAAGTTGTTGCAAATGAATTACCAGTGTTCGGTTTTTACTTACAGCCAGCTGTAGGAGGAAGAATTTTTAGCTATAGATTTTGGGAGGAATTTGCAAGTATTGATAACGTAGTAGGTATTAAAATGGCGCCTTTTGATCGATATTTAACATTGGATGTAATTCGTGCGGTTTGTGCCTCTCCCAGAAGAGATGAAATTGCTCTCTACACTGGAAATGACGATAATATTGTTCTGGATTTATTTACAACGTATGAATTTGAAGTAGAAGGTAAAATGGAAAGCAAAAGCATAGTCGGTGGTCTTTTAGGTCATTGGTCTGTATGGACGCATGAGGCTGTAAACCTTTTTGAGAAAATAAAACAGGCACGACTTCATAATCAAATAGATAAGCATTGGTTTACTATTGCGCAAGATGTAACAGATGCAAATTCTGCATTCTTTGATTCTAAAAATGGTTTTAAAGGAAGTATCGCTGGGATTAATGAAGTGCTAAGTAGACAAGGACTTCTGCAAGGAAATTGGTGTTTAACTAATCATGAAGTTTTAAGTCCAGGTCAGGCAGCGGAAATCGACCGTGTTTATGCAACTTATCCTAAGTTAAATGATGATGTTTTTGTACAGGATTTTCTTCGTATTGATAAAGAATAGTAGGTAGTATGAAAGGACACATTGCAAATCATGTGTCTTTTCGCGTTGGAAAGGAAGAGTGGAATGAAAACTCATATAAAGGTAGGAATAATTGGTCCGTTATGGATTCATGACACGCTTGTGCGCTGCTTTAATCTTTTTCCTACCATTCAACCGATATTTCGTTTATCTGATGAAATGGACAAAGCAAAAGAATTCACTAGGGAGCTTATGGGCAAGGTGGATTGTTTATTTTATTCTGGACGAATTCCATATTTGATTGCAAAAGAAGAGGTGCCAGAGGAAATCCCAACATTTTATATACCTTTAAAAGGGGCAGGTCTATACCAGGCACTATATAAATTGAGAAGTAAAGTGGATTTTACTCAAATAAGTTTTGATGGAATTCAAAATGATTATATAGAAATTGTAAAAAGTAATTTAGAAGAAACGTTTAGTTACAACAGTTACAATAATATAGTTTCCATTGAAAACGTAGATGATATTGTGAAATTTCATATGGACAATGTAACAAGAGATGCTAATACGGTTGTAATTACAAGTTTAAGATTGGTAAGTGAACATTTGAAAACTAATGATATCGTGAATGAATGGCTTAAGCCTTCAGAAGAAGATATTATTGTTGCTATAGAAAGAATGCTATTAGGGACAAATCAGCGAAAACAAAAGGAAATGCAAATTATTATAGGAAGAATTTTCATAGAAAACTCAACGATGTTAACTACAGATTTTATGACAGAACATCAAATTCAAAAAAGAAATCATGCTACATATCGAATGCTACTCCATTTTGCTGAGCAAATGAGCGGTTATTTGACTGCATTAAATAGTAGTGAATACCTGTTTGTCACAAACCGTGGAATATTTGAACGAGTTACTGAAGGCTATAAAGTCTTACCGATTGTGGATGAATTAAATAAAAAAATAGGTGTCACCTTATCTATAGGGATAGGCTTTGGGTTTTCTGCATTAGAAGCAGGTTCTCATGCAAGAGTAGCACTTATTCAAGCCCAAGAAAACGGGGGAAATAGCTGTTATATCGTTAGTGAGGATAGAAGTGTATTTGGCCCAATTGATATAATAGCTCCTATGAAATATCCGCTCGCGATAACTGATCAACTATTAATACAACAGTCAGAAGCAGTTGGTATGAATGCAGCAAACTTAGAAAAGACGATAGCATTAATAAGGAGAAAAAAGAAAAATGAATTTACAGCTCATGAGCTCGCTTCGGTATTAGGAATTACTCCAAGGAGTGCACATAGAATTGTTCAATCCTGGCTAGATGTTTCTTTAATTGAAGTGATTGGAACAGAAAAAATATCGAGAAGAGGCAGACCAAGACAAGTTTTCACTCTACTAAATAGTGAGGAGGATAGTGTATGAAAATAGGTCTAATAGGTTTGGATACATCACATAGTGAAATATTCACGAGATTATTAAACGATTCCCAGGATGCTCATCATGTTAAAGGAGCACAGATAACACATGTTATCCCGACGTACTCAGAAGATTTATCCATTAGTCGGGATCGTTTTCCGGATTACTACGAAATCGTCACAAAAAAATATGGAGTTATTCCAGTAGAAGATGTCGAAGAGCTTATGACCTCTGTTGATGCTGTTATAATCGGAACAGTAGATGGAAGAAATCATTTAGACTGGTTTAAGAAAGTAGTTAGCTATAGTAAACCAGTTTTTATCGACAAACCAGTTGTCATGAATAGCGGACAGATGAAAGAATTGATCAATCTAAGTAAAGTTCATAGTACACCTGTTATGAGTTCTTCTTCTCTGAGATTTTCAGATTCAGTTGTAGCTATTGCAAAAAACAAAAATATACAGAGTGGTTACTTTTTTGGACCAACCCCTCTTCAAGAAAAAATGCCGGGTTATTTTTGGTATGGTATTCACTTAGTAGAAATGGTCGTCACTATTTTTGGTACAGAAGTTGAGAATATGAAAATAGAAAAATATACAGATTGTGAGCAAATTCATATAACGTTTCCTAATGGAAAACATGCAATCATTCGAGGAGAAAACGAGTGGCATAATCGATTTGGAGCAATCTTGCATTCTAAGGAAAATATTCATTCCCTACGCTTATGGGAAGAAGAAAAGCCTTATTATGCGTGCCTAATTGAACAAGTCGTACAGTTTTTTAAAACCGGGGTATCTCCAGTACCGATTGAGGAGACGGAGGAAATTGTTTGGTTGCTTGAGAAGATTTCGTCCCTGTGTAGCAAACAATTCTGAAAGTAATCTTAAATCTATGCTTTGTATATAGTCCATTTCTATGAAAACGTTTATAATAAATAGCATGAGGCTTGATAAAGAAAGTTGGGAGAAAATGCCGTCAATTGATCAGAAACTTTATGAATACATTCTTATAAATTCAAGTAACATAACAAGCAAATGGTTTGTAGCGAAAAGTGATTTTAATAGCTCTTTCTATTCTAATAATCCGGATCCAGAGATAGATAGAGTTTTAAGGGAACAGCATGCATTAACTATAAAGACTGTTGCTTATGCTTTTCTGGAGGAAGAGAATGGGTTTCAGGAGCAACTTCTATTGTGGGCAGAAACAGTAGCCCAAAGTAGGGTTGAACATAGTACACCGCTCCATGACGTCATAAAGGCTCTAAACAAAACTCGTGAAACGATATGGATATTCGTGGAGAACTTTGCAAATGAGCATCTTGACGAATTGCATAATACAGTTGTATTGAAGTGGAGTCGCTTGTTTAATATAGCATTTGATCAACTTATTCACAGTTTCTCAGAAAGATATTATCATCTATCTAACAATAGATTGAATGCTCAACAAAAGTTGATAAATGAACTGAGTATTCCGGTCATTCCTATTTTAGAAAATGTCGGGGTTTTGCCTATTGTTGGGGATATCGATACATTTAGGAGCAGTTTATTATTAGAAAGTGTACCAAATACATGTGTGGAAATGAATATAGATCAACTTTTCATAGATATTTCATCTGTCACGTTTATGGACACAATGGTAGCAAATGAATTGTTTCGTTTGATAGAAGTACTCCAATTACTTGGCGTCAAAACTTGCTTATCTGGTATTCGTCCAGAAGTAGCACAGACTTCTATTCAACTAGGAGTGAACTTTGGTAGTATTTCTACTTTCAGTTCATTAAAGCAAGCATTGTTGAGAACTGGAGTTTATAACACTGATAATAGAGTGAGATTTCAAAGTAGAGTAAAGTAAACTGATATTTAAATAAAAACTTTTTGAGTAAATATATAATATCAATTTTTAACACACTTACAGGAAGAAAATCTGTAGGTGTTTTTTAATGTCCCTGTGCAGCAAACAATTCTGAATATCTCTGGTTGTAGACTTGGCGGTATAAATTACTATTATTTAAATCTCAGATAGGTTCAAAAGATATGTATTTTCGATAGTAAACTACTACTAATTTACAATCTTTCGGAATAGTTAGAAATTTCGGTATTCGTATTAGTTTAGTTGTGATAAATTGGTATTGTCACACTAAATTGGAAGGTGTGAAAACCAGAAGTAAAGGGGAAATGAGATTTGAAGAAGTTTAAGTTTACGAAGTTCTTTAGTAGTATGCTAGCTGTGATAATGGTTCTTTCTTTATTAGTTCCATTCTCAGGTGTAAGTGCTGAAGAAACAAAACCGTTCAAGCAGAATGGTCAAAGTGAAAGTACGATTCAACTGAAGGCGGCTATTGCTGAACAATTGAGCTTGTCCAAAGATGGTCCAACCCTTCACGAAAGTTTACAAAGTGTATCAGGCAATCAAGATGTTGCAGTAATTATTCATTTATCCGAAAAGCCGGTAGCATTAGAACAAGGGGTTAGCCAAGTAAAAGGGAATAAGTTCTCTAATGCTCGTGCAAATCAGGTTCGTGCAAATGTAAAAGCACAACAAACAAAAGTAAAAAAAGAGTTAACTGCTAAACAGGTTCAAATAAAGCAAGGATATACATTTGATACAGTATTAAACGGATTTGCAGCAACAGTTAAAGCGAGTGACATTCCGAAATTACTAACGGTTGATGGAATTACATTAATCGAACCAGATGCTACTGTCTATGCATCAGAAGAAAATACTACTAAATCATCAGAGTTACTAAAAGATGAAACATTAGAAGCACAAATGAATACAAGTGTTTCGTTCTTAGGAATTGAACAACTTTGGGATGAAGGAATAGAAGGACAAGGGGTTAAAGTAGCTGTACTTGATACCGGTATTGATGCTGATCACCCTGAGTTCGCTGGAATTTATAAAGGTGGGAAGAACTTCATTCCTAATTCATCTACATATGCAAAAACGCGTGCAGATGATGATGCTTCCGAAACATTACCTTCAGAACGTCCTACGGGAACACCTGAATTTAATGCTAATGGAAGTTCGTTCTATACATCCCATGGTACGCATGTTGCAGGCACAATTGCAGCTATTGGAGCGAACGAATTTGGTATTAAAGGGATTGCACCTAAAGTAGACTTATATGCTTACCGTGTACTTGGAGCATACGGAAGTGGAGCAACTTCAGGTATTGTCAAAGCAATTGAAACAGCAGTTTTAGAAGAGATGGATGTTATCAATCTATCACTTGGTGGTGGAGCAAACTCTGAAACAGATGCAGGATCATTTGCAATTAATAATGCTATGATTGCCGGTACTATCGGAGTAATTGCAACTGGTAACTCAGGTCCAAACCGTGGAACGATGGGAACTCCGGCTACTGCACGTTTAGGAATCGCAGTTGGTAACACAACTAATCCTGAAACGATGCACAACGGAGAAGTGAGAGTTACTGTTGGAGACTATAATTTAACAAAACAGCTACAGTTAATGGGTACAACATTTGGAAAAAATTTAGCATCACAGCTTCAAGGTGAGTTGGATCTAGTTGCTATTCCTGGAAATGGAGAAGTAAAAGATTTTGAAGGAATTGATGTGGAAGGAAAAGTGGCATTGATTTCTCGGGGGGGTATCGCATTTGTTGATAAAATTGCGAACGCAAAAGCTAATGGAGCCGTAGCAACCATTATCCATAACTTTGCAGGTGGGACTGGTGCACCGAACGTATCGGGTACATTCCTTGGTGATTCATTTGCTTTCCTACCAACGTTTGACATGTCTCAAACAGATGGTGAGGCAATACGTGCTGCACTGGCAGAGGGAACAGGAAAAGTTAGCTTCGGGAACTTCTCTTCTACGAATACACTTGGAGATGAAGTAAATGATTCTAGTTCACGTGGACCTTCTACACCGAACTTCGATATTAAACCAGACGTAACGGCACCAGGAACAAATATTATGTCTACAATTCCAATGTACAAAACAGATTTCCCAGAAGCTATTTATAGTGAAGCCTATGATCGTAAAACAGGAACTTCAATGGCTACACCACATATTGCTGGTATTGTAGCGCTAGTTAAACAAGCCAATCCAACTTGGAATGCATTTGATGTGAAAGTGGCTATTTCTAACACAGCTAAAATACTAAATACAGCGAAGTATGATGTCTTCTCACAAGGTGCGGGGCGTGTTAACGCGTATGCTGCAGCACATCCAGAAATTCTTGCGTATGCATTGGATACTGCGGTATTAGATGGAAATGGTGCTATTGTGGATAACTTAAAAGGGACAGTTACTTTTGGTCCACAATCGCTGAAAGAAGATCTTACAATAACGAAACAAATTAAAGTAAAAGATATTAAAGGCAATGGTGGTGAATATAGTGTCGCAGTTGATGTTACGAAATCATTCGGTGATGCACAGGTTACGGTTGACCAACCAACATTCAATCTTGCTGGTGAGCAAATTATTAACGTGACTTTAACTGCTTCGGCAACTACTACAAAGCCTGGTGACGAGATTCTAGGATATATCCATGTTCAAGGTGGAAATACGGATATTTCATTGCCATTTGCAGCAGATTTTGGTGGAGCAGAAGCAACGCAGCTGAAAAACTACAAGATCACAGAAACAGATTTATCATTTAATGGTGACGGAGTTCAAGATTCGGCGGTACTTTCATTTACATTAACTGGTGACGTAACTACTAACTATATTGAACTTTGGGATATTATGAATCCTGAAGGTGGAGAATATGGTGATGGTTATATTGGTTATTTACACTCTGGTTCAGCTTTAGCAGCAGGGTCTTATAACCTGAATATTGCAGGCCAATATAAACCATGGGGCAGTGATCCAGCCACAACTATTCCAGACGGTCTTTATACAGTTGACTTCACTGGAGTTGCGACTTCAGGAGTAGTGTCTGACTATGTAGGACCAATTGTTGTGAAAACTACGAGTCCAGAAATTATTGGAACAGTAGCGGAAGGTATTGCAACAGGTCAAGTAACAGACAAATATATCGAATACAATGAAGAATTATATTTATATGGTTTAGACTATAATTTAAATGAAAAATTAAAAGCTTCCTATATTGCAACTGTTAATGGTGAAGCAACTGCACCAGTAGCATTTGATTTGAACCAAGACGGTAGCTTTACATTCCCAGTAACTGCTGAAACAGATTCTGTAAAAGTCATGATTAATGATGCGGCAGGAAATGTGGGAGAAGCATTAATTTACGAAAAAGAAGCAGAAGCAGTAGTAACGCTTTCTGTAAATCCATCTAAGCTGGATTTAACAACTGGCGAAACGTCTCCACTTACTGTGTTAGAAACATCTACACCTGCAGAAGGTGAAGCAACAGTTAAAGATGTGACATCAGAAGCTACGTATACTGTGGCAGATGCAAGTATCGCCACAATTGAAAATGGAGTAGTAACAGCGGTAGCTGAAGGCACAACTACAATTACTGTTTCATACGGTCAAAATGAAGTTACTGTAGTTGTTACGGTAAAAAATGAAGAACAAGAACCACAACCAGTAGTAACATTAACTATTGACCAAGCCCAGGTAGAAACAAGACCTGGTAAGGAAGTAAAAGTAAAAATTACAGAAGTAACTACCATTGATGGTAAGACAACAGAAAAAGATGTAACGAATCTTGCTTCCTACAAAGTTACAAAAAATAATGTAGCTTCTGTAAAAGATGGCACTGTAAAAGGTAAAGGCCCAGGCGAAACAACAGTTACCGTAGCATACAACGAGCATACATTGACATTTGATGTGACTGTAGTGAATCCGGGAAAAGGTAATAACAAGTAAAAAGCTTTAAAAGGAGTCGCCCTACTCAATAGAAATATTGAGTAGGGCGATTATTTTTGTCCCTGTGTAGCAAACAATTCTAGAAATTATGGATTTTGAGTTAAGATTTGTAGGCAGATGAGTACTAGGTATGCTACTGGTTAAATAGTCTGAATAGTTCGCTACACAGGGAACGTAAAAAAATGACCATAAAAAATGTTGTTGACTATAAGAGTATTTTGAATTATCATACTTGTAACCGGTTTCATAAACTTAAAAAATCTGGTTGAATATTTTTTTATCACAATATGTAACCGGTTTCACAAAGATGACTAACCTATTAAATAGATAAATTTATGAGTAAACAATGAGGGGTGAAAAGATGAGCAATGATATTAAAATCCTATCTCCATGTGGGATGTTGGGGTATGGTTTTCCAGAGGAATCATTCTTAAGAGGAATAGAAGAGAGACCACATGGCATTGTAGTGGATGCAGGGTCGACGGATGCAGGACCACATAAATTGGGGGCTGGTGTTTCCATTGTTAGTAGGCGTGCTGCAAAAAAAGATTTAATGATTATTTTAGAAAATGGAATTCCTCAAAAAATACCTATTATTATTGGCTCGGCTGGAGGAGCAGGAGCTCAGGTTCATGTAAATTGGACGATGGAAATCATCGAGGAGATCTTACAAGAGTTAGATCTCCAAGTGAAAATAGCTGTCATATGGGCGGATATTCCAAATGATTTAGTAATAGAGTCAAATGCTCAAGGGAAAGTAAAACCACTAAGTCCTAATATCCCTCATTTAACTGAAGAGATTATTTTGGAGACAAATGGGGTTGTAGCGCAGATGGGGCATGAACCTATTTTGGAAGCTCTCCAAGAAGGAGCAGATATTATTGTTTGTGGGAGAGCGTATGATCCATCCCCATTTGCTGCAATCGGAATATTCCATGGGAGAGACCCAGGGCTTTCTTATCATCTTGGTAAAATATTGGAATGTGGGGCTCTCTGCGCAGAGCCAGGTACTACAAAGGATAGTATTTTAGGAACCCTCGGTGAAACTTCTTTTCAAGTGAAGTCTTTAAATCCGATACGTAAATGTACACCTATTAGCGTTGCAGCACATACTTTTTATGAGAAAGAGCATCCATACATTCTTCATGGACCTGGATTCACATTGAACCTTGAACAATGTGAATTTAAAGAACTAGAAGATGGTATCGTAGAAGTTTCTAATAGTAAGTACATCCCTGCAAAACAACATTTTATCAAGTTAGAAGGAGCGCGAAAAGTTGCTTATCGTACTTTTGCGTTAGCTGGAATAAGAGATCCGATTTTATTGGAAAACATTGATGATATTGAATTTAGAGTTAAGCAACAAGTAAGTGATTATTATGAAGAAATTCCAAGCAGTGATTACCAAGTGAATTTTTACAATTATGGGATGAATGCAGTACTAGGCCATAAAGAAAAAGAAACTTTCAATGGTCATGAAATAGGCTTGGTAATAGAAGTGATTGCAAAAGACCAAGAGCTTGCAAATAGTATATGTGCAACAGCAAGATCAACATTTTTGCATTTTCCTCATGAAAAAAGAAAATCTACAGCAGGGAATCTTGCTTTTCCTTTTGCACCAAGCGACATTGAGTTCGGAGCCGTTTACGAGTTTTCTGTATATCACTTAATGGAAATGGAAGATAGTCCGTTCCGAATTGAGTATAGATAGGGTGGGAGTATATGAAGAAACTATTTGATATTGCAAAGGTATTAAGGAGTAAGAATTCAGGTCCATTTGAACTTACAATGGATATCTTATTTGATAGCTCTGAAAAATATATGAGGGTTAAAAACTCAAACAGAATTACGACTGATTTGATTTGTGAGCTTTATAACATAACAGCAAGTGATGTGC
>Ga0209013_10003267_pt1 | contig 14440 bp, 16 predicted proteins | sample Cruoilmetagenom2_FD_187291 | JGI IMG/M metagenome (GOLD analysis project Ga0209013, IMG submission 187291) | Oil polluted marine microbial communities from Coal Oil Point, Santa Barbara, California, USA - Sample 2 (SPAdes) (version 2) | ecosystem: Environmental > Aquatic > Marine > Oil seeps ... | reverse complement strand
TCTTTTTATTGGCTTTCTTTATTAAGACAGTTAAGTCAAATGCTGTTTTTTTAGGAGCGATAATTACACAAATTATTATTATTGGTTTATTCTTTTTAAACGAATACAACTATATTAATTTGCCCTATTTATGGCTAAATTTTGTAGGCTGTACTATCGTTATTTTTATTTCTTTATTATTATCGTACAGCACTTTAGACAAAAATGGAAAGTTACCTTTATACTTGCTAACTGCAGTATTAGGTTTTGTTGTCTTTAATATTATTTAAGCCAAACAAATAATCTATTTATTCAATATTCACCAAGTTTAATAATTGCTCAATTGTTAGTTGACAGTCGCTTTTAATTTACTTTTAGTAAATTTAACTTGTCTATATGTAATGTTTTCTTTACTTTTGTAGTATCGATTTTTAAACGAATATTATGAAAACAAATTATTTATTACCAAACAAGTACAAAACCTTAGGTTGGATTCTTTTCACTTTAGGTATTATTTTAGGCATAATACTCTATATAAGTGATTACGAATCGGAAGCATTAACAACTAAGGTTTTATCCATTTATAGTGGTGAAACCATATTAGGTAATGATGGAGGATACTTTCAAATTATTGAGAATAGCATTATTGATGAATTAATAACTTTAGCAATAATAATTGGTGGATTACTAGTTGGATTCACAAAAGAAAAAGTAGAAGATGAATTCATATACAAACTACGTAAAGATTCTTTAGTTTGGGCTCTTATTTTTAATTATGTAGTACTCATCTTAACTACAATTTTTATTTATGATTTTGCTTATTTTGATGTATTAGTTTTCAATATGTTTACACCTTTACTATTCTTTGTTTTCCGTTTTAACTTTTTAAAATTTAAATCTCAAAGTCATGAAGAATAGTATAAAAGTTCAGCGTGCCATGCGTGATATGACTCAGGCAGACTTAGCAAAACATATTGGAGTTAGCAGACAATCTATAAATGCTATTGAAAAAAATAAGTATGTACCATCTACAGTTCTAGCACTTAAAATTGCAAAACTATTTAATACTAAAGTTGAAGATATTTTTTTCTTAGAAGGTAACGAATAAAAAAGGAGCAACAAATGTTGCTCCTTTTTATGAAATTTTATGTGTTAGAAAATTATTGCATCCACTCTGCAAGAGATTCTTTATTCATTTTAACATAGTCTGCATTTCCAGCTTCTTCAGCACCAGCTAAAGATTTTTTGGCAGCCTCAATAGCACCTGCTTTATCACCTGCTGCAGCATAGATTAAAGATTGTTGTCTTAAAAACCAAAAGCGAGGTTTGTCCTTAGTTAATTCAACAGCTTTATCAATCCACATTTTAGATTGATTAATGTCTTTTCCTTCTTGTAAATAATATAAAGCTGCAGAAAAATAATCGTTCGCTCCAGGTCCAGCCATAGTTTTTTCGATACTAGCAACTACAGCCACATCAGTAGGTAGTTCAAACTTAACTCCAACATAAACTCTTTCCCAAAGCATTCCTAATACTGCCGAATTATTAGTGATATCGTCAAAACCCATTGTAAAAGATTGAATATCCATATCCAAAGGATAAACTTTAACATTAGCTTTTGCAGCTACTTTAGATTCATCCCACTCTTGTGGTGTTCCCCAATTACTAGCATCAGAATAAAATATAACGTCCCAAGATGCTGCATTTGGAATCGTAAAAACAGCATAAGTTCCTGCTTTTAATTCTTGTCCAGAAATAGTAACATCTGTGCTAAAAGTTATTTTTGCATTTGCATTTGCTCCTGTACGCCAAGTTTTACCATAAGGAACCAAATCTCCAAAAATTGTTCGTCCTCTCATAGCTGGTCTAGAATATTCAAGTGTAACATCTGTTAATCCAACTTTTTGTTCGACCTTAGAAAAGGGACTAGGTTGCGGAGTTGTTATTTGTGCATTTATGGCCAAAGACATAGTAAATGCTAAAGTAAGTAATAGAAATTTTTTCATCATAATTAGGTTTTAATGTTAATAAATAATAGTGCTCTAAATTACGGATTAGAATAGCCTATAAATGTTAAAAAAACTATAAAAAGAAAATTATTAATACTCCCAAGTTAATAATACTTTTTCTTCAACCAAAAAGCAACTCTAACTAACACTATTAATGCTGGAACTTCAACTAATGGACCTATTACTCCAGTAAAAGCCTGGCCCGAATTTAAACCAAAAACGGCAATAGATACTGCAATAGCCAATTCAAAATTATTACCCGCAGCAGTAAAAGTAATAGCTGCATTTTTATCGTACTCTGCTCCCATTGCTTTACTAAAGAAGAAACCTATAATAAACATTACTGCAAAATATATAAGTAAGGGGATTGCAATAACTAGTACATCCATTGGTAGCTCTACAATTAATTCCCCTTTTAATGAAAACATTACTATAATGGTAAACAGCAAAGCAATAAGAGTAATTGGAGATATTGTAGGAATAAATTTTAATTTATACCATTCTTCTCCTTTAATTTTAACCAAAATTAATCTACTTAATAATCCTGCCAAAAAAGGAATCCCTAAATAAATAGCAACACTTTCGGCTATAGTACTAATGGAAATATCAACTATAGCGCCTTCAAAGCCTAATAATGGTGGTAATTTTGTTATAAAAATCCAAGCATAAAAACTATAAGCAAATACCTGAAAAACACTATTTAGAGCAACTAAGCCTGCTCCATACTCACTACTCCCTTCAGCAAGGTCATTCCATACTAAAACCATTGCTATACATCTAGCCAATCCTATCAAAATAAGACCTACCATATATTCAGGATAATCCTGTAGAAAAATAAGAGCCAATACAAACATTAAAATTGGACCAATTACCCAATTAAGAATAAGTGAAATAGTTAATATTTTTATATTTTTAAAAACTTTTGGCAATAAGCTATAATTCACTTTTGCTAATGGTGGATACATCATTAAAATTAAACCTACTGCAATTGGTATATTTGTAGAGCCACTACTATAGGAATCAATAATTGAATTCACTGAAGGAAAAAAATAACCTATAGCCACACCAAAACTCATTGCAATAAATATCCAAAGGGTCAAGTAACTATCAAGAAAATTCAACTTTTTTTTATTCTTTGACATTTTATGACATTGTTTTAATAGAGCTAAACAAATTTATTCAATATTAACACGTAATACCGAATAAAAAAAGCAAATTGCTTTAATTTAAGGTTAATAAACTAATAAAACTAAGCTTAAATAATACTATAGATTTTTATATCTTTAAAACAAATATAAATCTAATCAACATGAAAATTAAATTCACACTAATTATTGCCTTTAGTTTGGTTATTACCACTTCATTTGCACAACACAAAATGAATAAAACAAAAGAAGCTATTATAGCTTCGGTAGAAAAGCATGAAGCTAATCTTATTAAAATAAGTGATGAAATTTGGGCTTTAGCCGAAACGGCTTTCGAAGAAAATAAATCTTCAAAACTATTAGCCGATTATGCTGAAAAACAAGGATTCAATGTTGAACGTGGTGCTGCTGGTATGCCCACAGCATTTGTTGGCACTTATGGTTCTGGCAGTCCTGTTATTAGTGTATTAGGAGAATTTGATGCACTTCCTGGTATTTCACAAAAAGCACAACCTACCAAATCGCCTTTAAACGAAGGAGCTGGTGGTCATGGTTGTGGACATAATTTATTTGGTGCTGCAAGTCTTGGCGCAGCTATTGCAATTAAAGAACAAATTGAAAATGGAACTTTAAAAGGAACTGTTAAATTTATGGGCACACCAAGTGAAGAAAAATATTTTGGAAAAATATGGATGGTAAATGCTGGTCTTTGGGATGATGTAGATGTAAACATTAGTTGGCATCCTTCTGCAAATATTGAAGCTGGTGTACAAAGCTCTCTAGCACTTGTAGATTTTAAAGTTGAATTTTTTGGACAAGCTGCTCATGCTTCTGCCGATCCGTGGAATGGACGTAGCGCATCTGATGCTTTAGAACTCTATACTACAGGAATTAATTATTACAGAGAACATGTTAAGCCAACTGTTAGAATGCACTATCATATTCAGGATGGTGGACAAGTAGTAAACGTTGTTCCTGATTACGCACGATTATGGATGCGTGTTCGTGACACTAAACGATCAGGAATGATGCCAGTTTACGAACGTGTTATGAAAATGGCTGAAGGCGCTGCAATTATGGCAAATGTAGATTATAAAATATCTTTAATTTCTGGTATATACGAAGTACTTGTAAATCGTGAAGGTGGAAAAATTATGCAATCCAATTTAGAATTATTAGGCCCGATTGAATATACAGATGAAGAAATTGCTTTTGGTAAAAAAATTCAGGAAGTCACAGGAAAAGAGCAAGTAGGCATGGACAGTACCATTAAACCGCTTTTAGAAACTAGAGAACATCCTGGAGGAGGCTCAACCGATGTTGGTGATGTAAGCTGGAACGTAGCTAATATTAATCTTAGTGTTACTACAGCACCAAAAGATACACCTTGGCATTCTTGGGCTGTTGTTGCCTGTGGTGGAATGAGTATTGGACATAAAGGACTAACTTATGCTTCTAAAGCCATGGCAATGACAATGGCAGATTTGTTTGAAAATCCAGATATGGTAACCAAAGTAAAAGCTGAATATATAGAGCGCAAAGGTGATGAGGTTTATAAGTCTATTATTCCTGAAGGCCCTCCTCCAATTAATGGAAATTAAATAATAATTTTAAAGCATATATAGGAACAATACTTCCTCATATCATGAACTTACATTGAGACATGAGGAGGTTAATTCATCTTATAACTAGTTAGGCATCATAATAAAATTGGAACGCAGAATGATAAACTCAAGTGAAATTGACAAGATTGTTAGTTATTTAAACCAATACAAAAATCAATTATCAGAATATTATAATTGGAGTATTAAAATTGACAAATTAGTAGATTTAAAAGTTTTTTCAATATCTGAAATTGAAAAAATGGAGGCTGAAAATCCTTTTGAAAAAGAAATTATATTAAAAAAGAGAATTTGTCTAAAATTAAATGAATTTCTTGAAAACTCAAAAGTAGATTTCAACAAATTGAGTTTATGGATTATTAAAAATTGGGGCGGGATTAATAGTCCTAATGATAATACAACGCTTAAACTAATTGACAACTACTTAAACAACGGGATAATAAAATTTGAACGTATTGCAAGTTTATCAAAAGTTTTAGCATATTTAAAACCGAAAGAATTTATTATTTACGACTCACGAGTTGCTTATTCACTTAATTGGATTTTATTATCTAATAGAATTAAAAGTAAATTTTTTCCAATTCCTGAAGGGCGGAATTCTAAAATGATTGCTTTTGATATGAATGTTTTAATTAGAATGAATAACATTAATGCCTACAAAGTAAATGATGAAAAGGAATTTAAGAATAGACTTTTTATAAGCAAAATTGATAACCAAGTATTTTTACCAAAAAACAAAGCATATTTTGAATTAAATAAAATCATTAGTCAAATTAGTAAGAAACTATGGAATAATGAAAAATCTGAATATCTATATTATACCGAAATGTTACTATTCGCAATTGCTGATACAGAAATTTATAAAGACATAATTGATAAAATAAGTTTGAACATTAAAATAAGAACTATGGAAAACCCTATTTATACTGAAAATAGAAATCAAAAAGTAATTGCAGATTGGAACGCAGTAATTCAATTAAAAAATATCAATTATGATGATAAAGCAATTTGCGAACATTTATCAATATCCGAAAATGAATTTGCAAAACTGGAGAAAGAATATACTCGATTAACAAACTCGAAAGAATAAAATAAAATGCCTAACAAAGAACTGAGTTAAAAAAAGTTATTTAAACCCTTTCAATCTTCGCACCAATAGCACGTAAGCGTTCATCTATACGTTCGTAACCACGATCTATTTGTTCTATATTATGTATAGTAGATGTTCCTTTAGCAGATAATGCTGCTATTAATAATGAAATACCTGCTCTAATATCGGGTGAAGTCATTGTGGTTGACTTTAAATTAGATTTAAAATCGTGACCAATTACAGTAGCACGATGTGGGTCGCACAAAATAATTTTTGCTCCCATATCTATCAATTTATCTACAAAAAACAAACGACTTTCAAACATTTTTTGATGCACTAATACTTCTCCTTTTGCTTGTGTAGCTACAACCAAGATAATACTTAATAAATCGGGTGTAAAACCTGGCCAAGGTGCATCGGCAACAGTTAATATAGAACCATCTATATAATTTTGTATCTCGTAACCGTCTTTATGTTCTGGTATAAAAATATCGTCACCTTTTTGTTCAACTGTAATACCTAATTTCCTAAATACATTTGGAATTTGTCCAAGATCTTCCCAACTCACATTCTTTATAGTGAGTTCACTTTTTGTAATTGCTGCTAAACCAATCCAACTACCAATCTCAATCATATCTGGTAGCATAGTGTGCTCGGTTCCTTTTAAGCGGGTAACACCTTCGACAATTATTTTATTAGATCCTACTCCACTTATATTTGCTCCCATGCGATTAAGCATTTTGCATAGTTGTTGCAAATATGGCTCGCAAGCAGCATTATAAATAGTTGTAGTGCCTTCGGCTAAAACAGAAGCCATAACAATATTTGCTGTTCCTGTTACCGACGCTTCATCCAATAACATATAAGTACCTTTCAATTTATCGGCTTCAACACCGTAAAAAGAATCTTCTTGATTATATCTAAACTTAGCACCTAAATTTATAAATCCTTCAAAATGTGTATCTAAACGACGACGACCAATTTTATCTCCTCCTGGCTTTGGGATGTAACCTTTACCAAAACGAGCTAACATAGGGCCAACAATCATAATAGATCCTCTTAGGCCTCGTCCTGCCTTTTTAAAATCGGATGATTCTAGATATTCTAAATTAATTTCATCAGCTTGAAAACTATAAGAACCTTTAGCTAATTTTTCGATTTTAACACCTAGTTTTCCTAAAAGTACAATGAGTTTATTTACATCAATAATATCTGGAATATTATTGATTATAATTTTCTCTGAAGTTAAAAGTACTGCACATAAAATTTGTAATGCTTCATTTTTTGCGCCTTGTGGTTGGATATTACCACCTAATTTGTGTCCACCTTCAATTCTAAATGTTTTCATTGTATAAAAACAGTATAGATTTAGTAACGTTTACGGTTACGATTAGTATTAGTATTTTTTTTGTAAGACTTTTTTGAGCTACTTGTATGCTTCTTTTTAGAACGCATTAAACTTGCTGAATCGCTTAAATCTTCCTCACTATTTTTTAAATCAATTTTTCCATCGGAAAGCTCAAATAAATGTCTAAAAATAAGTTTGTCTTCAACAGTATCTTTATTCCAATTTAAAAAACATTTTTTCATATGATTAGCGATAGTATAAACTAAAGCTTCTTTCATTTCTCCTTCTTCCCAAGTGTTAGCAACATCAATCATTGTTTTAATATTGTTCCCATAAAACCGATACTTAGGATAATTTTGAGGATACTTTAAAGGCTCTGGACGTGCTTCTAAAACCTCACGAGAAGGCTTTTCGAAAGGAAAATCTGCATCCAATCCAAAATCGGACATGATATAAAGTTGATCCCATAATTTATGTTGAAAATCTGGCACATCGCGCAAATGAGGTTGTAAATTTCCCATTACTGCAATAATTGCATTTGCTAATTTATTGCGCTCTTCTTTTGTCTCTCTCGTTTTAGCATAATTAATCATTTTTTGCATATGTCTTCCATATTCTGGAATGATTAAATGTTCTCGCTCTGTATTGTATTGTAACTGATCTATCAAAATTAAATTTTTTGTGTAGAATTATTATATTATATGAAGTCTTTAATACTTCGCAAAATACAAAAAAATCAGCAATGATAACTGACTTTTATTGTTTTTTAATGAAAGTAATTAATAGACTTTATATCGCTTTAAACCTATAACGAAATAACTCCTTCAATAGTGTTAGTTACCTCAATATATTTTGCAATTACTGCGTCTGGATTTTTCATTACAAGGCTTATGGAAATACTAGTGTATTTCCCATTTTTCGATTCGGTTGTTTTAATCACTGCTCCTGCGTCGTTAAAAAGAGATTCTGCCTTTTCGATTTTACTAGCATCCGTTGTCAAAATAAATTTATATAAATATTCTGATGGCCAAGTTGCAGTTTTTTCTAGGCGTGTTTTTAATTTTTTGTAAAATTCGTCAGTTTTAGAACTATCGCTCATAATCTCTTGTTTATAGAATTGCAAATATACAGTTTTGTATATTTTTTATTTCCCTTTTTAATTACGATTTTTACAGCTAAAATCTTGCCAATTTTGAATACAAGAAGAATTGTTATAACTGGAGGACCAGGAACAGGAAAAACTTCAATCATTAATGAATTGAAAAAGAAAGAGTTTTATTGTTTTGACGAAATAATTAGAACATTGACTTTAGCTGCAAAAAAAGAAAATGATTCTTCTAAACATATCTCTAATCCCATTGCTTTTGTAAATGATCCAATGTTATTTAATACCAATTTACTTAATGGCAGAATAGCACAATTTAAACAAGCAAATAATATTGATCACAACATTAGTTTTTTTGATAGAGGAATTCCTGATGTTTTAGCTTACATGGCATTTTTTAATCAGGAATATGGTGATGCGTTTATAAATGCTTGTGAAAATAATGTGTATAATCATGTGTTTTTATTGCCTCCTTGGGAAGCCATTTATAAATCGGATAGTGAACGTTTTGAAACCTTTGAAGAATCAAAAAAGATTCATCTACATTTAGAAAAAATTTATAAAAAATTTGGTTATTCAATTATTGATGTGCCATTTGGAACAATAAAGGAACGTACTGAATATATCGTTAACGTTATTGAATATTTATAATGCAACATCCAATACAAATACTTGAAGGTTATTGGAAATTCACTAGTTTTAAACCACTACAAGAAGACATAATTAATGCTGTACTCCAAAACGAAGATACATTTGCATTATTACCAACAGGTGGTGGAAAATCTATTTGTTTTCAAATTCCAGCTCTAGTAAAAGAAGGGATTTGTATAGTTGTGTCTCCTTTAATTGCTTTAATGAAAAATCAAGTAAGTACTTTAAAAGAAAAAGGTATTAAAGCAATGGCGCTTACCAATGAGTATAAGCATAAAGACATAGATACAATGCTAGATAATTGTATTTATGGTAATTATAAGTTTTTATACCTCTCGCCAGAGCGCTTACAGCAAGAGCTTGTTCAAGATAGAATACAGCAAATGAATGTAAACCTTATTGCCGTTGATGAAGCACATTGTATTTCGCAATGGGGAAATGATTTTCGTCCAGCTTATAAGAATATTGTTTTACTAAGAAAGCTATTACCAAATGTTAATATAATTGCTTTAACAGCATCGGCAACTCCACAAGTAGCAAAAGATATTGTTGAAGAATTAGATTTTATCAATCCAAAAATCTTTAAGCAATCTTTTAAAAGAGAGCATTTAGCTTATATGGTCTTTGATGTTGAAGACAAATATTTTAAGATTGAACAAATTCTGAAAAAAAATCCTTCTTCTTCAATTATATATGTTAGAAGCAGAAAAAACACTTTCGAAATAAGTAGTTATCTCGAACAAAAAGGATTTACAAGTACATTTTATCATGGAGGTTTATCTAATTCTGAAAAAGACAGACATTTTCATGAATGGTTTAACAACCAAAAACAAGTTATGGTTGCAACCAATGCGTTTGGTATGGGAATTGACAAAGCAGATGTAAAAACGGTAATACATGTAAATCTACCAGAGAGTATGGAAAGTTATTTTCAAGAAGCTGGTCGAGCAGGTCGAAATAATGAAAAGGCTTATGCGGTTATTTTAAAAAATAAAGGAGATGAACAGCATGTGAAAAATCAGTTTTTAAACATTCTACCAAGTGTAGATTTTATAAAGCAAGTATATAGAAAGTTATGTAATTATTTTCAAATATCTTATGGTGAAGGTGAGTTTACAACACACGAATTTAGTTTAAATATATTTTGTAAAACTTATAATTTCAATACCACAACTACTTATAACGCACTAAAGGCATTAGATAGAACAAGCGTTATTACATTATCAAAACAATTTAACAGAAACTCTAGCGTACAGATTTTAGTAAGCAATAAAAATCTTTTTGATTACTTAGAAAAACATCCTGAAACTAATATTATAGTAAAATCTATTTTAAGGACTTATGGTGGTATTTTCGATCAAGACACAAAAATTAACACACAACTAATAAGTGATAAGGCTTCAACAACCGAAGATAAGGTAATTCAAACCCTTCTTCAGTTACAAAAAAATGAAATTATATCATTACAATTAACTAAAACCGATGCTCAAATAATTTTTCTTCAGCCTAGAGAAGATGAAAAAACCATAAACAGAATAGCTAGAACTATAGAACAACAGAATAATCTTAAAGAAACACAAGTAAATTCAGTACTAGAATATGTAAATAATGATGATATTTGTAAAAGTATCCAATTGCTATCTTACTTTGGTGAGCGTAACCTTGAAGATTGTGGCATTTGTTCGGTTTGTATAAACACGAATACTTCTCCTTCTAAAACAACTATAGAAAAAAATATTAAAGAAATACTTATCGTTTTAAAAGAAAAACCTTTATCATCTAGAGATATTTTGTTAAATACCAAAATCAAAGAAAAACACATAGCATCTATTTTAAAACTAATGTTAGAAGAAAATCATATCGAAATTACCAATGCAAATACATATAAGATAAAATGAAAAAGGATTTAAGAATTGTTTTTATGGGTACTCCAAATTTTGCTGTAGCTTCTTTAAAAGCATTAATAGATAACGATTATAATATTGCTGGTGTTATTACAGCTCCAGACAAACCTGCTGGTAGAGGTCGAAAACTAAACGAATCTGCAATAAAACAATTTGCTAAATCTAAAGGTCTAAATGTATTACAACCTACCAATCTAAAAAGTGAAGATTTTATAAATGAATTAGCGTCTCTTAAAGCAAATTTGCAAATTGTTGTTGCCTTTAGAATGCTTCCAAAGGTAGTTTGGCAAATGCCCAAATATGGCACTTTTAATCTTCATGCCTCTTTATTACCAAACTATAGAGGTGCAGCACCAATAAACTGGGCAATAATTAATGGTGAAACAAAAACAGGAGTTTCTACCTTTTTTATAGATGAAAAAATCGATACTGGAGCTATGATTTTTCAAGAAGAAGTAGAAATTCTTCCAAATGAAAATGCTGGAAGTTTACACGACAAACTCATGACAATTGGAAGTGGTTTAGTTTTAAAAACTGTAAAAAGTATTGAGAAAGGCAATGTAAAAACAATACCACAACCTGAAAATATAACCATAAAAACTGCTTACAAACTCAACAAAGACAACTGTTTTATCGATTGGAATAATAGTCTAGACAATATATATAATATAGTAAGAGGTTTAAATCCATATCCTGCTGCTTGGTGTTTGATTAAGAATAATAATGAAGAATTAAACGTAAAGATTTATGATGTTGAAAAATGCATTGAAGAGCATAGTTTTAAAACAGGTAAGATTATAAGTACCAAAAACGAAGTTAAAGTAGCTGTTAATAAAGGTTTTATACTATTAAAAGAAATAAAAATGCCTAGTAAACGAAAAATGGATGTAATATCTCTTTTAAATGGTTATAATTTTGATGAAAATGCTAAAATGCTGTAAACCCTTGTTATCATTGCTATTATCAAAATTCAAAAAAACACGTTCCTTTATTAACAAATAGTTCAAGTTATTAACAAAAGCGCCCTTTTCCCTTGCTATTACTTGTGTAAATGGATAATCCGTATAATTTTGTAGAGGATTTAACAAGAAGTTAACCCAAATAAATAACAATTTAAATTAAAATTTATGAACAAAACAGATTTAATCAATGGGATGGCAGAAAATGCTGGTATTACTAAAGCAGCTGCTAAAAAAGCATTAGACGGTTTATTAATTGACATCGAAGGAGCATTACAAAAAGGAAAAAGAGTTTCTTTAGTAGGATTTGGTTCTTGGTCAGTTACTAGAAGAGCTGCAAGAGATGGAAGAAATCCTCAAACGGGAGCAACTATAAAAATCAAAGCTAAAAATGTAGTTAAATTTAAAGCTGGTTCTGATTTGAGTAGTGCAGTAAACTAATTCATAAAGAAATTATTTATTAAAGGCTCGTTAATTAACGAGCCTTTTTGTTTTTAAATTAATTTTTATTAGCTTTAAATATTCTAAACCCTAGATTTATGGATAATCTAAACCCAGAAAAAGGTTGTTTACTTATTGCCGAACCTTCTATACTTGGTGATGTTTCTTTTAATCGATCTGTAATATTATTAGCAGATAATTCTCATGAAGGATCTGTAGGTTTTATATTAAACAAACCTCTAGACTACACCATTAAAGATTTAATTCCAGAAATTGATGCCACATTTAGAGTTTACAATGGAGGTCCTGTAGAACAGGATAACCTTTATTTTATTCACAGAATACCTGACTTAATTCCTAATAGTATTGAAATTTCTTATGGCATTTTTTGGGGTGGCGATTTTGATAGTGTCAAAAATCTTATAGAACAAAATCAATTAAAAGAGGATGATATTCGCTTTTTTCTTGGATATTCTGGTTGGGAAGCTAATCAATTAGTGAGTGAGCTCATTTCAAACTCTTGGATATTAGCAAAAAATATATATAAAGCTTCTATTATTGAAAAGAAAGATACTACGTTTTGGAAAGAAAAAATGTTAGAATTTGGTGGAGATTACAGCATTTGGTCTAATGCACCTGAAGATCCGACTTACAACTAATTAAGACCTGATTTTTAGATTTAATTTAGCCAATATCTTTGTTGATATTTCAGGAGAAAATCTTTTCTTTTTATAGTGTGTTATAGGTTGTATCCCAATAATAATATTTGTTAAAAATAACTCATCTGCTTTTTGAAGTTCAAAAGGAGAAATAGAAGATTCTTCAATAGTATATTCTGGTATTAATTTAATGATTTCAATTATTTGTTTTCTCATTACACCTTTAATACAACCATCTTGAAGTGGTGGTGTTTTGATACAATTATCTTTTACCAAAAATATATTTGAATTTAATGCTTCAACAATATTTTTATTAGTATTTAGCATTAAACAGTTACTAAAATTATTTTCTTTTGCATAAATACTTCCAACAATATTGACTATTCTATTATTGGTCTTTAAAGTAGAAATTAAGCTAGGTGAGATAAAATAATCTTTAAACAAATCTACACTGTAATCTTTATCAGAAAATTCATAAAAATCATTATCTAAATACTCGGTAAATATTATATATTTTACAGTATTAGTTTTCGGTGTATATAAGCCTCCTTCTCCTCTATAAACTGCAAACTTAACTCTTGCTGAGTTATTTTCTAACTTGTTGTTTTCTAATAGTTTAATAATTTCATCTTCAAAATATTCTAAAGTAAAATTCATTGGAATTTCCATCCTTAAAATTCGCATTGATGCCATTAATCTAAAATAATGATCTTCCAAAAATAATACTCTGCATTTAATGACTTTTATGGTTTCAAATACAGCATCACCATAAGCAAAACCTCTATTATATATTGATAAAGAAGCCTCTTGTTTTTTTATAATATTTCCGTTATTATTAACCATAAAAAATCCCGAATCCGATAATTATCGATTCGGGAAAATATCTTTAATTAAAATTATACTTTATGCAGAACCTAGCACTTGTTTTAAACTAGAAATTTGGTTTTCCCATAGCATTTTTGACTCTTCAACCTCATCATCTTCGGCGAAATCTGTAACTATTAATGATACATCTTTAGTAATTTCATCTACTTGAATCTTAATTTCAAAAAACACTCCAGATTCGTCATCATTATTCATCCATTTAAACTTAACACGTTCAGCATTTTTTTTGCTTAATAGCTTTGCTTGTTCTTCACTACCATCCCAAATAAATGTAAATAACTCACCTCGAGAATTTACATTATCAGCAAACCATTCAGATAATCCTGAAGGCGTAGAAATATATTGAAACAGCAACTGCGGAGAAGCATGTATGGGGAATTCTAACTCAAACTTAATTTTATCGTCCATTTATTCTTAAAATTTGTTGGTCAATATATACATTAATTACGTAGTTTAAAAAATTAATTTAATAATAATTTATTCTTTTAATATTTGCTGCCATAATTTTTGTTTTTATATTTGCAGCCTTAAAATCATGGCGAGGTAGCTCAGTTGGTTAGAGCGTTGGATTCATAACCCAGAGGTCACGAGTTCAAATCTCGTTCTCGCTACAAATTAAAATCTCAGGAAACAAGCGGTTTAG
>Ga0209013_10003266_pt1 | contig 14444 bp, 15 predicted proteins | sample Cruoilmetagenom2_FD_187291 | JGI IMG/M metagenome (GOLD analysis project Ga0209013, IMG submission 187291) | Oil polluted marine microbial communities from Coal Oil Point, Santa Barbara, California, USA - Sample 2 (SPAdes) (version 2) | ecosystem: Environmental > Aquatic > Marine > Oil seeps ... | reverse complement strand
CAGGCTAGGGGGTGTGGTTTCCTCAGAAGTGACGGACGGTTTGATGCTCGAGGGGGGGCCCGATTCCTTTATCACTACAAAACCCTGGGCACTTGATCTTTGCCTTCGGCTGGGCATGGAATCGAGATTAATTGAAACCAAAGATGAATCGAGGCGCATACTGGTTGCCCGGCGCGACAGACTGGTGCCTATGCCCGAGGGGTTTTCGTTCGCTCCGACTCGCCTAGCGCCTTTTGTTTTCTCTCCGCTATTTTCACTCCGGGGTAAGCTTCGGATGTCCCTTGACATGGTACTGCCGCGGAGAAAATCAAAAGAAGACGAGAGCGTGGAGTCCTTCTTTACACGCCGGCTCGGGAGCGAAGCGTTCAATCTGATTGTTCAACCCCTCGTTAGCGGGATTTACGGCGCTAATCCAGAGAACCTCAGCGTCCGGGCCGCACTGCCCCAGTTCGTAGAGATGGAAAAAAAGCACGGAAGCTTGATAATGGCAATGAGAAAGGCCACACAATCTAGAAACGGAGCTAAAAAGAAAGGCAACGCCGCCCGATACAACCAGTTCGTGTCTTTTAGAAAAGGGATGAGGGAGCTTGTCGACGCTCTGGTCTCCAGTCTCCCTGACGGGTGTATACAGCTAAACAAATCAGTTAGAAGAATCGAGGCCGCCGGAAACACTTGGAAAATACTAACAAACGACAACGATTCTATCGATGCGGACGGAGTTGTTATCGCCGTTCCCGCAATTCATGCGGCTGGTTTGGTAAAGGGGTTCGACCCTCTTTTGGGGGATTATTTGTCTCAAATCAAATATGCTTCATCGGTAGTCGTAAACCTTTTATACAGACGGGAAAATATTTCACACCCCCTTAACGGAGTAGGCTTCGTTGTTCCGAGAACAGAAGGCCTGCCGATTACGGCATGCTCGTTCAGCAGTCTCAAGTTTACGGGGCGCGCGCCACCCGAAACCGTGCTTCTTCGCTGCTTTATAGGGGGCGCTGTGAATAAAGAGGTTCACGACAAAGACGATTCTTGGCTGAGTGGCGCTGTACACAATAAACTGTCGCTTCTTCTGGGCATTACGTCCGAGCCGCTTTTTTCCATGGTAAAGAGAAACCCAGAATCCATGCCGCAATACACCGTAGGTCATATCGAGCGAATAGAGCGGATTAACCAAAGGACGGAGCGGTACCCGAGTATGGAGCTTGCGGGTAACGCTTATAATGGGGTTGGCATTCCCGATTGCGTCCGTTCAGGCGAGGAAGCGGCCGAGAAATTATTTAAATACATTGAGCACAGTTCGAATAGAGCTTAATAAATATTCATCCAAAGTATAATAAGGAGGTGTTTAGTGAAGGTTGCTAGCTCAGCCGGAGATCTAGAAGTGTTTATAAAAGATAAAGCTCGAATAGTAGAGGATACCGTACTCTTAAATGCGGAAATGGGAGTATGGCAATTTCAGATATACCTCAGCCCTGGAGATTTCAGATTCTTCTTCTCACTCATCTTTAGCAGCACCGTTTTACTGTTTCTTATAAAGCAGCCTTTTCTATATATATTCAGACAAATTAAAAAATAAAGAGACTTAGAGTTATTGTATATACGGACTATAAAAACAGCTCCTTTGCTACTTTCATTTAGAGAAGTCAGAAGGATATATCTTTAGGGCTTATCAAAACAAGCCTGAGAAACATATAGCCCGAGCCAAATTTTCTTAATCCTTCCTTCAAAGCTTATTCTTCTTTATCTATTGACACTTGCGAGCATATATGCTATCTTCAGATCAGAGTTTGCAGTAGTTCTGGTCCACCGTAAGATTACCATCTGAAAGAGATTTTGAACCACTAGCACAACCCAATATACATAAGGAGGTTAATCGAACATGGCAGACCGTGAGATTGGCACAGTAAAGTGGTTCAATTCTACCAAAGGCTTTGGTTTCATAGAGCGTGAAAATGAGAAAGATGTATTTGTTCACTATAGTGAAATTAATGCTACGGGCTATCGTTCCCTAGAAGAGGGACAGCGCGTAGAGTTCACCGTTGTTGATGGCGATAAAGGCCCTCAAGCTCAAAACGTTGTTTTAGCTTAATGTAGATAATAATAAAGTGCGCTGTAGCGATACGGCGCACTTCCATTTTATTCTATCCTATTGTAGTTACAACCGAAAAAGCTTTTTTTAGCAAGTCAGATAATTAAGCCAAAGTCCGATATTCCTATAATTCAAACATTAGAAATTTGAACCCGAAGATCTTACACTGCCGAGGTTAATTGTCGGCTTGTTAAGAATTTCCGCCATTTCAGCTTTTTGGCTTAATTTAGGAATGTCTGCTTTAAATGCAAAATTAGTGATAGGCTTGCCAATTACCCAGTCCCTAAGAATTGCAATGAACTGAGGTGCTCCAGGCAGGTTCTTATAGGTAATCACCAATTTTCTTGGGATTGGACGTTTACCGCTTTCTACCCAAATTTGCCAATCAATATTTTGTTGTACAAACGCCAGATGGTCACATCTTACTCCAAATACTTTGCTGGTACCGAAATAGCTGCCGGACTGCACATTTGCCGTAAGGGCGCGGAAGGTGTTGATAAAAAGTAAATCACTTAGAGCGGGTGTGAAGTTATATTCTTCCTTTAATTTTTTTAAAGCTTGGTCTATTGTTGCCGGTAGTGTCGCTGTTGAGAAGAGGTTTGTCGGTAATTCCAGAATTGTTGTCTTGCCTGCTTCAAACCAAAGTTTGTAGCCGCCCAAGTCACTTATATTTTCAATTGTAAAATTACCGTTCTTTTTTATATATACTTTTTCTTCCGCTGAGTATTGTATTTTACGGTTTGAATTAACTAGCTGATCAAACATAATCTCGGCTTTGAAAGTGTACAGGTCTTTACTCCCAAGAAAATAGCTCATGTTTTGAAGAATTTCAGCCGCTTGCGGATCAATATTCGGATTTGTCTCCTGGGCAAACGCATTAGTGTATATTGGATTCGTTATATTTAAATTGCCGATATAGACACTAATTATAAATATGGAAAATAAAACTAAAGCCACTCTTTTGACATTCATACCTAGCACTTTAACCATTTCCTATCTCCTCCGTTCTCATTATATAATCTCAAAACAAGCTAGAAACTCCCATGTTTCTCTCTGCCCCATTGAATAATTTATCATACTTTATTCATATATTTTAAACAAGAGCGATAATAAGATGAACAGCGATATAATCTGTTATAACTAAGTACATTTGGCACTTTTTATAATAGCATTTCATTAGGTGTTTTACCATTTAAGGAGCAATGTTCAAGATCGTTGTAGTATTCATTCCATACTCGAATCTTCCTCTGAAGATCTCGTGGATCTTTGAAAGTGTTCTTTTGATAGAACTTTTCCTCGTCTTCTCTGTGACTTCTCTCAACAGTACCATTTTGTGCCGGTTTACCCGGATCAATAAGATAATGAACAATATTGTGCAGTGCACAGAAACGATCCAGTGCGTGAAGCGTCTTTACCGTCATATCACTGCGTTTGTTCGTACCAAGATAGTAGTTTGTGAAAGTGGAGTGATTGTCAGTCTTGACGGCTTGTATTGTGTATGGAAACCGCTCCATAACATCAGCAAGAAATCCTGTCGCATGGGATGTTGACTGATCATCATAAATTGCCAAGCACCGCCACCTGCTTGCTGTGTCTATGGCAGTATATTGATAATACCTCCTGTTTGCAATGTATCCCGGTACATATTTAACATCGATCTCAACGAGTTCTCCGGGCTTCCTTTCCACCCGAAGATACTTGTACTTCACCTTTTTCGTACGATACTTCCTCACGAGACCTTCTGATTTGAGTATCTTGCCAATAGTGGACACCGGTACCGATACACCATGTTTCTCCAACCTCCAGTGAAGCTTTATTGCGCAAAGCCCTGTTTGTTTTCGGAGTGCAATGATAGCTTCTTTAATACGTATTGGTGTCTCGTTTGGTTGAGTTTTAGGTTGTGTGCTTTTGGCTATGAGAGCATCCGCACCTCCGTCACGATATGCTTTTACCCACCGCTTTAGACTTCGTTCACTGTGTGGGCACACCTTAGATGCTTCGCAGAGCTTTATTTCCTTACGAATTATGGGGAGCACCCATCTAAGACGCTCTTCTTGTATGTTTTTCGGCACAATTACTGTCATCCCTTAATACTAGTAAAAAGTGCCAAATGTGTTTAGACGTTACCTTTATATATTGACACTTGGCATGCTATATGCTATTATTTGTTTCAGAGTTTGCAGTAGTTCTGGTCCACCGTAAGATTACCATCTGAAAGCGAGTTCGAACCACTAGCACAACCCAATATATATAAGGAGGTAATCTAACATGGCAGAACGTGAAATTGGCACTGTAAAGTGGTTCAATTCTACCAAAGGCTTTGGTTTCATAGAGCGTGAAGATGAGAAAGATGTATTTGTTCACTATAGTGAAATTGACGATACAGGCTATCGTTCCCTAGAAGAGGGACAGCGCGTAGAGTTCACCGTTGTTGATGGCGATAAAGGCCCTCAAGCTCAAAAAGTTGTTTTAGCTTAATGTAGACAACAACAAGTGCGCTGTAGTAATACAGCGCACTTCCCTTTTTATCCTATCCTGTTTTAGTTTTCAACCTAGAACTTTTTTAAGTCATTCAGTGTTTTTCATTATACATATTTAGATTAGGACATGGGAGAAAAAGGGGCTGGATTATTTGTCCGTATCACATTAACTAAGGCGGCAGATATTCCCTATTACAATTATCTTGCAACAACAGCTTTACTATTGTACTTGTTGACTGAAATGATATAATACAATATTATCCAAATTCACAGTACTGTTGTTAGCTCGGTCTCAGGTTTCAGGACAGTGCTGACACATACAAAAGAGGACAATATATAAATATTTAATATAGTTAAAGGAATATTCCAGACTCTAATCAAATTACACGGTTTCAAAATATATATGCAAATCAGTAATTATTTAGGCTTTTGAAGAAAACCCTCCAAGGTTTCGGGCTCTGGACTTTATATAATTTGAACAAAAAAATATGCCAAATGCAACTGCTGCAACAGCCAAAGTTTCTATTGCTGAACCGAAATCAAATGTGAAAATACGTTTTGCTCCAAATAGCGAGTTTGAAAGAGAGCTTAATAAAAGGGTAAACGCTTATTTTGAGAATACATCCAACACAAAGAGGGACTGCTTCAATATGTACGTAAAGTCCTTTCTGTCTATATCTTGGGTTATTGTTTCCTACTGTCTTATAGTTTTTGCAGGTCTTCCCGTTTGGGGCATTCTTTTGGCTTCGGTCTCTCTCAGTTTAGCACTTAACGCCCAATCCTTTAATGTGATGCACGATGCTATTCACGGTGCGTACTCAAAACATAAAATCGTTAATAAAATTATGGGTCACTGGCTTGATCTGATTGGTGGAAGCTCATATCTATGGCACAGTAAACATAATTACTATCATCATTCCTATCCCAATATTACAGGGCATGACAGTGACATCGAGGTTGGTGTGTTCGCAAGGTTTACTCCACATCATAAGAAATACTTTTTCCATCGTTATCAGCACATTTATATTTGGTTCCTATATGGATTTTTAGCTATTAAATGGCACTTATTGGATGATTTTGAAAATTACTTTACTGGAAAGTTAAACGGTCACAATATAGAACGCCCCAAAGGGATGGAAGCTGTTATATTCTTTGGAGGGAAAATATTCTTCTTCATTGTAGCTTTTGTGGTTCCTTCTTTTTATTATCCTATTCCCTATGTGATTGTGTTTTATGTATTAATAGCGATGATGCAGGGTGTGATAATGTCCATCGTGTTCCAGCTCGCGCACTGTGTTGAAGAAGCCGAATTTCCTATGCAGGATGAAGAAGCAGGGATAATGGACAGGACTTGGATTGTTCATCAGATATACACAACAGTGGATTTTGCCAGAGGCAACAAGTTGCTCACATGGTACCTTGGCGGGCTTAATTATCAGGTAGAGCATCACCTATTCCCTAGGATTTGCCACGTAAACTATCCTGATATGTCGCGTATTGTTGAGGAAACCTGCAAAGACTACGGTGTTCCGTATACCGCTCACGGCGGATTCCTAGACGGTCTCCGCTCACACTATAACTGGCTCCGCGAACTAGCCCACGCACCTTAGGGTGGGGTGGGGAAGCATTTTCGAGATTGGAAACACACACACTTCATCTTAATTCTAAATATTTTTCTTGTTTAAATGGAAATACGATAAGATATATTAGTGGTCATATAGGATTATTTAACCAATCTAATAATCCTATATGACGTATTCTTTCTTTATGTAAATAGTTGTTAATCCAGTTTTAATAACTCATTCTAGATTCCCGAGAAAGTAATTACCAGTATTTTCCGTAAAGTTTTTCTGCGTTATTCCAGAAAATATCCTCTTTTAATTGTTCTGAAATATCTGCCCCTTCAATTTTCCAATACTCTGATGCAAAATCACTCCACGGGATATCAGAGCCGAATAGAAAACGGTCTACTCCCACTCCTCTTTCCTCAATCTCTCTGAGAAGCCAGGTCGATCCAAAACCTACTGCCCATGATGAATCGGTGTATACCTGATAACCTTCCTCTACAAGATCAAAGAACCTAGGTACAAATTTTATGTGACCGCTAACGCCTCCGCCCATGTGCACTACATGGATCTTGACGTCTTTTCCGTACTCTTTGATCAGAGCAAGAGCGTTGTCTATATCGGAGCCTCCACCTGGGCTTGTGTGAATGTGAAAAGGCATATCGTTTTCGGCTGCGGCGCTCAAAATCATTTTCCACATTTCGGCAGACTCCTCATCCCACTGAGCAGGATCAAATGTGCCGCCTAAAAGGCACGTTGTTTTAAGCCCGACCAAACCTTTTTCTCCGATTAATTTAAGCGCCTCAGTTGTGCGTTCTTTATCTTTAGGCAATGCTGATACCCAAATTAATCCGAATAACCGGTCAGTGGATTGCACACTTTCCCCAACCAGAGGATTTAAAGTAAACGGCTGAGCTGAATCGGGATAGCCGTAATTTGCCATTACTAGAGCGCGCTCTACTCCATGTTTGTCCATCCCCTTTAAATAATCGTCAGTCTTGTCATAATCAGTCGTTGGTTTAACGGCTTCAGGCAGCCCGTAGTATGCAAAACCCGGGACAGGTCCAATATGGCTGTGATTATCAAATATCTTTTTTCTTTTTACAACGCTCATAGAACTTCCTCCTGTAATTCATGAATTTTAGAACACTACAACTCTACTATCTTTTAATGCGTATCCATTGTTTCCCCAACGCGTTTGCGCAACTTTTTTTCAATGGATACAGGGGATTCTCCCTTTTCTAATCTGCCTGCGACTTCTTTAAAGTCATCACCATAATTAGCTTTTGAATTACGGCTCGCTTTCTTCATTCCCTCAGCTAAAGACTTTGGATTTTCTAAATTTGAGTTTTTTATTGGTGTTTTACTGGTAGTTGGTTCTTTCTTGTGATGAGCAATTGATACGCTGGAAAGAAGTCTTTCTAGTTTCCCGCTGCCACAATCAGGACAAGTAGGATTGTTTTCAGTCGCTTCAGAAAAACTTAGAAACAATATGCTTATATCTTTATTACAGTCTGAACAATAATATTCATAGATCGGCATTTAGTTTTCCTATATTATATATATTTTAGGAAATATTGGCGCTTTAGTCAACCTTTATATTTAATTCGAGCATCTTTGCTAAAGACTAAAGACATGAGATTGCACTTGTACCCAAAAAACTCTTGACTTAATTTCCTAAAGTTGATAGAGTGTCAAGTATAGTAAACGTCCAATAGCGATGGTCGGTCGGAAGAAATTTTGGAAAATATTTTATTTAAAATTGCTGAGAATGGAGATGAGTTAGAAGAATATTTTCATTTGCGTCACGAGGTTTTTGTTAAAGAGCAAAAAGTATTTAGTGAAACGGATATTGATGAATATGACACCAATCCAGTTCATGAAGCCCTACACATAATTGCTATAAAGGAGTCAGATGGAAAGATGGTCGGGGGAGTAAGGTGTTATAAAAAAGAGGGTGATATCTGGTTTGGAGGACGGCTCAGTGCAGCCTTGGGTTACCGAAACGGGCGTGTTGGAGCAGGTCTTGTAAAATTTGCAGTTGAGACAATCAAGTCAACTGACTGCAACACTTTTCTTGCTTATGTTCAACCACAAAATGTGAGATTTTTTATACGATTAGGCTGGTCTAAAGTAGGGGATCTTGAAATTTACCAGGGACAGCCACACCAGTTAATGAAAGCTAGTATCGAATCTGATTAAGCCATGCAAGGAATACGATGCGGGAATTGATCGAAAGCTTAAAATCATCCGAAAGTTTAGTTCAGAAAAAAGCTATCTGCGATGTATGGAAATATTTTCCAAAAGCTTGCCAGATCGGCGGTGAAGATGTGCTGCTTGGAGACGATACTGCAGCTATTAAATTTGATGATCACTATTTGCTCCTTGCCGGAGAAGGTGTGTATCAGCCACTTCTACAATCTAATCCCTATCTTGCCGGCCGGACCTCTGTACTTACAAATGTAAATGATATTTACTCTATGGGCGGAAGGCCCGTTGCAATAGTTGATGTATTATTTTCCTCTGACAGCATAAGTACAGAAGAAATTCTCCGGGGCATTAGTGATAATGCTGTCCGATATAAGGTGCCGGTTGTCGGAGGGCATATATCACAGGATGCTGAGGGTCCGTCGTTGTCGGTCTTTATACTGGGAAAGGCTAGGAATCTTCTCACAAGTTTTAATGCAAAAGATGGGGATGATCTGGTTTTTATCTCCAATTCAAAGGGAAAGTTTGTTTCAGGTTTTAATTTTTGGGACTCTTCAAGCATGCTCGAGGATGAAGAAGTCTTAAAAGATCTTGAGCTTATTGCTGAAATTGCCGAGGAAGGGTTAGCGGACACTGCAAAAGATGTAAGCATGGCAGGGCTTATAGGCTCCATCTTAATGCTCCTTGAGAGCTCTCGGAAAGGCGCTTTACTCAGGATAGATGCAATTCCAAAACCTTGTGAGGTACCGCTTAAAGAATGGCTTTTGGCGTTCCCAAGTTTTGGGTTCATTATGTCTCTTCGACCTGAAAATACAGACAAAGTTAAAGATAAATTCCACAAACGAGGTTTAAGTTGTGAGAAGATTGGACAGGTTATCTCTGATATGAAGGTTTCTTTTGTAAATAAAGCAGATGAAAAAGAATTGTTTTGGGACCTTGGTAGGGTGCCACTGATTGGTGTTGGTGATTCTATACCAAATTAGGTACAAAATGGAAAAAGATATAAATCAAATTGACCGTATAGTTTCCAAACTTGGAGAGAAGATTAAGTTTCTTCGTACGGAAAAGAATCTATCCCTCAAAGACCTTTCTGGGTGTTCTGGAATATCTGCTGCAGCAATTCATAAGATAGAATCAAACGGCATAATTCCCACTATAACCACGATGATGAAAATTGCCGATGCCTTGGGAAAAAACGTAAGCCATTTCATTGAGGAAGCTAGAAAGGATAGGGATGTTGTCTTTGTCCCTGCACGAAAACGCGAGCCCATTTTAACTTTTAAAAAAGGTCTTGAGCTAAGCGGTATTTCTGCGAAGAAGTATGGGGATTTTATTATGACCGCCGCTCATGCAGTGGTAGAAGTTGGTGCGTCCAGTGGTAAAAACCCCATGAAACACAGGGGAGAAGAGCTGGTTTATTGTCTTCAAGGAAGAGTAGAATTTCAAATCAAGGGTCAAACTTATGTTTTAGGTCCTGGAGATAGTCTTAATTTTAGGACTCAACTGGATCACAAATGGAAAAATATTGGTAACAAAAAAGCAAAATTAATATGGGTGCTTGCAGTTCCGCCCTCTTAAGGCTGGGTCTAGATAGTGACTGTTAATAAAATGAATGAATACAAATATATTGCGCAGCAAATAAATCACGCTAATAAGATAGCTGTTGAAAGGCTGATGTCTGTGCAACCTGTACTTACAGATGTAGACACTGCACTTAAAGTAATTCCAGGCATGACGCCTCATACGATTCTTCATTCAGGTCCCCCGATTACATGGACGAGAATGTGTGACCCTATGAAAAGAGCGGTTAAAGGGGCTCTAATACTGGAGGGGTTGGCAAAAGACGATAAGTCTGCCGAGAGATTAATGAAAACTAAGAAAATAACCCTCTCCGCCAATCATCACCACGGCTCAGTCGGACCCATGACGGGAATTATATCCGCTTCAATGCCCGTTATTGTCACTAAAGATTTAACTTATGGAAATACTTCATACTCGACTTTTAACGAGGGTGGAGGAAAGGTTCTTTGGTTCGGGGCAGTTGAAGAGGAGACGATTAATAAACTACGTTTTATAAGAGACGAGTTTGCCCCGGTTATGAAAAAGGTGATTAAGAAAATGGGCGGTGTACTAATATGGAGCGTTTTGGCTCAGGGGATTCAGATGGGGGACGAATGCCATAATCGCCACGCCGCATCTACAAACATCTTCTTAAAAAGTATTGTTGAGACTCTTTTCTCCTTAAATATATCAAAAGAGAAGGCTTTTAAGGCCTATAAGTTTATAGCCGGAAATAGCCACTTCTTTCTTAATATAACTATGACCGCTTGTAAACTGGCAATGGTTGCCGCAAGTGATATTGAAAACTCTACTATCGTAACGGCTATGTCCCGAAACGGTACTGATTTTGGAATCAGGGTTAGCGGGCTGGGAGATAGATGGTCCATAGCTCCCTCACCACTGCTCTTAGATGCACTATATAATCCGGGATACGGTTTGGATGATGGTGCCCCCGACATTGGTGACAGTTCCATAATTGAGACAATGGGTCTGGGAGGTTTTGCAATTGCCGCGGCACCTTCAATGGCTTCATTCGCAGGCGGAGGATTTCAAGAATCTGTCAATATTACCAAGCAAATGGGTCAAATAACTGCTACAAAAAACTCAAAATTTGGAATTCCGTGTTTAGATTTTGAGGGAACTCCAACGGGGATAGATATTCGTAAAGTCGTAGAAACAGAGATTTTGCCTAGCATAAATAGCGCCGTTGTTCATAAAAGCACAGGGGCCGGGCAAATCGGAGCGGGCATAGTGCACGCGCCTTATGAATGTTTTACAAGTGCAATAATGGCATTTGGTGAGAAATATGATCTTGCAGCTTAAATTTAATAGGAATTTATAGATAATGGCAATAGTAAGCACAATTAAGAAAAATCATTATCAGGATTCGATGAAGCTAATGCAGATAAGTCAGAAACTGAGTGCTCTTGAAGGCGTCAGGCAAGCCTCTGCAATTATGGCGACTGAAGCTAATTTGTTAATGCTTAAAGAGGCGGGATTAATTGAGAATATGCCCGAATCTGCCGCCAATGATTTGATTGTAGCAATCGAGGCCAAATCTGCAGAAATCGGCAATGAAGCGATTCTTAAACTTGATTCACTTCTAATGCCCTCGGATCTTGGTACCAATTCAAGTGTCAAATACAAAAGCCTAGAGGGAGCTTTAAGCGCTTTGCCTGGAGCTAATGTCGCGGTTGTCTCTGTTCCGGGGGAATACGCTAAAATTGAAGTTGCAAAGGCGATTGAAAAGGGACTCCATACATTTTTATTTAGTGACAACTTATCTATTGAAGAAGAAGTGGAGCTTAAGGGAAGGGCGAGAGAAAAAGGCTTACTAGTAATGGGCCCCGGGTGCGGCACAGCAATAATTAACGGAATTGGACTTGGGTTTTCAAATATAATTAACAGAGGCCCTATTGGGGTGATTGCCGCAGCAGGGACGGGTTTACAGGAGGTAACAAGCCTGATTAACAACCTGGGATCAGGGATAACGCACGGGATTGGCGTTGGGGGGAGGGATTTGTCAGAAGAAGTAGGGGGGATTACGACATTAGAGGCAATAAACATGCTAAGTAGTGATAGACATACCAAAGTCCTGCTTTTGGTTTCTAAACCTCCTTCAAAAACAGTTGCAGAAAAAATCCTGACATCAGTCAGAGAAACTGGTAAACCAGCCGTAATTTGCTTTCTGGGAACTGACCTAAAGAGTGAGAATTCCGATATTTATTTTGCTTCTACTCTTGATGATGCCTCCATTCGCGCAGTTCAGTTAGCCGAAGAAAACAATAAAAAGCCAAAGATTAATTCTGGTAAAAATTGGAAAAAACTTGCACAGAAGTCCGTTAAATCTTTAGATTCCAAACAACGGTATTTAAGAGGTCTTTATTCAGGAGGGACTCTTTGTTATGAGGCCCAGCAGGTTCTTCAACCTATTTTAGGAAATGTTTATTCAAACGCTCCTCTCAATAAAGAATTCAAGCTTAAAGATTCAAACAAAAGCGAACGTAATTCCTTAATAGATTTAGGTGAAGAAGAGTTCACCGTCGGACGTCCTCATCCCATGATAGATGCAAATTTAAGAAGCGAAAGGATAATGAGCGAGGCGGCCAAGGCTAATGTAGCAGTGATTCTTTTTGACGTTGTTTTGGGTTATGTATCGACCCCTGATCCAGCAGGCGATCTTTTGCCTGCTATAAAAGAGGCAAAAAAATCAGCGAAGAAAAAGGGGCGCAATCTAGTCTTTGTGTCTCACGTTTGCGGTACGGATAACGACCCACAAGGACTAATTGAACAAGAAGAGAAATTAAGAGAAGAAGGAGTTCTTGTCTTCCCCACAAATGCAATAGCTTCTAGAGTTGCAGGAATGATTACGGCCAGGGGAGATATATAAAAATGAAAGGAAAAGAGAATATAAAAGCTGCTGTGGTTGCGTTTGGGGGAAATGCCCTTATGGGTGAAGATGGAAACAGCACTTACGCAGAACAGATGATTAAAACCGACATAATGTGCAACAAGCTTCTAAGCCTATTTAATATGGGATATAGGATCTTGATCACGCACGGGAACGGTCCACAAGTAGGCAATTTCCTGATGCAGCAGGAGTCTCTGGCTGAAAATGTTCCTCCTATGCCGCTTGACGCGTGCAGTGCGATGACACAGGGGCAGATAGGATATATGATTGAGCAGAAACTTAGGAACACCTTTACTCGAAATAATATAGAAAAGCCGATAATCGTGTTTATTACACAAGTTGTTGTTTCAAAAGATGATCCCGCGTTTAATAATCCCACAAAGTTTATCGGCCCCTTTTTCAACAAAGCGCAAAGTGAAAAATTCAGTAGAGAAGAAGGTTGGTTAATGAGAGAAGATTCTGGAAGGGGGTATAGACGTATTGTGGCTTCTCCGAAACCTATTGATATTATAGAGAAAGAAGAAATTGCCGAAATGGCACATAAGGATTTTGTTGTAATAGCGTGTGGAGGCGGAGGCATTCCTGTTATAAGAGATGAGAAGGGCTGTCTTAAAGGTGTGCCGGCCGTTATTGATAAAGATTTTGCGGCAGAAAAGATCGGCAATTTTATAGGTGCCGAGCTTCTTCTCTTAATCACACCAGTTGACCGGGTAGCAATTAATTTTGGAACTCCGGAGCAAAAGAGTATATCAAAGATGACACTTGAGGAGGCAGAACAGTATTATCTGGATGGACATTTCCCCCCTGGCAGTATGGGGCCTAAGATTCAGGCTGCGATAGAGTTTCTTCGCTCGGGAGGAAAAAAGGCAATTATAACATCGCTTGATTGTATAGAATCTGCAATTAAAGGAGAGGCGGGCACAGAAATAATTCATTGTCATTGAATTTGCAAAGTTTATCTCAATAAAACTTTGAAGAAAAACAGTTGAATTAGACCCTTATTTATTTTATGATGAGAGTGATGGGTTAAAAAAATGGGGTTATGATAAAAATAGCTATTAGTATTTTAAAAACGGCAAAAAAGGATTCGTTGTTAACATAGCACCGGGTCCTAAAATAAATAACTTTAGGAGGTACGTATCATGGCAGTAGATATGGTTAAGACCGATAAGCCTGAAAATGGCAAGGCATTGGTAAATTATGAGGAAAAACTCTTCCCGGATCATAAGGCTAGAGAGGGTGAAAAGGCACTGTTCCTTATTCACTCAGTTCCTTATGAAGGTTCAGTAGCTGGTATCAATATGCTTACAGCAATTAGAACAAAGAGAAAAGGTTATGATACTAAAGTCCTTTTCTATGGTCCTGCATCAGGCATACCTGTGTTAAGAGGTTGGCCGAACATAGGCGAGGATGGTTATGGAGCTGGTATTCAGCTGTATCCTAATCTCGTTAACAAGATGATGAGTGAAGGCATTACAGTATATGCATGCCGTTTTTCGGCAGCAGCTCTTCTCGGTATGAATGAAGCTAATTTTATGGAAGGAGTAATTCCGATTCATCCGACCGATATATTGGACATAGTGATTGAACATCATAGAGCAGGCGCAATGATGTTTAGCACTTGGACTATGTAA
>Ga0209013_10003265_pt1 | contig 14448 bp, 12 predicted proteins | sample Cruoilmetagenom2_FD_187291 | JGI IMG/M metagenome (GOLD analysis project Ga0209013, IMG submission 187291) | Oil polluted marine microbial communities from Coal Oil Point, Santa Barbara, California, USA - Sample 2 (SPAdes) (version 2) | ecosystem: Environmental > Aquatic > Marine > Oil seeps ... | reverse complement strand
GCGGGGAGGCCCATGGATATAAGGCGCCAAGGAAAATTGCCACAGGAGTACTCGCATTGTGTCGAGGTCATTTTTCAAGGGCAACGCAATAGGCATGGGGCTATTCGCCGTCACAGCAGATTATTGGTAAGAACTCCCGGCAAAACCTGTGAACGGTTACTGAATATGCTGGCCCGGTAGGGTACTGGTGATAACTGCGGGATAGTGGTAAAAATATGTAAAGATGCCTAAATAATGTCCGAGATAGCAGGAAATGTTTTATTCAGGTTGCCAAGAAGGGGAAAACGGACATATACTTCTTTAAATGGAGGCTAGTGAATGAAGAATAGTCCGATCAACCGTCGCCATTTTGTAAAAAAGCTTCTTGCATGGGTCAAAATGGCGATCCTCTTATGCCTTTTTCCCGTTCAGCCAGTTATCAGGACGGTCAATGCCTTGAAAAATGAGAATCATACTGGTACTCAAGCCTGCGGTCTTAGTTTAAGGGAGATCGTGCTTAAAAAAATCCATTATGGTAACGGACGTTTTATTAATCCGTTCAGCAGAGAAGGAGTTAGAAATCCATGGCGAATGATAAAGTGGAAGCTCTTTTCTAAAAACCCTTTCAGGACTTTTTACACCCAGGAACGAGTGATTCCTGTTTGTATTGACTGGGAACCTTTGAAGCGGAACAAGGGGCTTTCCATCACATTTATCAATCATTCCAGTGTGATGATAAAGGATCAGGGTAAATACATACTAGTGGATCCAATTTTTTTTGGTCTGTCATGGTTGTTCAAGGATTTTACCCCACTTTCATTTGATATAAAAGAGATGCCCAGACCAGACCATGTGCTGATCACCCACGGTCATTACGACCACTTGGACAAACCCTCCCTTGCTTTTTTGGGAAAAGAACCACATGTGATAACGCCTCTGGGATACAATGAAATCTTTGATGATCTGGAGATGAATCGAAGAACGCAAATGGACTGGTTTGAGACCTTTAAGGAAGGGAATCTGGAAATCACGCTGCTTCCCTGCAATCACTGGACTATGCGAAACCCCCTAATTGGGCCCAACCGATCTTTATGGGGTTCATTCCTTGTCAAGACTGCGTCTGGCGTTACGATCTTTATTTCCGGAGATACAGCCTATTTTAAGGGCTTCCGTGAGATAGGAGAAGAATTTTCCATTGATCTGGCAATTTTCAACCTTGGCGCATATGAACCTCGCTGGTTCATGGCTACCAGTCACATAAACCCTAGAGAAACAGTACAGGCCTTTCGGGAACTTCGGGCCAAGCGTATTCTCATTGTTCACTGGGGAACCTTCCGTTTAGGGGACGAACCAGTGTATTTTCCACCAATTGATATCCAGCGGGAATTAGAAAAGGAAGGGCTTTTGGATCGTTTTGTGAATTTAAAACATGGACAAACCTTTTTTTATTAAAATTGTCGAGGAGGCCATGTACAAATGATTATTGAGGTGCCTTACTGGGAGAGATCAAAACAGTTATCCTAAGGCCGGTAAATCGTGAAAAGTGCTGTCAAACTGGCAATCGGTCTTTTCAGTCCAGCACTTCCCTGACGGTGTCGGCAAGGTCTCGCATTACAAAGGGTTTCATGACAAAGGCCCTAATACCTATTTTTTCGGCTTTTTCTTCCGTAATATATTCGCTGAATCCAGAGCAGAGGATGATGGGGGTATGAGGACGGATCTTCATGATTTCTACGGCCAGTCTTTCACCGGTCATATTCGGCATAGTCATGTCCGTGATAACAAGGTCAAACCTGTCCGGTTGTGAACGGAATAGCTCAAGCGCCTCAATGCTGCTTGTTCTGCATTTGACCTCATAACCAAGACGTTCCAGCATTTCTTTTCCCAGGTAGGCCAGTGTTTCCTCATCGTCTACAAAAAGGATTCGTTCGCTCCCCACCGGCATGGGTTTAATTTCTCTGGTTTCGATTTCACCCTTGCCTTTATTAGTCCTGGGGAGATAAATATTGAATGTAGTACCTTTTCCAGGCTCACTATAGAGGTTTATTATACCTCCGAGGCTTGTGACAATTCCGTGAACAACGGCCAGCCCCAAACCGGTGCCCATGCCCTTTTCCTTGGTGGTGAAATAGGGGTCAAAAATCCGTTCCCGCACATCAGGGGTCATGCCGTGGCCCGTATCACTCACTATCAGTCTCACGTAAGGTCCGGGAGATGTGTCCGGATATTTGGCAGCAAACCCAGAATCAAGCTCTACGTTTGAGAGTTTCACCTCCAGGACTCCTCCGGTTTCATGCATTGCATGGGATGCGTTGGTGCAGAGGTTCATCAACACCTGATCAATCTGGGTGGGGTTTGCGATAATAGTGCCGACATCGGCTTTAATTTCTTGACGGATCTCTATGGTGGTGGGTAATGAGGCCCTAAGTAATTTTAGGGTTTCCTTGGCAACAGGGCCTATCTGCATGGGTCTTTGGTCTTCATTTCCCGGACGGCTAAAGGCAAGGATTTGCTTTACAAGGTCTTTTGCACGATCACTGGCCTTTAGCACCCCCTTTAGACTCCCACTCACATTGCCACCCTCTTCATTTAGCCGCAATTTTGCGATCTCCGTATGGCCAATAATGGCCGCAAGGATATTATTGAAGTCATGGGCAACGCCTCCTGCCAGTGTGCCGATGGCCTCCATTTTCTGGGCCTGATGGAGTTGCAACTCCAGGTCCTTCTTTTCGCTAATATCAACAAAGCTCTCGAGCAGACACTCCTCGCCGCTCAACAGTATGGGGAAAGCGGTTTTCAGGATGGGGATTTCTCCGCCCATTGCCGTAAGCAGTGTGCGCTCAGCGTTATCCAGATTTTGCCCGAGGTCCGTAATGGGACATTCTCCCTTTTTTTCAGGACAGACGTACTTATGACATATATGGCCAATTATTTCTTCTTTGAAAGCGCCTATCATCTTGATGGCGGCAGGGTTTGCTTCAATAATCTTGTGTGTTTTTGCGTTGATCACCAAAATACCTGCCTGTATGGAATCCAGCAGGGTCTTTAGCCGCTGTTCGCTCTGTTGTAAAGCCTGCTCTGAGTGTTTAAGTTCGGTTATGTCTGTGTATACGGCCACGGCACCTTGCATTTCACCCTCAATTTGGATGGGGGAGCCTGCCGCAACGACATGTACTGGTCTACCATCCTTTCGGTATCGAACGGTTTCCAGGGGAGGCACGTCTTTACCCGAGAGTAACTGTTTGGTAAGGGAAATTAACTCATCTGCGATATCAGTACGACCGATCAGGGTATCTAGGTCTTTTTCTACTACCTCATCATGGAAATACCCGAAAATTCTTTCGGCTCCCGGATTCCATTCAACGATACGGTGAGAAGAGTCAAGGGTCACAATGGCATCCGGGGCGTCTTGCAGCACAGACTTAAGGTATTCTTTCCGTCTTGTAATCTCATGCTCAGCCTGAGTGCCTTTGAACTCCTGAATGTCTCTTTGCAATCTTGCATGCAGTATCGGGGCTATGCGAGCGGCAATAATTTCCGCCAGGTTCCTGTCCTTTTCATTATATTCCGTCGCCTTGCTTGCAACAGCCAAGAGCCCTATAACTTTGTCTTGATGGATTATTGGAACAACCAGGGCATTCTTTATTGGGATATGCCCTTCCGGGACATGCAAATTATCCGAGCAGAAGGTCTTTTTTTCTTTAAGAGACTTACCCCAAATACCACCCCATTGATCTCGAGGAAATATGATCTCCTTGCCGGGGATCCGGCACTTGGACCAGACGTCTTTGGTCATAGAAGGACAAACCAGGGCGCCGTCCCGGGAGATGTATCCGAAGATGCCATGCCTGCTTTTGAGCGCCTCCATTATGACTCGCAAGACCTCATTATACATTTCATCGTCTGGGACTGTTAGGAAAATTTGGGCGATCCGGTTTCTTATGGTCAGCTCTCTCTCCGACTGTCGCAAGGCCTCCTCAGCTTGCCTGCGTGTAACTATATTTATAGTCAGTATCACAATAATAAATATAAGGAATGAACCGCCGGCAATACCGCCCCATATCAAAGGGCGGTATCTAGAATAAAAAGAGACAGGTTTGTTGATAACGATGAAACCTTTTGGTAACTTTGTAATATTGATACCAAAATTGATCATTTGATTATAGTCAAACATGTAGGGATTGGGGCTCTGCCTGAGAATGGGGATATTTTCCACCTTTTCCCCATTTACTACCCGGAGGGCTATGCGCGCCGCTGTTTCTCCCTGGGCAAATCCGCTTATGAGTTTGCCGCCGACAATGCCGTGGCCCAGGAAAAAATCCCAGCATCCGTAAATAGGGACACTGGCCGCAGCGGCCATCATTTCGGCTGCGCGTTCAAAGGGCATAAATTCGCCTTTTTCATTTCTAAAAGAAGAGATAAGAAATATTAAGCTGTTTTTGGGGAGTTTTCGGGTGTTGTTCTGTATCTGTCGAATCTTCAGGTTTTCTATAAAGGTAAACGCTATAGTTTTTTCATAATCGGGAATTATTTCTTGAAGGGTTGCCTTGTTGGCAAGATAGGTCGTTGTATCGGAGCCATAGATAAATATGTGTTTGGTTTTTGGGTGTAGTTTGAGGGCTATGTCAAGGGTGCCACGGATGTCCACGTTTTCTACGGTTCCGGTGTACAGGGTCTTACCTTCCAATATGGACCCTTGAAAGTTGTTGATTCCACAAAAGACCACCGGGGTTTCAGGAAATAGTTTGTCATGATATTTTAGCAGGAAATTTAACGCATTATTGTCTGTACAGATTATTACGTCAAATCTTCGATTCATAAATTTATGCATATAGATTTCATATAGTTGTCTTATATATATGATGTCATAAACCCTCTTTGTGTCCATGTATTCCGTTTGAATTTCGAGTTTTTGACCGCCTTTTTTAAATGCTGACTCAATCCCCATGTCAATAGCATCATCCCATGAAAGACCACGATGGTAAGAGTGAAGGACGAGTACGTTTTTTGAATTATTGCCCTGGGCCCACAAAAAAGGGGCCCATATTATCAGCATGCATAGAACAAGAAGTATTGCAGACAAACACCTTGATGTATTGGGCAAAAGGAAGACATTTTCATTGTTTTTTTTAAGCGGGAGGGATTCAATGTGTATTATTTTTTTACTGGACAATTCGGTTTTTTCTTGTCCCATACCTTCTCCATGTGTATATTTTATAATATTTTCTCATATTTTATTCTATAATGCCACAAAAATACGTATCTGCTCAACAAATTGGGGCCCTTGACCTATTGAGAAAACACAATAATGATGATTTGAGGTTATCGAAAATAAATATATCTGTTGGAGGAAAGAGGCAATGAAAAAATTTTCCATTACGTTTCTCCCAGAGGGCAAGTCAGTTGAGGTGGATGAGGGCATGACGATTGCAGAGTCCGCTCAGGTGGCGGAAGTCTTTATAGACAATCTTTGTGGCGGGGAAGGCGTTTGCGGCAAATGCCGAGTTAGGATCTCAAAAGGCCGCGCTGAAGCCGAAAAACATGCCAAGGCCTTGTTTACCGAGGACGATTTGGAGAAGGGCTATGTCCTTGCCTGCCAGACAAAAATCCACGATGACCTTGAGGTCGTGATTCCGGCACAATCAAGGATGGAAGAAGAGCAGATCATGACCGGTGAGTCGGCTAAGGACTCCGAAGGGCCGGAATTCAGGCCTCTGGTAACAAAGGTTTATCTTGAACTCTCTCCTCCTACCCTGGAAGATAATATAGCGGATATTGAACGGATATCCAGAGAATTGAGGAAAAAAATCGGTTGGCAGGACCTTGACATCTCATTGAACTGCCTTCAGCATCTGTCTGAAAAGCTTAGGGAAAATGACTGGAAAGTGACGGTATCCATTGCTAAAGAAAAAAATCGACGCCGTATCCTGAAAATTGAGCCTCTTGATACGACTGACCACAATTACGGTGTGGCTGTTGATGTAGGTACAACAACGGTTGTGGCCCAGCTGGTCGATATGAATTCAGGCAAGCTGATTGGAGTGGAGGGAAGCCACAATCTTCAGGCCAGTTATGGTGAAGACGTCATATCCAGAATGATATATGCATGTGGGAAGGGCGGGATATCTCGTTTGCACAAGGCCGTGGTCAAAAACATCAATCAGCTCGTAGAAGAACTGTCCGTCAAAAATGGGATCTCTCCGGAGGAAATAAACGCAATCGTGGCCGCTGGAAATACCACCATGAGCCATTTTCTCCTTAATCTATCGCCGTGCTCTATCCGATTGGATCCCTATGTACCCACGGCCGATGTGTATCCACAGATTATAGCGGCGGATATCGGCATCCACGTTGGTCCCAACGGGCTATTGGAGACTATCCCAAGCGTGGCCTCTTATGTGGGGGGAGACATCGTTGCCGGCGTTATGTCATGCGGCATTTCAGACAGCGAAGAAGTAAGAGGCCTTATAGATATCGGCACCAATGGTGAGATAGCCATGGGGAACAGTGAATGGCTGGTATGCTGTTCGGCCTCTGCCGGACCTGCCTTCGAAGGAGGGGGAACCAAGTGTGGTATGCGCGCTACAAAGGGGGCCATAGAAAAGGTGAAGATATCTGACGGTCGATTGCAATATCAAACCATAGCCGACGCCGATCCGAGAGGAATATGCGGTTCCGGGCTTATCGACAGTATCTATGAACTGGTAAAGAACGGCATTATCGGGGCAGGAGGAAAATTTAACAGGACACTTAAAGATCCCAGGTTGACTGTTGAGGACAATATCCCGCAATACACAATCGCCTATCCCGCCGAGACGGAAACCGGTGAGGCCATTTTCATTACAGAATCGGATATCTCCAGCTTGATCAAGTCAAAGGGGGCGGTTTTTGCCGCCATCAAAGCCCTTGTGGACTATATCGGCCTTGGATTTGACCAGATAGAGACGTTTTATGTGGCAGGAGGATTTGGCAATTTTCTGGATATTCCAAAGGCAGTTGCCATCGGTCTTTTGCCTGATATCCCGCGGGAAAAAATAAAATTTATCGGTAACAGCTCTCTTACAGGCGCCCGTAAATGTCTCCTGTCTGAGAAGGCGTTAGAAAAATGTTTTAATATTTCCAGGTCTATGACCAATATCGAACTTTCCAATTACCAGCCCTTTATGGACGAATACATTGCAGCTTTGTTTTTGCCGCATACAAACCGCAAGCTTTTTCCTTCGGTGGAATATTAAGGGTATCTGCCCAAAGGCGGCGTAAAACAACTATTCGTTGAGTTCATACTATTAAGTCAAGTTTTGCACCCATTTTTTTGGAGGCATTATGCTGATTGACAGTCACGCCCATCTGGATATGGAAGAATTTGACAAGGATCGAGAGGATGTCATTGATAGGGCAGGCAGTGGTGGGCTAAGCCGCATAATCACAGTGGGAGTAGACCTTGACAGCTCCCTGGCTGCCGTGGCAATTGCCCAGAAGTACGACATAATTTATGCCGCGATAGGGTGTCATCCCCACAATGCTAACGAGTTTAACCCTCAAGTTTTGGATAAACTAGGCGGGACGGCATCGGATTCAAAGGTCGTGGCGTGGGGAGAGATTGGGCTTGATTTCTATCGCCGTCACTCCTCACCTGAAGAACAATCAGGTGTTTTTTCACGCCAGCTTGAAATTGCCGCTGAATTGGGTCTGCCGGTTATTATCCATGATCGCGAAGCACACGACAATGTACTCACAATCCTCAAAAGGATGGGAAAGGGAGAAAGAAAAGGGGTTATTCACTGTTTTTCCGGTGACATAGATCTTGCCATGGCCTTTATTGAGCTGGGCTACTATATCTCCATCCCCGGCACTGTGACCTACAAAAATGCGTCTCAAGTCAAAAAGGTTGCATACAGCATTCCATTGGAATCCATGCTTATTGAAACCGATGCCCCATTTCTGGCACCGGTGCCTAAAAGGGGAAAGCGGAATGAACCGTTTTTTGTAAGCTTCACTGCACGGGAGATTGCCCGTCTGAGAAATATTGAGTTTGAACTGTTTGCAGAGCAAACATCAAAAAACACAAAGACCCTTTTTGATATCCCTTAACGTCATGGCCTTTCCCCCTATCAGCGAACAATACCCCTTGATCTTGGCCTCCTCCTCTCCACGGAGAATGAGACTGCTGACAATGATCGGTCTGCCATTTCGTTCGTTTACAAGCAATATAACTGAGAAAACTTTTGGCTGTGATCCTGTACAGATATCTCGTACTCTGGCGGAAAAAAAGGCCTGCCAAGTCTATCCCGGAATCCGTGGATCCTGGATTCTTGGAGCTGACACCATTGTTGCTGTCAATGAAAAGATACTCGGTAAGCCGGAAAATGCTGAAGCTGCAAAGGGCATGCTTAGTTTTTTGAGTGGGAAAGAGCACAGGGTCATAACCGGGTCCTGCGTCCTTGACCCGTCAGGCGCTGTTGCCCATTCAGACGCAGTCACCACCCTGGTAAGGTTTAAAAAACTCAAAAAGGAGGAAATAGAGGCATACATCGATACAGGAGAACCCTATGGAAAGGCCGGAAGTTATGCTATTCAGGGTATCGGCTCCTTTATGGTGGAAGGCATATCAGGATCATATACTAATGTGGTTGGACTGCCTGTTTGTGCCCTGATAAGGGCCCTTATCTCAGTGGGGGCCCTGGAGGCCTTTCCCTTCCAGGGTCCTTTGCCTGACAATCTCTGAAAGTATAACCCCACAGGCCACTGACACATTAAGCGATTCTATATGTCCTAATGCCGGGATGCCGACTGTGTGGTGGCAGCGTTTTTGAACGGTCCGGCTCAGGCCTTGCTGCTCATTGCCCAGGACCAACACCAGGTCTCTGTTCCAGTCAAACTTGTAAATAGTATCAGGGCTTTTGTCTGATGATCCAATAACCCAGAATCCATTTTTCCGTAAAAGATCCAAGGTCCTTGCCATGTTTATAACCCTGGCGACCGGTATGTGCATATATGCCCCTGAGGCCCGTTTGAGCACCCTGGCGGTAACGGCTGCCGAGCGGTCTTTTGGGATTATCAGACCGTGCACACCAAAGAAGGCAGCCGTCCTGATTAGCGCACCCAGGTTGCCTTCATCAGTAATATGGTCTGTGGCAATAAGGAGGGCTTGACCTTCACTCTGGTTTGAGGTGTTGATGATGTGGTCTAAGCCGGTGTAGGTGAATTTTTTAACTAGAGTCACAATACCCTGGTGGGCTATGCCAGGCAAGATATGGGAGAGCTCAATGCCTTTTTTAAAGCGGACGGGAATGTTTTGTTCCCTCGCAATTTGAATGACCTGTCTTTTCCGGACCGAGCTTTTTCCTTCCGCAATCCAGATTTCTATTACCTTGTCCTGTCCCTGGATAAGAAATTCTCGTGATCCGTGAAAACCGGGGATGAGGTCGTATTTTTGCGCCTGAATTTTATTTCCTGAATTAGATGATTTGTTATCAATATCCGTCAGTTAAATGAAATGTTGAAAAACACTCCATATCTGCTCAATAAATTGGGGGCAACGGATTTGGCAATTTCTTGAAGGCGTTCTCTAAACCTTTCGAGGAATGTGGCCGAATATTCGGGGTTTTACAGAAAATCGGCATAGAGAGAGAGGTTTATTTGCTGCAAACCCCAAATATCCGGCCACGGCAAAGGGTGTTGCAGGTGCACTTTGAGAGAACGCCTTCAAGAAACACGCAAATCCTTATCCCAAGGTTGGTGTAAAACCTCTATTTAATGAGCTTATACAACCAAACGAATTTTTGCCGCCTGTCGATTAATCCGACATCGTTCTGCCATGACAATGGCCTTCGCCTGTTCTGTGGCCCTTTTTAGATCATCATTTATAATGATATAATCATACCGCTTACAATTTTTGATTTCATTGGAGGCCTTTTCCATTCTCATATTAATAATGCTTTCATCATCAGTGCCCCGTTCTTTTAGCCTTTTTTTGAGAACCGCAAGGGATGGGGGCAACACATAGATAAGCACGCTGTTTTTAAAATGTTTCTTTATATTTATTGCCCCTTGGGAATCCAGATCCATCAGGATATCGAGCCCCAAAGAGGTTTGGGACTTGAGGCTGGAAAAGGATGTGCCATAATAATCATTATAAACCTTGGCCCATTCCACAAAGGCCCCTTCTTTGATCATTTTATTGAATTTCTGTTTGTTTTCAAAGTGGTAGTCAATGCCATCCTCTTCAGCGCCCCTGGGTTTGCGGGTTGTATGGGAGATGGAATATCCCAAATCATCAATCTCTTTTTTCAAGGCGTTGATGATTGTGGACTTCCCTGCCCCTGACGGAGCAGAAAATACAAAAAGTTGACCTGCCATGGCTATTCTTCGAGCTCTTCCTTGCTTAGTAAGCCATCGGGGCTAAATCTCTGAGCAATAGTCTCAGACTGAATGGCCGATAAAATCACATGATTGCTATCAGTAATTATTACCGATCTGGTCCGCCTTCCCTGTGTGGCATTAATAAGACGTTTTTCTTCACGGGCCTCGTCACGGAGTCTTTTAATTGGTGCAGCATTTGGAGAGATAATGGCTATAACCCGCCTGGAAACAACAGAATTTCCAAAACCGATATTTACAAGTCTGGAACTCATGGAACTACCTCCTTTTACTCCACATTTTGAACCTGTTCCCTCAGCTTTTCAAGTTCTGACTTCATTTCCACGACAACCCTGGAAATTAAAGAATCAGAGGCTTTCGTACCAAGTGTATTCACTTCTCTATTAATTTCCTGAATAAGAAAATCGAGTCTTCGGCCGACTGCATCATCTGTAGAAAGATATTCACGAAATTGGTTGAGATGACTCTTGATCCGGACAATCTCTTCAGTAATGTCGGATTTTTCAGCAAGAAAGGCCACTTCCTGGGCCAATCGGTCCTCGTCTATGTCTATATCTCTCATCAAATGATTGATTTTGTCTTTAAGCCTCTTGCTGTATTCTTCTACCAAATCAGGATAACGTTTTTTTATCTGGATGACATACTGTTCCAACAGATTAAGTCTTTTTAGAAAATCTGCTTCAATGGCCTGTCCCTCCCTGGTCCTCATTTCATCAAGGGAATCGAGAGATTGTATCAATGCCTCCTGAAGACCAGGCCTAATTTCATCCAGGTCCACCTCTTCTGGTTTGACGAGGATCACATCCTTCATTTGGCAAAAGGACTCCAGCCGGATTTTTTGATCTAGTCCAAATTCTCGGGCCAGTTGCTTAAATATATGGAAGTATGATTTGACCAGAGGCATATTTAGTTTAAGTGTATAAGGGCTTTTTTCGACGTTTTTATCGATTTGTACTGATGCCTCTACGTGGCCCCTCCTGATTTTGGAGGAGATAATTGATTTGAGGTCCCTTTCAAGGGATTGAAAATTTTTGGGAATACGCAAAATAATATCGCGGTATCGATTGTTGTAAGATCTGGTTTCAGCAGTCAACAAAGTGTCCTCCTGGCGATACTCACCGCTACCGTAGGCCGTCATGCTCCTAATCAAGACGTTTAAGCTCCTTTATTTGTTTCATGTATTGTTTTCTAACCTCATTAAAAAATCCAATTACCTGTGGCTCAGCATAGTCCGGGTAGGTCCACTTAAGCGGCTTAAAGCCTCCCCTTTGGAAGACCAAGGTAAGATCTGCATAAATTCCTTTTGATAAGTAGACGCGGTGCACATAGTTTTTTCCTGTGGCCAGGATCAATCTTTCAGGGGAGATATAGCCGGGATCAATGTTGATTTTCCTGTTTCCATCTTTAAGGTGTTGTGTCTCGACTTCGTTGGTTTTCAGCTTTATTTCGACTATATTATTAGGGGGAACCAACTGTGCAAAAGAAATGAAGCGCCTGTGTAATGGCCAGCCCATTTCTCTGGCATAATATCTGGTGCGGTCAAACAAAAGATTGGGGCTGATCCAGTCCACGGGACTTAAAATGACCGAGAGTTGTCTGATTACCCGATCGATTATTTCTTTTTCAGGTGAAAACAGGCTTGCTATTATTTTACAAGGATCAGCCTCCTGTGGATGACTCATATCCTCTGCCTTGTTCCATTACTTCCCTTTTTAAGTCTTCGATCCTTACGGTCGAGGTTCCAACCTCACCAACTACAATGCCCGCTGCCAAATTAGACAAAATTGCAGAAGATTTTAGATCCAGACCGGAGGCCAAACCCAATGAAAATGTGCCTACAACCGTATCACCGGCACCCGTCACATCAAAAACTTTTTTTGCAACGGTGGGAATATGGGTCGTTTCCCCACCGTTTTCAAAGAGTGTAATACCATTCTTTCCCTGGGTTATAAGCACTGAGCGACAATTCAGCTCGTCAACCATTTGTCTCCCCGCCCGTATCAGGCTTTCTTCATCTTTGATCTGAAAACCGCAGAATATTCCTGCTTCATGATGATTGGGGGTAATAACGTCCACCCCATGGTAGTATTCAAAATTCCCGGTCTTTGGGTCGACGGCGATAATATTCGATCCGGATGAAGCGACCTGGACCAACTCCCTCAAGCCCTTCATAAGTGGGGCGGAAATAACACCCTTACCGTAATCAGAGACCACAACGGCGTCGAGCTTGTTTATGCATTTTCCAATAAAATCAAGGAGTTTTTCTATGCTTTCAGGGTTTATTATCTTTTGATGTTCTCTGTCAAAACGAACGATCTGCTGGTTATGCGCAACGATCCTTGTTTTTATGCTTGTCGGCCTGCCTTTCTCGGTAATGATGCCATCGACTGGCAATCCTATCTGTTTGATTTGGTTTAATATTTCCTTGCCCGTGAGATCCTCCCCAATTACGCCGCAAAGTATAGGCTTTGCCCCAAGGGTTGCAATGTTGCGGATTACATTCGCAGCGCCGCCAAGCATTTTTGTCTCCTTTTCAACTTCTACAACCGGAACGGGGGCTTCCGGAGAAATCCGTGAGACGTTACCCCAGACATACTCATCCATGATGACATCGCCGATTACAAGGATCCTGGCACTGGGAAATTTGTCAATGTGTTCCAACAGGAGTTTTTTGTTATAATTAGCCCTGTTTGTCTGCATTAATCTGCTCTATCAGAAAATACGCTAGCGGATATTTGAATTTTTGTTGAATAAGCTGGAGAGAATCCTATATCATCGTGGTCCGTTGTTGTCCATAATAAAATAGTAACATTCAAAAGGTCGAGTGTTAGGGGCAAGGACAAAATGAAATTCCCAAGCTTATCGTGGCAATACTTAGATTTTGTTACACAATTGGCCAATAAGCCTTGGCTTGCGGAGGCATCCTTTTACTTTTTTCGTTAACATTAATAGAAGGACGGTTACTATTATCCAATGCTACGCAGAAAGGCGCTGGATGGCAAGGAACAATTTCATAAATTTCTCGTTTTTTTAACGTGCACCGTAAACCGACAACCGTAAGCCGTTACCATTATTTATATTGACATTAGTATTTTTTAGGTATATTAGCCAAGCGAATAACCGGAGATATGAACGCGAGAGGTTGGGTTTCCCGGCTTTTTTTGGGATATTGTAATTTGATCCAAAGCTCTAAATTTAGGATCGTAACTTCTCAGGTTCAGGGTTTAAGGTCAAACTGATGAAACAGAGTTTTGATTCCTGATCGAATGCAGAGTTCACCATTTTGTTCTTACGGTACGCTAAGTCATGAACCTTGAACCGGGCAACCAGTGTAGTAACCCGGAACTTATGTTATTTTGGAAGAGCTAAGATGAAAAGTTCCGCAAGTTCTACAAAAAACAAGGTTTTTTTTGGTCTATTGGGCAAGGTTGCTTATTCTATCTTCGTTGGTGTTTTTGGCACAGTCCTCCTTGTATTATTTTTGTTTTCTTTTCTAGATATATATGTGGTTGTAAAAATATTACCATGGATTATAGGTCTTAATACGGCAATAACAGGCTATTCCCTGTTAGATAAAACCAGAGATCAATTTAAATACAAACAGATATATTCTATTGGGGCAGGTATTCTAAACGTTTTAATTACTTATTTGATTTTGAGTTTGGGTTCCTACTATATGTTAGAAGAATATTTATTTGGCAGATGGTGTCTAACATTGTTCTTGGTAATCGGTATTGTATGTAGTGAACTGGGGGCGCTGTTGGCAATTAAGTATTTTAAATTAAAGAAATGTTGAAGGTCTCGTAAAAAGTCCAACTTCTGCGTTGTGCTGTATTTCATAATCATTCAACATACGATAAGTACGTCTCATGATTACAAAATTTGCACACCTTGAATTTGAGCCTTTTACGAAACCGTCTAAATCGGACTTTTTACGAGTTCATCAATATTAGGAATTAATTTTAGGAAAGGAGGGGGCATTTTTTTGGTAAAAGGTTTTGGTAAAATTGGTAAAAAGAGTGTTTTTATAAACTGTATTAAGGAGGGGAAAATGAGGAAAATACTACCATTATTTAGTGTATTGTTTTT
>Ga0209013_10003263_pt1 | contig 14453 bp, 14 predicted proteins | sample Cruoilmetagenom2_FD_187291 | JGI IMG/M metagenome (GOLD analysis project Ga0209013, IMG submission 187291) | Oil polluted marine microbial communities from Coal Oil Point, Santa Barbara, California, USA - Sample 2 (SPAdes) (version 2) | ecosystem: Environmental > Aquatic > Marine > Oil seeps ... | reverse complement strand
CGGGAGGAAGCAGCGGTAACGAAACTCTTTGTGTGCCGCAGGGGTGCCTGGCTATCCTTTTTTTAGCGTGATTGAAACTTTTTTATTTGCTTGTTGATTAATGCTTAAGTAACCTGCAACTGTCAGTCTTATAACCATAAACTTTTTACCGTAGATATTCTATCTTGTCGTATCTCGTTCTCGCCAGAAAATCACGTCCAGGTACGTTTAATGAGGTTGTTGGCCAAAAGCCTGTTGTCCGTACCCTTCAAAACGCTCTCTCGCAAAACCGTGTAGCCCATGCACTGATTTTCAGTGGTGTTCGTGGTGTTGGCAAAACGACACTTGCACGAATAATGGCCAAAGCGCTCAACTGCGAGCAGGGACCGTCCGTAGAACCATGTGAAGAGTGCCGCTCCTGTGTCGATATAAAGTCAGGGGCTAGTGTTGACTTGGTTGAGATTGACGGTGCTTCCAACCGAGGTATTCAGGAGATACGTGAGCTGAAAGAAAATATCCGGTTCATGCCCACAGGCTCACGGTATAAAATCATTATAATCGACGAAGTGCACATGCTCACCACCGAGGCATTCAATGCGTTGCTTAAGACCCTGGAGGAACCGCCGGATCATGTCTATTTCATGTTTGCAACGACAGAACTTCACCGCGTACCTGTTACAATTCTTTCACGTTGTCAGCGTTACGAGCTTAAACGTATTGAAAGCAAGGAGTTGACAGCTCATTTCGACTCGATTGCCCGCAGCGAAAATGTGGAAATAGAGGCTGCGGCACTCAGCCTTATTGTCCGGGAAGCCGGGGGAAGCGTTCGGGATGGGCTGAGTCTGCTCGACCAGATTTTTTCGTATTGTGGGAATAAGGTTAGCGCCCAAGACGTGGTTGATGTATTGGGGCTGGTCAGTCATCAGGTAGTATCAGGGTTGTCAAAGGCACTGCTTTCCGGGGACATGACAACCGTCCTTAGTGTAATAGATCAGGTGTGCAATTATGGGATGGACCTGAAACGTTTCATCAATGATTTGCTCTCTTGGTTTCGTGCTCTTGTGGTCTACAGCGTCAGCAGTGCTCCTGAACAGATTCTTGATCTGCCTGAAGATGAAATTATTGAGCTGCAGAAACTTGTATCGCATAATTCCAGCCAGACCCTGATACTTATGTTTACTCTACTGATGGAAAATCTTGAGAAAGCAGCGTTTTCCGTTAGGCCTCGTTTTGCGCTCGAAATGGCGTTGATAAAAGCAGTGCAGGCTCGGGAAGTTGTTCCCCTTACGGCAGTTTTGGGTCGACTTGATGCTGTTTTGGGTAATGAGATGTCTGTTCCTGTTCAGGGTGAATCAGATATCCCTGAAATTAAAACATTGCCGGGAGCGATAGCGGACAACAGAAACGAGGCCCCAGTTGACGATACTGCACCTGTAGAGAGGAAATCTTTTAACAAGACAGTACGTCAGAATTGGCAGGAATTTATTGAATATGTTCGGGACAGAAAACCGTGGATGGCTTCTGCTTTGCAAATGGCTTCAGGTACCAATTTTAAAGATGAAACCCTTGTCATTCAATATGATGATTCTACCAGTTGCAGAATGTTGAAAGACAGGGGAAACATCACCCCCCTGACCGAATTTGCCATGGACTTCTTTCAGAAAAGTTTCAGGATTAAGTTTTCCGTCCCTGACTCTGCAGAATGTGATAGTGATCCGGCAAATGGTAACAGGGTGCGAAAGGAGAGGCAGGCTCTGGCCGGTGATGCACTGGTGCTGACGGCAGTCGATATTTTTAATGGAGAGGTTGGCGATATCCGGGTTGGCCCTCGTTTTCGCAAGCCGATTAGTGAGCCTGATGCTTCGGCCAATGATGATAAACCTGCTAAAGCCTGAATCGGCTGGACAGGTAGTATTGCCATTCAACCGGGGCTTTCCGTTCGCTACCGGCTGAGACGATTTTGCGAGAAAAAAGCAGGCCGTAAAGTGACAAGGACATGCAGAGTTCTGCCCTGTTAAATTTAGTAAGAGTTTAGCAGCACCCCATATTTGTCCGATCAGGCTGACTCACATAGACGGGCTATAGATTCGCCAGCCAGCCTGAACGAATCTGGAGCACTGCTGAACTCTTACAAGTTTGGGGTAGAGACTACGTTTTGCGTACCCGGTGAACTGTTACTAAATTTATTGGAAAAGGTTTTGTGTTATGGATATGGGAGAGTTGATGAAACATGCTCAGCAGTTTCAGGAAAGACTGAGCAAAATTCAGGCAGAGCTAGGTGAAAAAAATGTTACCGGTTCTGCCGGAGGCGGCATGGTCAGTGCTACCTTCAATGGCCGCAGCGAATTGATGCAAATTTCTATTGAGAAAGATGCGGTCAATCCCGAAGATGTGCAGATGCTTCAGGACTTAATCGTTTCTGCTGTTAATGACGGGTTGGTCAAGGCTAAAAAGCTGGGGCAGGGAGCACTTGGCAAGCTGACCGGCGGCATGAACATTCCAGGACTTTTTTAGGGCATACAATGCAGGCTGTACCCCCGGCTCTGGAACGGCTTATTACCGATTTTGCCAAATTACCCGGAATAGGGCGTAAAACCGCAACCCGCCTGGCTCTCTATATTTTACGTCGACCTGCATCCGAGGCACGGAATTTGGTTGAAGACCTTGTCGCTCTCCATTCATCCATCCGGTTGTGCAGCAGCTGTTTTGCCTTTTCGGAATCAGACCCATGCCTCATTTGCGGAGATACACGGCGGGACAATAGGCTTGTCTGTGTTGTAGAGGAACCAGGAGATCTTATGTCCATTGAGAAAACAGGAGCGTTTCGGGGCATATATCATATACTGCATGGTGTACTGTCTCCTATGGATGGCATTGGACCCAAGGAGCTGAAAATCAAGGAGCTGTTTGAACGTATTGAGAATCAGGATGTTGAAGAGATTCTCATCGCGACAAGTTCGACCGTCCCAGGTGAGGCGACAGCATCATTTTTAATGGATCAGTTGCGACGTTTTACCGTTAAGGTTACACGACTGGCCTGCGGAATACCAATGGGGATGGACATTAAATATGCCGACGAGCACACTCTTGCCCGTGCGATAGAAAGCCGACAGACAATAGAAGGCTGATTGTTTTTGCTTTGATTTTTAATAATCCTCCGGGACCTTCGAAGACCCTCGTTTCTGGACAGACACTTGTTCAATAATGACAGATATTTTGACCAATTTTTCTTGACAGGATGCGAGTTTGCTGGTAATTCATTTAAGTTTTTCTAAGTTTAGAGACTACGTTTTGCATCCTCGGTGAATTGTCACAAAATATTAATGACATTAAAGGCGCGTAGCTCAGCGGGAGAGCGCTACCCTGACGCGGTAGAAGTCGGCGGTTCGAAACCGCCCGCGCCTACCAGTATAACAAGGCTATAAGACATGCGGTAAAAATAGTCATGCCGCCTGTTCTTTAGCCTTTATTTTTTACAACAATCAAATATGCCGGAAATTTCAGTCAAAATTAAAGACGGTGAAGCGCAAACGTTTCAACAGGGTATTACAGCAGGTGAAGCCTTGAAGAAACTGGTTTCCAACAAAGTCAGAAAGACAACAGTCGCTGCATATAATAATGGTGTGTCTGTTGATCTGTCGGTCAGCATGACTGAGGATGCTGTACTGGAACCCTTGGTTATGAAATCGAAGCAGGGTGTTGAAATCCTTCGGCACAGTGCCGCTCATATAATGGCCCTGGCTGTGCGTAAACTGTTTGGCAACGATGTCAAAGTCGCTATCGGGCCGTCAATTGAAGACGGTTTCTATTATGATTTTGATCGTGCTGAGCCCTTTACACCTGATGATTTTGAGCTGATCGAGAAAAAAATGGAGGAAATTGCTTCTGCACGACTTCCTTTTGTGCGAAAGGAAATGAAAGTTAGTGAAGCAATAGATTTTTTTGATAAGCAGGGCGAAAAGTATAAGGTTGAACTTCTTCGCGAAATGGACGTAGAAACGGTCAGTACGTACCAGCAGGGAGATTTTGTTGATCTTTGCCGCGGTCCGCACCTGCCTGATTCGTCCTGGCTTAAAGCCTTTAAGCTGTTGCGGGTAGCCGGTTCCTACTGGCGTGGTGATGAAAAGAATCCTATGCTCCAGCGGCTTTATGGTACCGCATTTTACGACAAGAAGGAGCTGAAAAAATACTTGAATCAACTTGAGGAAGCCAAAAAGCGGGACCATCGCCGTCTTGGCAAAGAGCTGTCTCTTTTCACTATTCAGGACCAGATCGGTCCAGGTCTCATTCTCTGGCAGCCAAGAGGCGCTTTGTTGCGCAAATTGATAGAGGATTACTGGAAAGACGAACATTACCGTAACGGGTACGAACTTCTTTATACACCGCATATTGCCCGGCAGGACCTCTGGAAAACAAGTGGCCACCTGGATTTCTACGGTGAGAATATGTATTCAGCCATGGATATTGACGATGTCAAGTACCAACTGAAACCCATGAACTGCCCGTTTCACATAGGAATATATAAGAGCAACAAGCACAGTTACAGGGAATTTCCTATTCGCTGGTGTGAACTTGGAACGGTCTATCGTTATGAGCGAACCGGTGCTTTACATGGATTATTACGGGTTCGAGGTTTTACCCAGGACGATGCGCATATTTTTTGCCGCCCTGATCAGCTGGAATACGAAATTTTTAATATTATTGACCTCAACCTGCATATCCTGAAAACCTTTGGTTTTGATCAGTATGATATTTATCTTTCGACCCGGCCGGAAAAGTATGTTGGCAGTGACGAACACTGGGAGATGTCAACCGAGGCTTTAAAACAGGCCCTTGACAAAAAAGGCCTGACATATCAGCTTGACCAGGGAGAGGGAGTTTTTTACGGTCCGAAGATTGATATTAAAATAAAGGACCAGCTTGGTCGTTCATGGCAATGCTCAACCATACAAGTGGACTTTAACCTGCCTGAACGATTTGAAATGACGTACACAGGTGATGACGGCCTTGAACACCAGCCTATTATGATTCATCGTGCCCTGATGGGGTCACTTGAACGTTTTATCGGAGTTCTCATAGAGCATTATGCCGGAGCATTTCCTCTCTGGATGGCCCCTGAACAGGCCAGGATTTTAAATATTACCGATGATCAGTATCAATATTCCGAGGCTGTTTACAGCCGCTTGAGAAATTTGGGAGTACGGGTTGAAAAAGATCTTCGTAACGAGAAGCTCAACTATAAAATTCGTGAAGCACAACTCATGAAAGTTTCCTATATGCTTATCATCGGTGAGCGTGAAAAAGGGGACGGCACGATAACGGTTCGCAAGAGAAACGGTGAGAACCTGCCACCGATGACTCCAGCAGAATTTGCTGAAATGGTGAACAGTGAGTGTAAAGAGGGGACAGGTGAAACAAATTAAATTCGCTTGAAAGCTTATAAAAACCGGCAAACTTGATGCAATACAGAAAACATAGGTTAAGCATGTTGGTTGCACAACCGATAATACATAAAGTTAACAAGGAGGAACGGACATTAAAAAACGAGGCAGGAAGGCGACACCTAAGCCGGAAATTAAAATCAGGGTTAACGAAGAAATTAATTTACCCGAAGTTCGCGTTATAGATCAAGATGGTGAACAATTGGGAATATTACCAGTCGAAGAAGCACTGAGTAAAGCCTACGACCAGGATCTTGACCTGGTGGAGATATCACCAACAGCCAATCCTCCTGTCTGCCGGGTAATGGATTATGACAAGTACCGGTATGAACAGAGTAAGAAACTGAAGGAAGCTAAAAAGAAACAAACTGTAATTGAAACAAAGGAAATCAAATTCCGTCCTAAAACGGAGCAGCATGACCTGAATTTCAAGATAAGGAAAATTAAGAAATTCCTGAGTCAGAAGAACAAAGTCAAAGTGACAATGAGATTCCGTGGTCGTGAGATCGTTTATGCTCAATCAATAGGACTTGATGCCCTTAATAGGATTGCCGATTCATTAAGAGATGATTGCGTGATTCTGCAGGAGCCGAATATGGAAGGACGGCAGTTGGTCATGTTTGTCGGCCCGAAATCGTAGATGATCTGTAACTGTTCAGCAGCACCCCATCTGCACGCGATCAGGCTGACTCACATAGGCGGGCTATAGATTCGCCAGCCTGATTACGCACATCTGGAGTACTGCTGAACAGTTACAGACCCAGGTAGATGCAAGTTTTTTGCATGCACATGAATAGTTACGATGATCGTTTGCATATAGTTGTAGAATATTTAAAAGCATTACCAGACATGAAACCGTCTGTGTGGTAAAGGAGAATGAACATGCCGAAAGTAAAAACGAACAGGGGAGCTGCAAAACGGTTTAAAGCGACCGGCACCGGGAAAATTAAACGTAACAAGGCATACAGCAGCCATATCCTGACCAAGAAGTCAACCAAGCGTAAACGTAATCTTCGCAAATCCGGCCTGATTGCTGAGGCTAATTGCAAAGCTGTACGACGCATGCTGCCGTATTTATAAAATATGAACCGGTAACATATCTGTTCATAATACAATTTATTTTAGAAATTTTATTGGAGTAGAAAAATGCCTCGTGTGACACGCGGATTCAAAGCACGCCGCAGAAGAAATAAAGTGTTGAAACTTGCCAAGGGTTATCGTGGCGGAAAACATCGTTTGTACAGGACAGCTACTGAAGCTGTCGATCGTGCCCTTTGTTTTGCATATCGTGACCGGAGAACCAATAAACGGAATTTTCGCCGCTTATGGATCACCAGGATTGGTGCTGCCGCAAAGATTAACGGTACAAGCTACAGTCGACTTATTAACGGTTTGAAAAACGCTGATATTGAACTGGACCGCAAGGTACTGTCTAATCTCGCTATCGTTGATCCCAATGCCTTCAGCGAAGTTGTGAAAACTGCCGATACCGCCTCTTCCTGAGCAGGTGATGGAAGACGATCTTAAACGGCTTGAACAGGAAGCCGGGATTGCATTACAGGAAATTGCCGACGCGACGGGACTTGAGCCTTTTCGTGTCAAATATTTAGGTCGAAAGGGTCTTTTCTCGACGGTTATGCGTCAACTTGGACAGGTTTCCAAGGTAGAAAGGCCTCGTATCGGACAGCTTGCCAATCACATAAAAAAAAATATTGAAGAACAGTTCGAGCTGAAAAAAAATGAATTTTCAGCAGTCTCTTTAATATCACAGACGGTTGATGATTTAAGTCTTCCAGGGCGTAGACTGCCATTCGGCAAGCTGCATCCCGTTACCCAGGTTATGGAAGAGATCTGTGGTATTTTTGAAGGACTGGGATTTGCAGTTGCTGAAGGTCCTGATGTTGAACTCGATTATTATAACTTCGAGGCGCTAAATATTCCCAAGCATCATCCTGCCCGTGACATGCATGATACCTTTTATGTCACGGATTCAATCCTGTTGCGGACACATACTTCTCCCATGCAGGCCCGTATAATGGAGAACCAGGAACCTCCACTCCGTTATATTGCACCTGGGAAGGTTTACCGCTGTGATTCCGACATAACCCACACTCCTATGTTCCATCAGGTTGAAGGGTTTCTCGTCGACCGCAATGTTTCGTTTGCCGACTTGAAGGGTGTTTTGACGAATTTTATGCAACGGATGTTTAAAGATGATCTTGCCATCAGGTTCAGGCCAAGCTTCTTTCCATTTACCGAACCGAGTGCTGAAGTTGACATAGCCTGTGTTATTTGCGGCGGTGCCGGTTGCCGTGTCTGCAAGCAGACTGGCTGGCTGGAAATACTAGGAGCAGGTCTTATCGATCCTGAAGTACTTAAAATAGTTGGTTATGATCCTGATACATACAGCGGTTTTGCTTTTGGCCTGGGAGTTGAGCGTATTGCAATGCTCAAGTTTGGTATCGATGATATTCGTTTATTTTATGAAAATGATTTACGGTTTTTAACACAGTTCTAGCCCGGATGAATGATTTATGAAGTTTACCCTTAAGTGGCTCAATGAATATGTATCCACTGATGGATTGACCTCCAGTCAGCTTGCTGACAAATTGACCATGCTTGGTCTTGAGGTCGATGCTGTCAATGATATGTCGCAGGGTCTTGAGGGAATCCTGACCGCAAAAATAACCGGAGTCAGAAAACATCCGGATGCAGACCGGCTTACCATTTGCGATGTTCAAGTCGGAGATAACACTGTTCAGGTCGTCTGTGGAGCACCAAACGCCAGGGTTGGAATGATGACAGTCATAGCTCTGCCCGGTGTCACCTTGCCTGGTGGCATGAAAATTAAACAAGTCAAAGTTCGCGGCCAGCAATCGAGCGGGATGCTCTGTGCTGAAGATGAACTGGGAATCAGCGATGATCACGGCGGGATTATTGAGATTGATGAGCAGGTTGAATCCGGCATAGAGCTTATAAAGACGCTTGGGCTTGATGATGTCATGATTGAGATTGATTTGACCCCAAATCGATCTGATTGTGCCAGTGTTCTAGGTATTGCCCGTGAAGTTTCAGGCTTTACAGGAAATGTATTTAAAAAACCGGTTGATAAAGCCGAATTACCTGTCCTTAGCGGTGTAAAGAACGGGTTCACTGTCGAAATTCATGATCCGGCGCTGTGTCCACGTTATGCAGCCAGGAAATTAACAAGCGTGACAATCGGCCCCTCGCCCAGATGGCTCCAGCAAAGATTACTGGCAGTCGGGATGCGGCCCATCAACAACATTGTCGACATAACCAATTTTGTTATGCTTGAAACCGGGCAGCCGCTTCATGCCTTTGATTTTAAAAAACTTGCTCAGGAAAAAATTGTTGTTCGTCGCCCATCCGGGACTGAAACAAAATTCACAACTCTTGATGATATTGAACGAACTCTGGAACCGGACATGCTTATGATATGTGACGGAGAGCATCCTGTTGCTGTTGCCGGTATCATGGGTGGGCTTGATTCCGAGGTGACCGATGATACAACAGAGATACTTCTTGAATCAGCCTGTTTTAACCCTGTTAGTATTCGTAAGACCGCTCGACGATTAAACCTGTCTTCAGAAGCGTCATATCGATTTGAGCGCGGTGTCGACCCAAATGGCGTAGACATTGCTATGCAGCGGGCCGTGAATCTGATGGTTGCGCTTGCCGGCGCGGAAGTGGAAGACGGTGGAGTTGATGAATATCCTGGTCGGAAGGATGAACTCGTTTTGCAGCTTCGTGTCCAGAGAGTTTGCAATTTGCTTGGTATGGAACTGAACGGACAGCAGATTGTCGATTATCTGCAAAGTATAGAGTTTGATGTTGCTAGTGAAGAACAAGGCGTTCTGAGCGTAACAGTTCCCAGTTTCAGGGTTGATATAGAGCGTGAAGTAGACCTTGTTGAAGAACTTGCCAGGCTGGTAGGATATAATGATATCCCGATAACACTTCCGCAGATAAGCATGGACTATCCTCTTCCTGACAGAATGCGTTCTCTCTGTAAAGACATCGCTTCTCGTATGATTTCACGCGGATTTTTCGAGGCTATAAACTACAGTTTTGTCTCCGAAAATCATATGAATATCCTCGGTCTTGCAAATAATGACGACAGACGGAAATTTACCCGGTTGGTGAATCCGTTAACCGAAGATCAGTCTGTCATGCGAACTATGCTCCTGCCAGGCCTGCTTGACAACGTACGACATAATTTAAACCACCAGAAAACAGATATCTGCCTTTTCGAAATCGGCAAGGTTTTTTTTCAACATGAAGATTCTGTTTTGCCTGAAGAAAAAATTCAGCTATGTGCTGTAATGACCGGAAACAGGTATCCGAACGCTGTACCACTTTATTTTTCAGGGAATCAGACGGATATTTTCGACTTGAAGGGTATTGCCCAAACTTTATTTGAAACGATCGGAATTTCTGGTGAATCAGGTAAGATTACATTTACAGATGTGACGGATGGTGATCAGCCTTATTGCCGGAATGGTTATTCAATTTTGATTATGGATGGCAGTGCCGTTTTAGGAATGGTTGGTAAAGTAAACGCTAAAACAGTTAAAGGTTTCGGCATCAAGCAGGAAGTCTACTTTATGGAAATCGATCTTACCGGATTGAACAAATTGCCTGCCAAACGGAAAATTTTTAAATCCCTGCCGCGATACCCATCTATTAAAAGAGATATTGCCATGTTGTTACCAGAGGCTGTTGCGGCCGGTAAATTGGTGCAGACTATTTACAGCCTTAATGTAGATAATGTTGAACATGTTGAAATGTTTGATGTTTATCGTGGCAAGCCAATAGAAGCAGGAATGAAAAGCGTTGCCCTTTCTGTGACATATCGTTCTGCTGAAAAAACTTTGGATGATGAAACGGTTGACTTCTTTCATAATAAAATTGTAAATTCGCTTATGTCCCAGTTCGGGGGACGGTATCGTGAGGGCCAGGAGTAACTCTATGAACAATGTAACTCGCAAGGAATTGGCAGTAGCTGTTAATGATCAACTGGGAGTATCCCAGCGCAACAGTTCGGAAATTGTCGATACGGTTTTTTCTGTACTTAAGGATACTCTTCTTAATGGAGAATCGGTCAAACTCGTACAGTTCGGAACGTTAACGGTTCGTAAAAAAGCTTCGAGAAAGGGACGAAATCCACGCACCGGCGATCCCATGACAATCACCGAACGTAAAATGGTTTCGTTTCGACCAAGCAAAAAGTTACGAGAGCGGCTGAATAAATAAATGTGAAACATCAGCTTTCCAGGGAACAAAGAATACCTGATAAAGTATATTTCCGGATAGGTGAGGTCAGCAGCCTGGTTGGAGTTGATCCCCATGTCCTGCGATTCTGGGAATCTGCGTTTACAATTATAAAGCCGAGAAGAGCAAAGTCAAATCAGCGGCTTTATCGAAAAAAAGATGTTGAAAACCTCTTGCTTATCAAATCACTGCTGCATGGCCAAGGGTACACAATATCAGGTGCAAGAAGGTTGTTCAAAAAGGGGACAGAAGACTCTCTGGAACTAAAAAAGCCTGGAAAAGTTACAGGAAAGAAACCGTACAGGCAATTAGCAGAAATAAAAAAGGAGTTAATGGGTATCCAGCAACTTCTTGCAACGAAATCACTACGGTTAAAGAAAGAACAGGATCAGGTCGGGACGTAGCGCAGCCTGGTAGCGCACCTGAATGGGGTTCAGGGGGCCGGAGGTTCAAATCCTCTCGTCCCGACCAGTTAAATCAAGCACTTAGAGTTTATGCTCTAGGTGCTTTTTTTGTTGGTATTGGCATTTATCCCAACATAGTCCCAACTTTTTTACGTGCGAAAAAAAAGCCTATACCAGCGCTGGTCAGTTTGGGGGTGGGCAAATTCGCGGATTTTCTTCAATCCTACCTCTTTTTATTTCCACACTGACCACCCTGAAGATTTTTCCCCTTGACCAATCCGCAGTCCGGTAATATTAAGGAACAGGTTAATGCTGTCTATTACCGGACGGTTAAAGAGCTGGGTTTCAACGATGGAATAGAGGATCGGCGTTTTCATGCTGATTTCCATACCCTTCGACATACTTACGCATCATGGTTGATTAAGTCGGGCAGGGTGTTTTGTTTCAAAAGCATTGGGCAGAAGAAGATTACAATCTTGAATCATTTGGATTTACGAGTTATTCTGTCTGAATAAAGGAAACGTTGTTTTTTTTTCCTATTAACCTGCATTCCTAAATATGCAGGTTAAGACTAATTATTTAGGAATGCAGGTGAATAGTATGAAACTATGGGTAACGCCGGATGGAGACAGATGGCTTTGTGATGAATGTGAAGAGCTTTTCAGGGAAGTGATTGAGAAAGAAGAATGGAGGGCTCCTTTTGAGAAAATGGATCCTATGCTGCGCTGCTCGGAATGCAAGCACAGTGATGTCGAAATTTTTGATTAGACTGTATGTTTGGACGCTGTAGAATGCTGTTAGCGTGATAGGAACAGTTAGTGCCTGAAATTTTCGGCTGATATTCAGTCGGAATCGGGTTTCTTTTTGTTTCCATATTTGCTGGGCCGACAGAGGCGGCAGCGTTCGTTGCCGCACCACTGGCATGAAAAGCAGTCGCGGCAGGGATGTTTTTTGTTTTTTTTCTTACATTCAGGGACAAAGATCAGTCCCTTGTTGTTCGGAAGTTGCTGGAAACCCATTGTTCTACCCATACGGTATGTTTTGTTCCTTCTTAAAACGTATTACCGAATACGGGCTTAATCAAGGGTGCTGCGATACCGTTTCAGTCCAATTGTCAGTGCAACAATAAGAAAAGCAGTTATGGGCCAGAGATGGGGTAGAATCTGTTCTAAAGTGTTTCCCTTTAGTATGATACCGCGGACAATTCGCAGGTAATGGGTGAGGGGAAGTATGCTGCCAACCTTCTGGGCCCAGACGGGCATGCCGCGAAACGGAAACATGAACCCGGAAAGCAGAATTGATGGCAGAAAGAAAAAAAAGGCCATTTGGACTGCCTGCAGCTGGTTACGGGCCAGTGTGGAAAAGGTAAGGCCGACACCGAGATTGGCCGCGATAAAAAGAAAAGAGACACCAAGCAGGAGGAAAAGGTTCCCTATGACTGGTACTTTGAACAGGAAATGGGCGGCAGCGAGGATAACGCCCATCTGTATGTAACCGACTATGATATAAGGGATGATTTTGCCGATCATTACCTCGGTCGGCCTGACCGGGGTGGAAAGCAGGTTCTCCATGGTGCCCCGTTCCCTTTCTCTGGTAATAGCAAGTGCGGTGATAATGACCAGGGTCATCGTCAGGACCACCCCCATCAGGCCGGGAACAATGTTGTATTGGGTTATGCCTTCTGGATTGAAGCGCGGGTGCAGGATGACATCCAGTGAGGATTTTGATTGGCGCAGGTGGCGCAGAGGGCCTTCCATGTCCCTCGACAGGGCTATTTTCGTCACGATCCGGAAGGCTGACAGGGCGTTACTGGTGGCTGCCGGATCGGTTGCATCGGCAGTCAGGATAAGGGAAGGTTGTTCGCCGCGGATCAGTTGGCGGGAGAATTGCGGCGGAATGGTAAGGACAAACTGGACTTTCCCCTTTTCAATGAGTTGATCGGCTTCTTTTTCATTCGCGACTGTTTTTATGATATTGAAATACCGGCTGTTTTGCATCGCCGCAATAATAGTCCTGGAATAGACGCTGTGATCGCCGGCAATGATGACTGTTGGCAGGTGCTTGGGATCGGAGTTGATGGCGAAACCAAAAATGACCATCTGCAGGATAGGTATGCCGATTATCATGGCAAAAGTCACCCGGTCCCGCCGCATTTGGACAAACTCCTTGCCGATTATGGCATAAAACCGTCTGAACGAGAAAAAATCGGCAAAAGTCATATCACTGCACCTCGCGCTGCTGCATCAGGCTGATAAAAACCTCCTCCAGGTTGGCATCAACTTTTTGCCATGAATACTCTTCGTTTTTATACCTATGAAGACTGGCATCAAGGAGTTCTTCATCATGGCCGCTCACATGGAGAGCGCTGCCAAAAGGAACAACCTGTTCAACTCCCGGGAGTGATTTGAGCTCCGGGGTCAGCATGTGAACATTATCACCAAGAACAGACCAGGTTTTAAGACCGGATGAGTTAACCACCTCTTCGGCGGTGCCTGAAACCAACAGGTTGCCGTAGGCAAGATAGGCAAGGCGATGGCATCGTTCAGCTTCATCCATATAATGGGTACTGATCAACGAGGTCACTCCCTCGGCGGCCAGGTTGTAAATATCGTCCCAGAAATCACGGCGGGCTTTAGGGTCAACACCTGCCGTTGGTTCATCAAGGAGCAGTAGTCGTGGATTATGCAGCAGGCAGGCGGTAAGGGCAAGGCGCTGCTTCCAGCCGCCGGACAGTGTCCCGGCCAGCTGATCGGAGAAACGGTTGAGTCCCATTCGTTCGATTATTGTATCAACCTGTGACCGGGGATTTTTAATTCTATAGACACGGGCCATGAAGGTAAGGTTCTCACGAACACTAAGGTCCTCATAGAGACTGAACCGCTGGGCCATGTAGCCAATAAGCGGCTTGATTCTGTCAGCCTCTTTCAGGATGTCAAAACCAAGGCAGACACCGCTGCCGGAATCCGGGCGCAACAGGCCGCAAAGCATTCGGATAAAAGTAGTTTTGCCGCTGCCGTTTGGTCCCAAAAAGCCATAAATTTCTCCTTGGCCGATTTGCAGTGACAGTTTGTTGACAACGGTTTTACCGGTAAAGGATTTGGTCAGATTCTGAACATCAATGACCGGCGAAGTATCAGGCATCAGGCTTCTCTAGGCTGACATCGACAGGTTGTCCGGGATGAAGACCAGTAGCATTTTCCGGGGCAATTCCTGCCTCGATCATAAAGACAAGTTTTGAACGCGTTTCCCGGCTGTAGATGATTGGCGGCGTGTATTCAGCCCGTGGTGAGATAAAAGAGATATCGGCCGAATATACTTCATGAGCACCGTCAAAGCG
>Ga0209013_10003262_pt1 | contig 14454 bp, 11 predicted proteins | sample Cruoilmetagenom2_FD_187291 | JGI IMG/M metagenome (GOLD analysis project Ga0209013, IMG submission 187291) | Oil polluted marine microbial communities from Coal Oil Point, Santa Barbara, California, USA - Sample 2 (SPAdes) (version 2) | ecosystem: Environmental > Aquatic > Marine > Oil seeps ... | reverse complement strand
TTGTGATCCAGAACCTCGACCTTTTCCATGGAGGGTTGGTAATATCTTTCAATAAATCCTGCAATTCAGCCATTTTACTCCCTTAAAACTTTTGGATTATAGCATAATTTAATTATGACTTAAATATAAATTCCCACCTAATTTAAAGATATTTAGTGTATTAACAGATTATCGAATTTGACTTTTAATTCATTCGGAAATATAATTCAGAACTATAAAAACTCAATATGGAAGAAATAACATTCCCACTCGGTAAATCTGATAATCTGGTTGCATTACTTGATAAAAATCAATCCAGAATCGAAAAAATTTTTAATATTACTTTATCCCACAGAGGTGATAAAGTCATGTTTGAAGGTGACCTTAAATCCAGAAAGCTATTCAGGAAATTCTTTAATTCTTTGTTGAAAGTTTCCGGTATTTCATCCTCTTTTAATGGAAATGATTTCAAGATCAGCCTTAACATGGTAAAAGACGGCAAAATAGATCTGATAGAAAGTGACCTTCTCCAGTCTCAGAAGATAGTTTTAAACGGTAAGAGCGTATTTCCGAAAACCTATAATCAGAAGACATACATCAGAACTGCACTTGAAAATGACCTCACATTCTCTATCGGCCCGGCCGGAACCGGAAAAACCTTTATTGCAGTTGCAGTTGCACTTCATTATCTGTTAAGTAAAAAACTGGAAAGGATAGTCCTGACCAGGCCAGTTGTAGAAGCAGGTGAGAATCTAGGATTTCTTCCAGGAGATATTCAGCAGAAAGTAAATCCATATTTCAGGCCTCTTTACGATTCTTTATATTCACTCATAGGGTTTGAAAAAACATCTGAACTCATTGAAAAAGAGATCATTGAAGTTGCTCCACTCGCTTATATGAGAGGAAGAACAATTAATGATGCTTTTATTATTCTCGATGAAGGTCAGAACACAACTAACTCTCAGATGCAGATGTTCCTGACAAGGTTTGGTGCAAATTCGCGAGTAATTGTCACAGCTGATATCACCCAGATAGACCTGCCGGATAAAAAAAAATCAGGTATTTTTAAAGCGAAGAGGATTCTTGATAAAATTGAAGGAATAAAAATCGTAAACCTTAAAGATAAAGATGTTGTCAGACACAATCTTGTCCAGAAAATAATCAAGGCTTATGAAAGAGAAAAAGAATGAAATTCAGATTAAGTTTTTTTAAAAACCAGCTTTCAGCACCCGTAGATCATATTAAAAAGGGTTCCATATATGCAATTATTTCCGGTATCATTTTATTACTATTATTGTCCTATACATTGTATATCCCGAAACAGAAATCAATTGAAAACCCGAAGTTATCAGTTGGCGATATAATTCAGGATGATATTGTCATCAGAGATGACCTTACAATTATTGATGAAGATCAGACGGAACAAAAAAGAAAAGCTGCACTTGAACAGGTATTACCTGTTTATCAATTCCTTCCGGACCAGAAAAAAACAAGGGCTGAATTGATTAATCGATGGATCGAATTTTTCAGAACTTCAAGAAAGCAGTATTTTAAGAACAAAAATTCACTTGATTTAATAAAGAATAGCGTTGAAGAGAATTTCGGAATTTCAATTTCTAAATCTGATATTTCAATGATATTGAGGACAAATCTTCATTCAAAAATTGAGCTCGATCAATTCCTTAATTTCCTTGAAAGTATAGAAAGATCTGGTGTTGTTTCATCAAAAGCTGTAACAAGGAAAAGTAAAGACGGGAATATAAAAGTAGTTCTCCAATCCGGGATCTCAAGAATTCACAGATTCTCCGAACTTCTTGACCTCAATGAGCTTCAGGAAAGGCTGCAGCACTATTTTCGTTCAGAGAAAAATTTCAGTCTAAAGGAATCTGCAACCCTTGCATCAATACTTATTGAATTTATTAATGTTAACCTTACCTTTTCACCTAACCTGACACGTGAAGAAGAGGAGCTTATTACTTCGAAAATTAATCCCGTGGTTATTAATTTGAAAAAAGGAAGAGTTATATTAAGAAAAGGCGATGTTATAAAAAGTGATGATCTCAGCATCATAAAACTTATTTATGAAGAGGAGAGAGAAAGGGGAAGAAAACTTCCTGTCTTTTTTCTCATTTTCTTTACATTGGGCCCCGTATTATTTTTCGTGATCAAATTATTTATCTCATGGGAATCAACCGGTGTCAACGGGAAAAAACTTATCTCAATTTCTTTGATAACTCTTTTATTAAGTACACTTTTCTACAGAATATTTCTTTTCATAGTACCTGTTATTCTTAGTGAAATATCGATCAATCTCGGTATAAAAGGGAGTATAGTATACTATTCAATTCCCTTTGCTTTAGGGCCTCTGATAATTGCATTTATATTTAATATTCAAAGTTCTGTAATATTTTCATTTGTTAACGCGATTACCGGAGCAATTTTATGCGGATGGGATCTGAAGCTTTTCCTATATATACTTATCGGAAGTTTAATCGTAAGTTTCGGGATTGAACATTACCAGAGATTAAAAAGATCTCCAATACTTAAAGTCAGTATTTTATGGTTATTTCCATCTAATGTCCTTTTCCTTATACTTTACAACTTCAGTGCGACAACATCAGATCCATTCCGGATCTTGGTTTACTCAGGAATTGCAGCATTCTCATCCATCATGGCCCCGATTCTTGCAAGTTTTATCATTCCTCTTTGGGAAATGCTTTTTAATCTTCTCACTGAGCTTAAACTTGTTGAATTAACGAACCTGAATCTACCGATATTCAGAGAAATGCTTGAAAAAGCTCCCGGAACATATCACCATTCCCAAATGGTTTCATCATTATCGGAAGCTGCAGCATTCGATCTCGGTCTTTCTCCGTTACTACTTAATGCAATGGCACTCTATCATGACATCGGGAAAATTGATAATCCTCAGGTGTTTACAGAAAATCATGCTATATACGAAAACCCTCACGAAAATCTTACGCCAAAAGAGAGTGCAAAAATAATTATCTCACACATTCAAAACGGCCTTAAAAGAGCAAAGGAACTGAAATTGGCTGACAGTATTTCATCTGCAATTTCACAACATCACGGCACTAAACTTGTCCGTTTTTTCTATGATAAAGCAGTTTCCGGATCTTCCGGTAATCTGGAAAATGTTGATTCAAAACTGTTCCGATACCCCGGGGAAAAACCGAAGAACATTGAAAATGCAATAGTGATGCTTGCTGATCAGGTCGAAGCAGCTTCTAAAAGCCTCTCAGCTCCCAATGAGGAGGAGATAAGAAATGTGATTCAACAGATTATCGATTCAAATATTGAAGAGAAACAATTTGATGATTGTGAAGGGCTTACTTTTAAAGCCCTTAACATTATCGGGAATGCATTTCTCAAGAAACTTTCCTCCATTTATCATATGAGAATTTCCTATCCCGGATTTGATTTCAAGGAGGATACTGTAAATGGTAACTCTGGTTAAAGGTGATTTTCTAATTGATCAGGATTTTTTTATTGAACGATCTGAAAAAATACTTGATCATCTTAAATTGGATGGCGATGTTACTATTAAATTCAGTAATGAAGATGAATCAAGGGCGCTGAACCTTCAATATAGAAAAAAAGATTATGCCACCGATGTCCTCAGTTTTCCAATAAATGAGAAGTTTCCTGACTCTTTTTATATTGGTGATATTCTGATCTGCTATCCTGTAGCGGAAGAACAGGCTGAAACAGGAAAAATATCATTGAAAAATGAAATTTCCACATTAATATGTCATGGAATACTTCACCTGGCCGGATATGATCATGAAGAGGATTCAGGAGAGATGTTCATGTTGCAGGATAAATTGATCAGCAGATACTTTGAGGAATGATAGTTCAATACGGGACAGCCGGTTGGAGTTACAAGGACTGGGTAGGAACTGTATATCCGGATAAGATCCCGTCGGGTTTTAACCATCTTCACTTTATTGCAGAAAAATTTGATTTTGTTGAAGTTAATACCACATTCTACAGAACTCCTGATATTAAACTTACAGAGGGATGGATCAGGAAAACCTCAGATCTTGAATATTTCAGATTCTGGATCAAACTGAACAGGATATTTACTCACACAAGAGTATATTCCAAATCTGATGTTGAAGCATTTATTCATTCAATATCTCCACTTTCATCGGAGAAAAAACTTGGAGGAGTATTGATTCAATTCCCCTACTCTTTTAAATTAACCGGGAGTAATCTAAAATATCTGATTGAATTGACTGATAATTTTGCTCCTCTGATAATTGCTGTAGAATTCAGACATAAAAACTGGGTAAACGATGAAGTGGTCCATTTGTTCAGAGAGAAAGGAATTATATGGGTTAATATTGATCAGCCTGTAATATCTCAATCCCTCCCTATAACTTCAATTATAACAAATACAGAATATTCATATTTCCGCCTTCACGGAAGAAATTATAAATCCTGGTTCAGTAATGAAGGGAGAGATGCAAGATATAACTATTCTTACTCTGAAAAAGAGCTTATCGATATTTCTTTAAACATAAAAAATGCCGGCCTGAAAGCGAAGAAGATTCTTGTTTCGGGTAATAATCATTATAAGGGTGCTGCTGTAAATAATCTGATACTTCTTAAAAAAATTTTGAAATCGATCAAAGAATCGGGGTGAGAGGATTCGAACCTCCGACCTCACGGTCCCGAACCGTGCGCGCTACCAGCCTGCGCTACACCCCGCTGTGGAAAATACAATTTTAACATAATTATTATAAAGGTAAAGAGGTAGAAATATTTATTTATAATATTTAATATTCAGCATCACCCAGGTGCCCGGAATTCTCACTCCGGGTATTTCTTCAATAGCGGAATTAAAAATATTTTCCGCAATAATTGAGATTTTAAAAGCTTTATGATTCCATCTGAGAATCAAATCGGTAAGATGTGCAGTCTCTCTTGTCTCTAATATTCTTTTGTAAGTATTTTTCATCACAAGATCTACTTTACCAAAAATCCTTTTTCTTAAGTTGAGAGCGATCTTTTTGTCAGGAAATCTATAACCATATTTTGAAATAAAATCATTTTTATATCCGGGAATAATTATTCTTTCAAAAGATCCGGTAATTGAATAACTCTTTTCAGAAATAATAACAGACATCTCATAACCGTATACCTTATTAGTCTCCTGATTTACCGCCCTCCATGGATTCCCGTTTTCCAGTTTTATCCAATCGATCATATTGTATTGATTTCTCACAAATACTGAGATTCCAAAATTAAAAGGTTTCAAAGGGAGATCAAGAGATAAATTAAAGTTCTCAGAGCTTTCTGGTTTTAAGTTCCTGTTTCCATTATTGGCAGGTGATATATAATAAAGTTCAGTGAATGTGGGATACCTGCTTTTGATTGCAAAATTGCTTCTGAATGTAATATTATTAAGAAAAATTCTGTAAATTCCGGTAAATAATGAATACACGGGGTGTTGATCATTTTCAATATCCCACCTGATTCCCAGATCAATCCCCCAATTATTTTTAATTAGGCCAGTTTTAAAGAATAATCCATACACATTTCTTGAATGTTCTCCTATTACTGAACTTTTTATTTTTACCTGATCAAGATCTGCTCCCATGGAAAATAAAAGAGAACCAGAAGAAAAATAGTTCTGATATTTAAAATATTTTCTGTTGGTTCTCGAATCAGATCTAAAAAAATTTATGTCATACCTGTCGAGAATAAATTTATCATTATGAAGAACCGCGGCAAAATTAAATTCATGTTCTATTATCCCTGATCTTTTATATTTAAAGCTAAAATTCCCTGATTCAATTTTTTCTTTGGACGGATATGGAGCATAAAAATCTTTTGCTCCAAATTGTTTTGACAAATAACCGGCATTGATAAAGACCGAAGATCTTCCTGAATAGTGAGAAAGTGTTGAATTTATATTAGATTTATTAAATTCCTGACCTTCATAGTACCCTTTGGATGATATTGTATCTGCTGAAATATTAAAATTTGTATTTCCTGATTTCTCTCCGACTCCTATGCCGATACCTGTTAATGATCTTTCACCAATTCTGAGATCAAATCTTACTCCCTTTTGTTCTTTCAAAATTATATTTATATTACCAGCCGGGCCACCCGGGCCATGACTGACCGAACCTGAACCTCTGGATATTTCTATTCTCTCAATATTTTCAATTTCAATTGGAAGATCAGTATTAAAATGTCCGGTCTGAGGATTATTGAAAGGTAAACCATTGATTAATATTTGAACCTGTTCAAAATTACTCCCTCTCACAGAAACATCATATGAAGCATCTCCAACTCCCCTTCTGCTGATATTAACCCCGGGGATGAGGCGAAAAACATCTGATAATGTTTGGATTTCATAATCTTTTATAAGATCCTTATCAATAATGATTATATTTTTTGACATCATTTTTTCAAATAGTGTTTTTGATGATACTTCTATTTTTTCCACTATTTCACTATTGAGAATAGATTGAAAAAATATGATAACAAATAGTATTTTAAAAATTTTCACTGACTTCATTTTGGTTCGATATTCTACCAAGAAAAGACTTACGATACAATATCTTAATAAGGAACCATTTTTTATATCTAACGTAATAACATTAGGGGATAAAATGAAAAAATTATATAAAAGCAGAGAAAATAAGGTTATTGACGGTGTATGCGGCGGAATCGCCGAGTATTTTGATGCTGACCCAGTACTGATCAGAATCATCTTTGTTCTATTCTTTTTCTTCGGCGGTTCAGCTATATTAGCTTATATTATCGGAATTGTAATTATGCCTGTGAAGCCTTCAGATAAAAATGCGGAGATCAAATATAAAAATGACACTGAAAAAGTTCCTCAATCGAATAAAAACACACTTCTTATAGGCGCTATTTTTATTATTATCGGAGTATTTTTCCTCATGGGAAATATTCCGTTCTTTAACATCTACTATTACTGGATAAAGAGACATTTCTGGGATATACTGCTTCCATCAATTCTGATATTGTTAGGAATTTCTATTGTTATAAAAAGTTCTTCTGAAAAATAGCATCCGTATTCAGATCTTTGAGAATACTGTAGATATTACTTTATATTTATAAGCCTCATTATTATAAAGGTAGCCATTATTATAAAGATGCAGAGCTTTCATAATATCTCCCTTTGCCACTTTCAGATATCTTTTTAAGATCTTGATTCCCAGATCAATATTGTAATCAATATTGAATATTTTTTCCGGATTTATTTCGAACTCATTTTTCCAAACTTTATAGTTTATCTGCATTAATCCGTATGCACCTTTATTCGAGACAGCATATCTTTTAAAGTTACTTTCGATCTCAATAAGGCCCATTATTAAATTAGGATCAACCTTGTGTTCTCTACTTTTCCTGTAAACGACTTCTGTGATCTTTGCAAAAGACGGATATTTTTTCCTGAGGACCTCTGCTTTATATTTTAAATGAGGAATAGATTCAAGATCATTTTTTGCATTTGTTAACTCAGTTTCCATTTTGTTAATTGTTTTATTTAAAGCAATTATTTCTGATTTTTTTTCATTGTTTTGTTTCGACAGAAAAACCACTGTTAAAAATAAAACCATAACATAAAAAATCCAGAATATATTTGTCAAGAATATTTTTTTTCTAAACATATCTCCACCCCTATGGATAGTGTCATTGTAGCATCCTAACACTATATTGTCAACATTTTATCTCTTTTTTATAATTACAGGAAAAATTTGGAAAGAATTTTTTTGGATTAAATTTAAATTTCGATTGATTTTAATATCAATTATTTATAAAATAAAAATTCATTCGGAGAGTAAATATGACCACATCACCTAAACGTGCTTTAATAAGTGTATACCATAAAAGGGGAATTGATAAGCTTGCCTCTGCTCTCAGCAAAAACGGCTGGGAGATAATATCTACTGGTGGAACTGCTTCATTTCTTGAAACAAATTCAATTCCTGTAATAAAAGTATCAGATATAACCGGTTTCCCAGAAATACTCGGAGGAAGAGTAAAAACCCTTCACCCTAAGATCTTCGGGCCGATACTTGCAGAGAACAGTGTTGAGCACAATAAAGAACTGGCTGATTTTTCTTTATCCCGTATCGATTTGGTAATAGTCAATTTCTATCCCTTTGAAGAATACCTTAAGAATAATACCGATCTCCAGACGATGGTTGAGAAGATCGATATTGGCGGACCTTCAATGGTAAGGGCGGCAGCAAAGAATTTTAAAGATACAATTGTTATAGTAAGAGAATCAGATTATGGCATTGTTGAAGAAAAAATAATTCCCGGAGATATATCGTTTTCTGAGAAAAAAGATCTGGCATCCAAGGCATTTTTATACACCTCGTACTATGATTCTCTAATAGGAAAATACTTAAATGAAGGAGATATATCAGAATCAGAATTTCTGAACATTTCCGGAAAGAAATTTTTCGATCCCAGATATGGAGAAAATCCCCACCAGAAAGGCTCCATTTATATAACAGATGATAATTCTCCAATCAAAAATCTCATTCAGCATCAGGGGAAAAAACTTTCTTATAACAATATTCTCGATGTTTCTGTAGTTTACGACCTGCTGAATCAATTCAGTACGGAAAAGGATCATTTCTGTGTTATAGCAAAACATCAGAATCCCTGCGGAGCAGCATTGTGTGAATCGCAGGATTCTGCTTTTGAAAACGCACTTTCAGGAGATCCGGTTTCCGCATTCGGTGGTATTGTCGGATTTAATAAAAGAATTGATGGTCCATGTGCACTGAGAATGTCTAAGATCTTTCTCGAAGTAATAATTGCACCGGAGTTTTCAGATAAAGCCCTCTCGGTCTTTAAGAAAAAAAAGAACCTTCGCCTGATCCAGTTAAAACCGGGCTATATCGAAAAGGATCATTTCAGGTCAATTCAGGGAGGATTTATAATCCAGGAAAAAGATAATCTGAACAAAAGCCTTTCAGAATTCGACCTTGTTACAGGAAGAGAATTAACTTCAAGGGAGAAAGCTGATGTTTCATTCGGTTGGAAGATACTGAAGTTCATTAAATCAAATGCTATTCTTATTGTAAAGGACCGTAAAATCCTCGGTGTTGGGGCCGGACAAATGAGCAGGATAGATTCTGTGAACATTGCAATTCAAAAATCCGGAAATTCAGTAAAAGGATCAATACTTTTATCTGATGCATTTTTCCCGTTCAGTGATTCAATAGAAACCGCACATGAGAACGGAATTAGTGTTGTTGTAGAGCCGGGAGGATCTGTAAGAGATAGTGAAGTTATCAATGCGGGGGAATCATCAGGGATCTCATTATTATTCACAGGTGTAAGGCACTTTCTCCACTAAGGCCTACCTGAAAGATCGTTTAGAGAAATTTTTAATCTCTTAATAAGTGAGTAGAAAAGATTAAGTGGAAATCCCATTACATTAAAATAACAGCCATTTATTCTCTCAACAAAAATTGATGCATTTCCCTGAATCGCATAAGCACCTGCTTTATCCAGAAATCTTTCTGAATCCAGATAGTAATCTATTTCTATATCTGAAAGCTCTGAAAATTTAACTTCAGTAACAGAATTTTCAATTCTTTTGTCCCCTCTATATATAAGAGAAATACCGGTTATTACTTTATGTTCTTTTCCAGAAAGTAATTTAAGCATTTTAAAAGCATCTTCTCTGCCTGAAGGTTTCCCGATAATCATGTTGTTTATAAGAACGATGGTATCAGCACTGATAACTAAAATTTCAGAGTTAATTCTATCCGCTATTGACCTTCCTTTTTCATAGGCAATTCTTGACACAAAATTTTCCGGAAACTCCCCTTCTAAAGGTATCTCATCTATTTCTGGAATCATTACCTCTGGATAAATATTTAACAGGTTTAGCAATTCCAACCGCCTTGGAGAAGCAGAAGCTAAGATTGTATCAATTTTTTTCTCCATTAAGCAGAATTATAACATTATTTTATTTTAAGGCTGTATTTATCAATGAGATATCTTAGTGACCGGTAACTCAACATCAGCATTTCTGCAGTTTTCTTTATATTAAATTCATTTATTGAAAGTGCTTTTAGAAGGATTTCTTTACTGAGAGTATCAATATATTCATTGAAATCAAACTTTTCATTAACCAGTAATTTGTCAATGGGATTATTGATCCCGCTCTTACTTGTGTCTTTGAAAGTATCATCAACGGGAACTGAATTTATTGTTATATAATTACTTTTCTCAATTGTTATAGCCCTTTCAACAAAATTGCTCAACTCTCTGATATTGCCAGGCCAGGAATAATTTTCAAAAAAAAGTAATGCAGTTTTTTCCATACCCTTTACATTTTTTGAGAACTTTTTATTATACATCTCAATAAAATGGTTTAGAAGAAGTAATATGTCTTCTTTCCTGTCTCTGAGCGGCGGGAGATTTATCGGAATTACGTTTAGACGGTAGTATAGATCAGATCTGAAAGTATTGTCCTCGATACTATCTTTAAGATTTTTATTAGTAGCAGAAATTATTCTGCTGTTAACACTTATCTCTTCATTACTGCCGATAGGCTTAATTTTTTTTTCCTGAATAGCCCTTAGCAATTTGACCTGCATCTGGAGTGACATATCCGCTATTTCATCAAGGAACAGCGTCCCATTGTCTGCTTCTTCGAAAAGACCTTTTTTATCAGCGTATGCATCAGTAAAAGATCCCTTTTTATGTCCAAACAATTCACTTTCAAGAAGTGTTTCCGGGAGTGCACTACAATTAATCGAAATAAATTTCTCATCAGATCTTCGGCTTTTATTATGAATCGCCTTTGCAATCAATTCTTTACCTGTGCCGCTTTCACCAGTGATCAACACAGTCGAATCATTTCCTGACATGCTTTCTATTAAAACAAAAATTTCAAGCATATGTTTGCTTTTTCCGATTATCTGTTCATACTCGGTCCAGCTTCCTATCTTTGACTTTAATTCAATATTCTCTTCTTCTATTTTTTTCTTGTAAATGGCTTTCTCTATCACAACTTTCAATTCATCAATATTAAATGGTTTAGTAATATATTGTTCTGCTCCGATCTTCATTGCCTCAATTGCATCATTAGTTGATGCGTATCCGGTAATCATTATGACCGGTAACTTATCATTCCTTTTTTTTATCTCATTAAGTAATTCGATCCCATCCATATCAGGCATTTTTATGTCAGAAATAACCAGATGCACTGTGTTTTTTTTCATAAGTATTAAAGCCTTTTTTCCGTCTTCTGCGGTTAAAACATTATAATTTTCATCTTTTAATACAATCGATAGCATATCTCTGATACTTTCATCATCATCTACAATCAGTATATTTAAACCTGGCTGAACCATATTGTCACCTCAGTCCCTTTTTTAATTTCACTATTAACACGAATCCTGAACCCATGCTCATCGATCATACGTTTTACAATTGCCATACCAAGCCCTATTCCTGTTGCAAATTTGGAGAAAAAGGGAATAAATATTTTTGATAATTCATCTCGTTTCATACCGGATCCATTATCACTAATTGAAAGTACAATCTCTTCATCCTTTTCAAAAATATTGATCTCAATTGTACCTTTTCCGCCCACAGCTTTTATGCTATTGTTTATAATGTTCCACAAGACCTGATTTATCTTTTTCCTGTCGGCCGTAATACTATTACCCTTTGCATATCTTTTTTTAAACAAAATTTCTTTATTGTTCAAGAGAGAAATTTCAACTATTTCATCAATCATTGAACTTAATTCAAATTTCACTTTTTCCAGAGGTGATGTTTTACTGAACTGGAGAAATTCCTCAATTGAATCAGACAAGCGTGCGGATTCTTTCACTACTATATTCATAAGATTTTTTGACTCTTTTTTAAGTATCATCCCCTTCTGTAGATATTGAATAGATCCTGAAATTGATGCAAGGGGATTTCTTATCTCATGTGCAAGTCCGGCTGACATTTCACCGATTAGAGCAAAATGTTCTTTCTTTTTCAGTTCTTCTTCTATCCTTCTCCTGATTGTCAGATCTGAAACTAAATGAACAAAAACTTCATTAAAAGAATATATCTCTTTTATAATAGAAATTGTGATCTCAAGAATTCTTCTATGATCTACAATTTCCATAGTGTGTCTGTTCCCTGAATCTGATATTTTTTTTCTCAGATCTGGTAGAGATTTTATCCCCATGATTTTAAAAATATTAGAACTGTCTGTTATTCCGAAAATCACCTTCGCTTTCTCATTATATGAAATGATTTTTCCCAGAGAATCACTTACAATAAGTCCATCCTCCATTCTTTCCAGGACCATATTATTTAATACCAGCAGATCCTTTAGGTTCTCTCTCACACTTCTCAGTTCATTTCCTTTTTTTCTCAAATTTTCAAAATAGTAGGAAGAGATAAATGCAAAAAAAGTGAATGCAATAAAACTAACAATTAAATTGTAAATAAAATCATCATTTGTAAGTTCAAAGTCAAAAGGCCCTGGAAATGACGGGAGCACTTTCATATACATAAGGTCTGATATTGCTCCAAATACTATATATGAGAATGCTGCAGTATAAATTGTATCCCGTCTTGACAGGAACATTGCAGATAAAAGTATTGGGACAAAATATAGGGAATATATCGGACTGGATACGCCCCCTGAAAAATATACAAATCCTGTAATGATTAAAATATCAGTGTAGATCTGCATATAAATTGAAAACTTTATCCCCTTTTTAGCAGATATTGAAAAATGTGCAAAACTTATCACAATTGAAATAAAGACAAAAAGAACAATTTGAATGATTGGAAAATTGACCTGGAAAGCAAGTGAAAATACAGAAACAAGAAAAATAACACTGAGTACAGCTATTCTAATGGAATTAGTAAATACAAACTTTCTTTTAAATTCCGAATCCTCTAATTGGATCACTTTTCCGAATTAAGTTTTAATATGATCTTAATAATTACACTTTTCCTATAATATCAAACATAGGCAGGTACATTGCAACAACAATACCACCGACTAATCCACCAAGAATAAGTATCAGAATCGGTTCCATTATTGATATAAGGGCACCAACAGCCTGTTCAACTTCATCATCATAGAAGTCTGCTATCTTTCCCAGCATTGATGACAGAGCACCTGTCTGTTCTCCAACAGAAACCATCTGAGTAACCATAAATGGAAAAACTTTCTCTTCCTCCCATGATTCACCCAGAGGTTTTCCCTCCTGAACTGATGCACGGCTTCTTAGAACAGAATCTTCAATGATTGAATTCCCTGAAGTTTTTGCAGTAATTGTCATGCTTTCAATTATCTCTACACCTGAATTAAGAAGAGTCTCAAGAGTTCTGGTAACCCTGGCAACACCAGCTTTTATTAGCAATTCTCCGAGTACAGGCAATTTCAGTTTGAAATTATCAAATACACGTCTTCCATTATAAGTTTTGTTGTAGGATCTGAATGCAAAAGTCAGCCCCACAATAGCAACAACCATTAAAAAGAAATTGGATCTCATAAATTCTGAAGCATCTACAACAAATTGAGTAGGAGCAGGAAGTGAAGCACCTAATTGCTCAAAAAGATCCTGAAATGTAGGAACAACTTTCATCAGTATTACAGTGGTTAAAACAACAGCGATCACTATAACAGCAATCGGATATGTCATAGCTGATTTAACCTTGCCGATAAGTTTTGCCATATTTTCCATATATTGAGATAATCTCATAAGGATCGTATCAAGATTACCTGATGCTTCGCCGGCCTGAACCATACTTGTGTATAACTCATTAAAAATATGGGGATATTTCTTTAGGGAGTTTGAAAGGTTTGATCCGCTCTCAACATCCTTTCTTATATCATCAAGGATGAGCTGATTGAACGACTCAACACCAATATCGGCATAATTGCATCCTGAAGCAGCCATGTGCCTGATAAGTTCCTCATCAAGACTATCAGCACGGGAAAGACATCCCCATGAAATTCCCAAACCCTCCACACCGTCACATATCCGGTGTGTACGTTCTTTTGAGATCGCAAACTCATCGTCAATTATCGAAACCTGCCTGTATCCCTGCTTTTCAAGTAATCTGAATTCACCAATAACATTTTCAGCACTCCTGGCTCTGTAAGGTGGCTTGCTTTCCTGCGTTTTTCTGTATTCTATTTCTCTCGCAAAACTTAAGGAATTCGGAACACAGTAAATACACCTGTATGGGCATCCTCTACTGGTCAGAAGTGCTGTGAAACGTCCTTCATTAGAATTACGGAATTTGGGATTGAAATAGTTTTTATCATCCAGCAGGTGTCTGGCAGGATAGGGCAATCTGTCCAGATCTGATTCTGGCTGTGACGAAGGATTATGAACTGTTCGATCATTATCAAGGTAGCTGATGCTGTTGATTCCAGTTGGATCGTTCAAACTGTTAATCAGATGAGCAAGGGTT